>WBZS01000465.1_pt2 | contig 36263 bp, 35 predicted proteins | sample 5204201 | NCBI WGS metagenome assembly WBZS01 (sample SAMN12344357, study PRJNA552823) | activated sludge metagenome | biome: Activated sludge suspended growth; feature: Nitrification reactor; material: Wastewater; isolation source: activated sludge from nitrification reactor of wastewater...
CAGCGATAAAACGGTCACAATTACAGCATCCAGGAATGGGACCAGCGGCACGGCAGTGCTAACGGTGAGGGCACCGCGTCTCCTGACGCTTGTCTTCAAGCCAACGGTAATCCGTGTAAATCAAACGACCGTGGGTACATTGACACTTGATCAGGTTGCTCCAGCCGGAGGAATGATTATTGAACTCTCCAACAACATTCAAAACGTCCTGACCATCCCCACAACGGTGACAATCCCAGCCGGCCAAAAGACAGTCACCTTCACGGGTAAGGCACTCCAGGTGTCGCGCCCTATCACGGTGAAGGTCACCGCAAAGATCAAGAATACATCGGCAACCGTGTTCGCCAACGTAACGATAAACCGCTAAGCTGGCTGATTGAAGGCCCTAGTACCTAAAAAGGGACTAGGGCCTTTTGTGCTTGTGAGTTCAAATTAGGTAAAACAAAGCTGTGGGTCGAACGTTCACCATTCTGGCGCTGGCTATTACCGCTGGCATGGTTCTCACCGTTATCGTGAAAAAAATTGCCGACGAGCGGCGCGAGCATGATGATGCCGATGCGATTTCAGGCAGAATCGACGCTAAGCTTGACGCACTAGAAGGGTCCTATTCGGCCCGTGCAGTGATTCAAAGTTAGTGCTGAAGCACTGACTTTGAAAGAACACTTCCGTCAGGACTCAAATCGTAAACAAGAGGCACTCCGGTTGCCAGTTCAACGAGCATAACTTCATCGCCTGTCAGCTTGTCTAGCCTCATGACAATCGATCGATTGGAGTTGCCGTGCGCGACAACGAGCACATCTTTCCCTTGGCGGATGTCGCCCATTATGCAGCGATCAAAGAAGGGAAGCGTGCGCTCGGCAGTGTTCTTCAAGGCTTCGCCATTCGGTGGCGGGATATCAAAGCTTCGACGCCAAATATGAACTTGTTCCTCGCCAAACTCCCGGCGCATTTCATCCTTGTTCATGCCCTGTAAGTCGCCATAGTGCCGCTCATTTAGAGCTTGGTCCCGAATCACCGGCAACTCCACCCCCATCGTCTCCATGACAACTCTAAGCGTGTGCTGGGCTCTGGACAATGCGCTTGTGTAGGCAACATGAAAGGTCTGTCCGCCTAAGAGTTCGCCTGCGCGCCGGGCTTCGGAGATCCCTTGCTCAGTCAGTGGGACATCAACCCAGCCAGTGAAGCGATTCTCAAGGTTCCAAAGGGATTGACCGTGGCGAATTAAGACAAGTTTGGACATCAGGGCTATTTTGGCGCAACGGACTGTTGTTTTCGCCAATAAAGGATGAAGTCCGTTTCAGGGAAATCCTGAAGGCCCTCTGCCATCGCCAGGCCCCGAAGCTGGCCCCTGTGATAGGTCCCGTGATTCAGCAAGTGCCTCACAATCTGCTCGACTGTGTTGAAGCAAGAATCTCCAGCCCGGTTGTTGTAACTCACAAAGGCCTCTGGGTCGCAGATTCTGATAAACTCTCGCCATTGCGAAGTCCCAAACTCGATCTTGTCACTAAGATCGTCGGGCCAGGTCCCCGAATCCTCAAGGCTCCAGGTTCGCTGCAGCCAGACTTCTTGAGCATCCAGGATGTGGTGGAACACGCCTTCGGCTCGGGCCGAATCCTGAAATCGAGGGAGCGCCTCAAGCCAGGCGCGATTGGCCCATGCTTCATAAGAAAGCTGCTCGTCAAACCATTCTCGCGCGGTGTTGCTCAGATTAACCTTCCTTCCAATTGAACCTGGCTGGGAGTCCTCCAGGTTCACCTCGAAGCGTACCATCCTCAACGACAACCTTGCCCCGGATGACCGTATGCACCGGTCTCCCAAGTAGCCTCTCACCTTCATACGGACTCCATCCGCACTTGCTTTGGAGCCAATCTTCAGTGACCTCGAACTCGTGCAAATCGACAACCGCTAAATCGGCGTCAAATCCAGGTTCTACCTTTCCCTTGTTTGCGATGCCAAAGAGATTCGCCGGATTCTCGCTTGTCATCTGCACCAGCCTCTCAAGAGAAATGAGTTGATCGCGAAGGCAAAGAGTGATCATGACGGGCAAGAGTGTTTGAACTCCTGCCATCCCACTTGGAGACTGAGGGTAGGGAAGAGCCTTCTCTTCGAGAGTGTGGGGGGCGTGATCACTCCCAATCACATCGAAAAGTCCAGCCATAAGAGCTGCGCGAAGAGCCGCGCGGTGCTCGCCAGATCGAATCGGAGGATTCATCTGGCCCCGGGTGCCGAGCGTCTCGTAGCAATCAGGAGCCGCGAACCACAAATGCTGGGGCGTCACCTCGCAAGTAGCGCCCGAGCCTCTTCGTTTGGACTCAGCGAGTAGCGGCAGTTCATCCAAAGTTGAAATGTGGAGTACATGAACGGGTCTCCCGGTTTCCTCGCATAGTCGCAAGATCCGCTCCGTTGCGAGTCGTGCCGCTTCTGGGTCCCGCCATACAGGATGAAGCTGGACAGATGAATCTGCCAGCGGCTTCCTTGTTCGCAGCCTTGCTTCATCCTCGGCATGAATCGAGCAACGTCTGATTCCGCGCTTGAGCACTGATCGTAGGACTTCATCATCTTCGACGAGCAAGGTGCCTGTGGAACTCCCCATAAAAATCTTAATGCCAGGAGTGCCCGGAAGCATTTCAAGTGTTGAAAGCTTATCGACATTTTCGCCTGACGCCCCGACAAAAAATGCGTAGTCGCACCAGGCCCGGCCTTGACACCGCACTAGTTTGTCTGCAAGTGCCTCTGCCGAAGTCGTGGGTGGATTTGTGTTCGGCATCTCAAAGACCGTCGTGACTCCACCCATAACCGCCGCCCGAGTCCCCGATTCGAGATCCTCCTTGTGAGTCATCCCTGGTTCACGAAAGTGAACCTGGGTATCAATCACGCCGGGAAAAATATGTAGCCCTCGCGCGTCCAAAATCGTGTCCGCAGATGAGGAACCTAGGGACCCAATTTCGGCAATCCGCCCCTCAACCATACCGATGTCAGCGGGACAAGTCCCCAAGCCTGTAACTACCGTCCCCCCGAGGACTAGGAGATCAAAGTGCATGGACCGCATTATAACCGGAGTATCCTAAGGCCCGATGCAGGCTCCCGAGCAACCCGCTGAAGCCAGGAAAAAAGTTGCTACCCAAATGAACACTTTGGTATGCACAAGCGATGTAACCGTGCTCGTGCCCGCGCTTAATGAAGAATCGACGATTCGCGAAGTCATCGAAAGGCTATTGGCCCTAGACTTTGACCTCCAGATTGTCGTTATCAACGACGGGAGCACCGATGAAACAGGCGCGATTCTAAGCTCGTTCGGAGACAAGATCGAGGTCATTACCAACTCACAGCCAGGGGGCAAAGGGGCCGCTATTCGCAAGGGCCTAGCCATAGCTCGCGGGAAAGTTGTGGTGATCCAAGACGCCGACCTCGAATACCGACCCGAAGAACTGCCATTGCTTGTCAAACCCATTCTGGATGGGAAAGCAACGGTCGTCTACGGCACGCGCTTTGCGCACGGGATGCCACCCCACATGGCTCTGCCGAACAAGCTTGTCAACAAGCTCCTTGTTGGGGCGGTCGCAGTCCTGTACTTTCAAAAGATCACCGACGAAGCCACTTGCTATAAAGCCTTTCGCCGCGACATCCTCGTTCAAATGAACCTGGTCTGCAACCGATTCGAGTTCTGTCCGGAAGTCACAGCCAAGGCAATCCGATTGAGGCAACAGATTCTTGAAGTCCCCATCCACTACGAGCCGCGAAGCAAAGAAGCGGGGAAGAAGATCCGGTGGACCGATGCGCCCGAAGCATTTTGGACGCTCCTTCGTCACCGCTTCTCAAGATTCAAATGAGGACAATCGAATTCGCAGGGCGTCCGAACAATCTCCTGCTGGAAAGCAATAACCTCCGGGTTGTCGTCACTCTCGACGTCGGACCGAGAATCTTGCACTTCTCGACTCCCGATGGACCCAACGTGCTAGCAGTCTATGACCGCCACGCCGGGCTTTTGGGCGGGGAAGACTATCGATCCTACGGCGGACACCGTCTTTGGACCAGCCCGGAAGTCCCAGAGCGGACCTACGAGGCCGACAACGATCCAGTGTCGGTTGAGGAAATCGGGGACACGATCTGGTTCAAGTCCAATGGCAAATCACATTCCGGTTTAATGAAGAGCATAGGTTTGCAATTTGCGCGCGGCGGCCAGAATCTGAACGTCCACCACCGGATCCAGAATCAGGGCGATCAGACTTGGAACATTGCACCCTGGGCGGTTTCCGTGATGGCAGCCGGTGGGACGTGCCTCTTTCCACTGCCTTCATTTGAGCCGCATGGAACCGAGCTATTGCCCGCCGCACAGATTGTCTTGTGGCCCTACACCTCGATGGCCGACGAGCGTTGGACATGGGGCGAGCGACTGGTGCGGCTCTGCCAAACCGAAGCGAAATCGCCGCTCAAGGTGGGGGCGTTAATCAAACAGGGATGGGCTGCTTACCAAAACCTTGGGCAAGTCTTCGTCAAGCAATTTGATTTCATGCCCGCAGCGAACTACCCCGACATGGGCTGCAACTTCGAGGTGTTCACGAGGCATGACATGCTCGAGCTTGAATCGCTTGGAGGCCTGGTGACATTAAGCCCAGGAGAGCACATTGACCATAGCGAAACCTGGTCAATCATCACCGACCCACCGCCCGCTGATGAGCGAGAGTTGGAGGCGTTCATCGAACGCTATAATGTCTCGAGGTCCGCGTAGCCTGTCCAATCGCCGAGATAGAGCACTTCTTCTTCAAGCATAACTCCGAACTTTTCAGACACCTTGCGCCTTGCATGAGCCGCTAATTGGCGAATGGCAGTTGCGCTTGCACCACCAGAATTGATGATGAAATTGGCATGCCTGGGGCTGAGCATTGCGCCTTGATAAGTAAAGCCCATCAATCCAACTTCCTGAATCAGATAACCACTCGGGACTACGCCTGCTTTCTTGAGCCGCTCGGGCAAATTGGGCAACTCCTCAGCCAGCTTTGGGTCTTCGACATTCTTAAAGAAACTCCCAGCAGAGGCTTGAGGCGGTTGCTTCGAGATTCTTTGTTGCTGGTAGTCCCGCGCCTCGCGATAAATCTCATGCGGCTCGCGGCGAGGAAGTTTCATTCGGATCGCCAGCACGACGATTGGTGGGGGATTCGGCTTCCTGAGTATGGAGTTTCTGTATGAGAACTCCAAGAAGCTAGGCTCAACCCACGCGATTTTGCCGTCGGTTACGATTTGCAGAGAGGTGATGAACTCGCCAATGTTGCTTCGGTATGCGCCCGCATTACTGACGAGCGCACCGCCTACCGTTCCAGGAATGCCTACCGCGTACTCAAGCCCCCCAAATCGCCGCTGAGCGGCTTGTAGGAACAGGTCCTGGAATGCACAGCCGGTGTCCACTTCGACGGTCCCGTCGAGATGGAACTCCATTGACCGCGCCCTATTCCAAAGCGTAATGCCCGGCACACCCTGATCGGACGGGAGCATGTTGCTCCCCCAGCCCAGGATCGTGAGGGCGTACTTTCCCTTTTGGGCACCGACCGTGATGTCGGCAAGTTGCGTTCGGTTCTGGGCCACGGCGAACCATTCCGCAGGACCGCCAGCCTTGAGAGTCGTAAGGGGACGCAAAGAAACATTTGCCTGAAGATGCTCGAACAGCGCGCCAAGACCGGTCACGGGTTGCTCCGGTAAGCGACCTTGGGAGTACTGATGCTCGGTTCGATTCCGTACTCAGGGACGAGTACGAGAGGATCAATCCATTCGACTCGGTCCAAATCGGCCCGAGCTGCATCGGGATAGTTTTGCTCGGCAAACTCAGGTCCGTAGCCTAGCGCATCTGAACTCTCAACTTGCATGAATTGCTCGGACGACGGCTCGCGTAGGATAAAAACTCCTTTGCGAATTCGAATTGCAACCGGCTCCGCGGTGCTGATCAGGTCAAAGCTGAGGATCCCGCCGCACATAATCTGTAACTCAGTGGTAAGGACCTTCGCTAAGGTCACACCGACTTTTGTTCCGGTGAAACTGCCCGGACCACGGTCGGCAACGATCCCAGTCAGAGCAGGGAAGCCACCCCTCTCCGAAAGTGCCGTTTGCAACATCTCTAGGCATAACTGGCTAGAAGCATGAGGCAGATCTGAGCAGTCGGAAAAAACAGTGCTTCCCTCATGGAAGACAGCGACACTAGTCCGAGGACTCGACGTGCTCAGCACCGCGATCATGGGGTTGCGGGGTCTAAGCGGAGCCAGTCGAAGAGAGTTTCGAGAATGGGTTCATCGAACTTGAGGTCATCCAGTTTTGCCGAGCGATAGACCAACGCCCAGTAATAGTCCCCGCAATCGCCGACGGCATGAAGGATCACAAGTGGACCCGTGGCATTGCTGCCTTGCCGCAGCACGGTGCTAACTTTAGAACCGCAAGTTGAAAACCATGGGCTTCTGTCGCGGCGCTTGTCCACTTTTGTGAACTCTTCTAGGCTTACTCCAGCACGATTATTCAGCGCCCGCTCCGGTCGTGGTGAATCTAGGATTGCGTTCACGTCCAGCATAACCGAACCTCGCAGCTTAGGATTTGTAATGACCCAGTTCGTTCCTTCTAGCTTTGCAACAAACCCTTTTGGCATCGAAAGAATGAGGTTACGCTCCGACACCGTGCAAGGGACTTTAACGGGTCCGCGGTTCTTGGTCGCCCGCTTCTGTTCTTCGTCCGACTTGATTACAAAGGGTGGTCTAACGTTTTTCGGAACCGTAATCTTGGGTTGCACGGGCAAAGGGTTGTCAGGGTTGTCGACTTTGGGCATCGCGCCCGTGAGCGTGCGCATCGTTAGAAGCGCGCCCTTCCAAGACTCTTGGACTTCGTCGAATCTGCTGGTTGGTGAAGTTAATCTGAAATGAAACTTGTTCTTGTTGGCCGAATACATTAGGCCCGTTACTGCGGTTAGGTCCTGCCCATTCATGGTGTACCGAATGCGGGTCATGAGCAAAGGAACACCGAGGAGTTCTTCGGTCCACTGCCGCTCGACGGTACGTTTAAGTTGGGTGTTCGCAGTCTTTTCCAACTGGAGCCAGTCGTCGGCAGTCTGGCGAAAGTCGGTCGAATAAAGATCTGCGATGGCCCGCTCCTTGGTCCCCGTCATGGTGATCTCGAAGCGTGTTCGATCTTTGTTCTTCGAGACCTTCCAGTCGTTCGGAATCTCGAACACGACTCCGTGCTCTTCGCTGCGATAGGGCTTGGTCTTTTCCTGCGCCAAAACGAGCGCCGTTGTCACGAGAAGAACCAGCAAAAGTAAGAATCGGGCCATAAGCTTTTGGTTAAAGACGGTCTGCAGCGGGGATCAGGATCACGAAGTTCGCTCCGCTTCCCGCTACGCCACCTTCATAAACGGTACCCCCATGCGCCTCGGCAATGCCCTTGACGATCGAAAGACCTAAACCCATGCCCTTGACGCGACCGCTGAAGAACGGCTGGAAGATGAGACTCTTCTTGTCGTCGCTCACGCCCGGACCCTGGTCTTCAATCTCGACGGCGAGAAATGGTTTGGTGGGCTGGAGTCTGGCGGCCTGCATTTGTTCGGATGTAGCGCGCCTCGTTGCGACTCTGAGTCTGCCTTCTTCGAAGTAGTTGAGCGCATTCTCAACCAGCTCGCTGATGGCTCGGCGCATCTTGCGCGCGTCAACCATGACGTCGGGCAAGTCATCTGCCAGATCGTATTCGAGGCGAACTTTGCTTCGGCGAGGAAAGACCTCGTCAACCGACTCGTGGACCAGTGCGTTGAGATTCGTTCGTTCTTGGGTCAATTGGGTAGCGGTCAAGAAGTCCCGGAAGTCCTGCAGTATCTCCTCGATCCGCGTGACATTAACGACTAGGCTCTTCTGCAGTTCAGCCAAGACAACAGGGTCCAGATTCTTTTCTTCGAGCAAGTGCCCAAGCTCATTGACATCGCCACGCAAAGCAAACACCCGGTTCCCGATCATGTGCGAACTCTTCGCGCTCAGCTCGCCCCACGCCACCATCTTCTCGCTCCGAAGGAGTTTCTGGACGGCACGGATGTTCTCTAGTCCGGTCGCGACTTGCTCGGCGATCGTGTGGAGAAGCCGCCGGTCATCCTCGGTGAACCGGTTGTCTAAATAGGGGTTGCCTGTGAAGCGTCGAATGACCCTTATCGCGCCGATGCTTTTGCCTCGATAAACGATCGCCACGGCAAGAAAGCTCGCGATCTGCTCGCTTGGCAGTTCGATATATCGCCCCCGCCAGCGGGAATCGCTTTGCGGATTATTGATGCAGACTGATTGCCCGCTTTCGCAAACAGAACCGGTGACCCCTTCGCCCGCGGCATAGCCAACCTGGCCAACCATGTTCTTGAGCTGACCAACCGAGCCGCGCAGCATGAAGAGGTCCTTGGTCGGGTCGTAGAGAAAGATCGAGACTGCCTGAAAACGCAGAACTTCACCCGCGACATCCATCAGGGCCTCAATTAGCTCGTCTTCGTCAAGGGCTCGGTCCAACGCGCTACCAATTCGTACGAGAGCTTCCTCGCGTCGCATCATCTCCTCGCGCTCTAGCACCAAAGAAGCCAGATGTGCGATGCCCTCGGCAAGCTGCAGATCGTCGGGTGAGTAGTGATTCGGCTGGTCCGATTCGATGTTGAAGACCCCGCGTAGGCGACCGTGCTGGTCTTTGATCGGAACCGCGATTTCGCTTTTGCTGGTCTTGAAAAGGTCTCGATAGTAAGGATCGTCGCTTACATCGCCGGAAACAAAAGGTTTGCCCGTCGCAGCGACATACGCGATAATCCCCGCGCCTTCGCCTTTGCTGATGTCGATGACTTCGCCCTCGGCTTTGCTTGTCCACTCGGCGCCGACGCCGTAGGTGAGTTCGAGCTTGCCTTGCTCGTCATCCATCAAGGCGACCATCGAATTGCGGCTGGTGGTTGCCTCAATCGCGGCATCGACCAGGTGCTGCATCGCCAGGTCTGTGTTGGTTTGGCGAACGATCATCCCAAGCAGGTCAGGCAGCATGAATTGAATTATAGCGTTCGCCACCCTGCTCGGGCATAATGAACCTGGCGATGAACGAACGCGAGGTCTTTAGCGAGCAAGAGGTGACGGCCATCATCCAGCGCGCCATCGCGATTCAGGAGTCTGGCCAAACCTCGGGATCCGACTTTACTCCTGGCGTCACGATGGACGAGCTGAGCCGAATTGCCAACGAAATCGGGGTCAGCCCGATCGCCTTGCAACGAGCGCTCGAAGAAAGCAAGAAGGGCCGATCTAAGTCAGCCTGGCCCGGATTCCAAGCGACCTTCGAACGCGTACTTGAAGGCGAACTTAATCCCAATGACTTTGATGTTGTGACATCAAATGTCTCCCTCCTCAATACTCGCAACCAACAGGGCGTAACTCAAGTCGGTCGCACCTTGACCTTGCACGCATGGACTGGCGCAGGCGATGCAAAGGTCGTGATTTCTTCGAGGAACGCTCGGACCAAAGTCAGCGTGACTTCCGGCGCACTTCTACCGATCATGATGTGCGCGCATCCCGCGCTCATCACCGGGATTGTAACGGGTGGCATTGTTGGTGGTCATGGCAGTCCGCTGGTTGGAGTGGCTATCGCATTGGGTGCCGCCGTCTTGGGCATTTTGGGATCAATCAAGCTACTCGCCGCAAATCATCGTAAGAGCGAAGACCTTGCCGACAAGGTCGCCAAGATTGTCGATGACCACCTGCGCGAGTCCAGTTCGCTGACCAAAAACCTTGCTAAAGCAACAGCGCCAGTCGTTGTTACCTCACCATCAGTCGAAGTTCAGAACACGGATTCTTAGGTGAGTTCAACTAGTCCGTTCTCAGCAAGATCGAGGGCCTTCAAAGCGGCTTGAGCCTTGTTCCTGCATTCCTCGTCTTCGCGCTCAGGAACAGAGTCGTAAACAATTCCCGCCCCCGCCTGGACGTACGCTTTGCCGTGCATCAGCAGAACAGTCCTGATGGCAATCGCAAGATCGGTGTCGCCGTTTGCGGCAATGTAACCCACCGCCCCCGCATAGAGCCCTCGCCGTGTAGTTTCAAGCTCCTCGATAACCTCCATCGCCCGAATCTTTGGTGCGCCACTCACTGTGCCCGCAGGGAACGTGGCCCTAATCAGGTCCATTGTTGAGACGCTCTCGTTGAGTTCGCCCGTGACGTCGCTGACAATGTGCATGACGTGGCTATACCGCTCGATCTCCATGAGTTCGGTCACCTTAACGGAGCCGATCTTGCAAACCCGCCCAAGGTCGTTGCGCCCCAGGTCCACGAGCATGACGTGCTCGGCTCGCTCTTTTTCGTCTTCAAGGAGTTCTGACGCAAGCGCATCATCTTCCTCCTTGGTCTTGCCTCGCCAGCGGGTGCCCGCAATTGGTCGGACTTTGGCCATGCCTTTTTGATAAGACACCAGGATTTCGGGGGATGCTCCGACGACATCGTAGTCACCCATCCTCAGCAAGAACATATAGGGCGACGGATTCATCGAGCGCAGGGCGCGATATAGGGTGACGGGATGCGCCTTAAAATCACGCTCGAATCGCTGAGATAGGACCATCTGAACGCCATCGCCTTCACCCAGATAGTCAATGATCTTACGGACACCTTGGCAGTAATCATCAGCAGAAGTAGATCGGGCAACCTCTGACTTGGCATAAGTATCGTGGGGGAGCTCGGGTAGCGCCCCAAGTAGCCGTCCAGCAAGGCGCTTGATCTCGGTTCTTGCTTTTTCGTACCCCGCTTGAGAAGGCTCAGCCAAAACGATGATCCGGATCTTGTTCATCGCATGGTCGAATATGACCACCGCCTGCGTGATCATCATCGCCAAATCATCGATCTGCAGATCGTCTTTCAGCGTGTTCGGGAGCTTTTCAAAAAACCGAACGATGTCATATCCCAACAGCCCAACCGCTCCGCCAAAAAACTTAGGCAAGCCCTCATGCTCGACGCATTTCAAAGGCCGCAAGTGGCTATCGAGCACGTCGAGCGGATCGGTACCTGGACCCAGCTCGCCTTGCTCAATAACGCCATCGCGCTCGATGCTGAACTGACTATCCTTGGTGCGCAAGACGATTTGTGGCCGCACTCCGATGATTGAGTACCGGGCAAGCTGCTCGCCTCCGGTTACAGATTCCAGTAGGAAGCTGTACTGCTCGTCGTGCGCGAGCTTCCAATAAACGCTGAGCGGGGTCTCGATGTCGCTCAGAAGTTCGAGCTCAACGGGGATGCAGAGACCTTTTGAGCACAGCTCAAGAAAAGTCTCTGCATTCGGTTTGATCACCATCACGACGGTTTACCTTGTAGGGATTCAATTCGAGCCAGCGATCGAGGGTCAGCACCATGAGGACTTCGTCGCGATGTTCGCCTCGCTTCCAGAATCGCTTGGGCCAACGTCCGCATTCGACGTAGCCTGCTTTCTCTTGCATACGCCTCGATCCTTCATTGCCTTCCATGTAGGCAGTGCGCGCAAGGCGCAAGCCCAGGACGTGAAAGATGTAATGCGACCTCACCTTCGCGGCATCGGATCCGTAGCCTTTGCCCCAGAGGTCCTTGCGACCGATCAAGCTTCCGGTCTCCACCTCGCCGTGAATCCAATTGATCTTGTGCAGGCCAGAAAACCCAATGTGATCGCCGTCTAGCGTCTCGATTGCAAACGTAATCTCGTCTCGGCTGCTTCCACTTGCGCGAGAAAACCACTCCTCTTCGGCCAGGCGCGAGATAGGGAAGTCACCACCCAAAGTCCACGCCGTAACCTCCGGATCGTTGATCCAGTTCAATGCATTTTCAAAGTGCTTGTCTCGTTCCAAAGGAACAAGCCGCACCAATTCACCCTTCCATCCTTGAATCATAAGAGCAGAGTAGACGTTTTGCGGCGCTCCGCGGTCACCCTGTGGAACACTGACAGGGACGATGGACCTAGCGCGTAACTTGCAAGAGCTGAACAACCGAATCGCAAACTTCAGACCGTGAGGACATCACCGAGTAAGCTACTTGCGTATCATTGTTATGAAAGGTCATCCTGATTGGATTTCTACAGCAAGCTTGTTCGCTCATCTGGATCCTCTTTCATGTTCGCCCATTGCGTTCTTTCTGGGCGCGGGTGCCTCTATCTCGAGCGGTATTAGGGGAGCAGGGCCACTTGCAAGTGAATGGCTTGAGGAACTGCGAATCTCCCGCGGTTCGCCCTTGAGCACAGATGAATGGATGACCGCCGAGGTCCTCCAGAAGGAACTGGGTAATGCATACGCTGATTTCGACCCCGCAAATCCGGGATCACATTATTCCGTGACGTACGATACGCGTTTCATCAATCCATCCGAAGGTGTGGAAAGGATAATTATTGAAGTTGAGCGGGGCAAGCCCTCAGTTGGGTACCTGAGATTGTCTCAAATTTTGAATGGAACGCCCCATAACATTGTAATCACTCCTAATTTCGACGACCTGATACGAAAGTCTATGGAGGAGTTCACGCGCATTTCACCTGTAGTCATTGGACATGAGAGCCTTGCCCACTTTGCACTTCGTGACCGCGCCCGGCCCTTTATCTTGAAGATACACCGGGATAGGTTCTATGATCCCCTAAGCCACTCTAAAGACCTGCTTGAGTTGCCTAAGCAGTGGCAGGAGAATCTCGCACGACTGATTGGCAAACGATGGCTTGTGTTTGTGGGCTACGGGGGCAATGATCCGGACATAGTAAGATTTCTTAGCACTCTCAATCCGCATGATGTTGGGCCCGGAATTATCTGGACAGCTATGTCGGGGCCATCAGGACCAACATCACCGAATGGCAAGATATCGACTCAGTTGGAGAGGCTCGGAGCACTTTTTGTAACTCACAACGGTTTTGATGACTTCTTTCTTAGGATGGCCGTCGCATGTAGGTTGCCCTCTTTCTGGGATTCATTTGATCAAGAGCATGAACGCAGGTCTTTTGAGGCAAGGGCACTTGCGTCTGATGCGGTGCACACTTCAGGCCTTAAGTCGTTCTACAGTCAATTTTCGCCGTACGCTTTGGATCGGGTCGATAGTCCAGAGGAGCGAGCTCTCAACTATGCAAAAGCGGCCCGAAAGAGCGACTCCCCGCTTGTAATGAATAACGCCGCCGCTGCCGCCTTAGAGGCAGGCAAGAGCCGACTTGCGATCAGGCTTGCCAAACAGGCTGTTAAGATGGAACCCCGAAATGTCCTGTACAAGTTCAATTTGGCTACTATTCTTCATAATTCCGGGCATGACGAGTCTTCTGTGGAGGTATTTGACTCTGCGTTGGCCCTCTGCCCGACTCACTTGGATTCACTCATAAATAAGGGGTGCGTGCTTTTTGATCTCGGGAAACACGATGAAGCACTGCGCTGCGCTGATTCGGCTATCCGCGTGGATCCTTTCTCGTCAGAGGCGCATTATAACAGGGCGATGGCATTGAAGCATCTTGGGCGCGCGGACGAGGCTGTCGATGGTTTTAGGAATGCACTGTGGGAGGATCCCACTTGTTTTGAAGCGCTATCGATGATTGGTCAGATATTCGCGGAAAAGGGAATGCAGGGTGACGCATTGCCATACTTCGAAAGCGCTTTGCTACTGGACCCCCAGGATGACATTACATGGAACAATCTCGGGATCGCCTTACGAGAGCTAGGAAGAGACAAAGAGGCTCTGTTTGCTCTCAGGCAAGCCCACATCCTCCAACCTGATGACAAGATAATCGTTGCGAATATAGAGGAAATGGAATCTGGCAGCGAAGGTCGCGCCAAGAAGTGACGTCGTTGACCACCTCATTCAACGTCAGTAGACTTCTTTTGGTGCGCTCCGCGGTCACCCTGTGGAACACTGACAGGGACGATGGACCTAGCGCGTAACTTGCAAGACCTCAACGACAGGATCGCAAAAGCTTGCGATTCGGCTGGTCGTGACCTCGCCTCGGTCACATTGGTCGCCGTCAGCAAGACCGTGCCCATCAAGATCATCCAGGGTGCTTATGATTTAGGCATCCGAGACTTCGGCGAGAGCAAGTGGCAGGAGGCCGAATCGAAGATCGAAGCTTTGCCAAAGGACATCCGCTGGCACTTCATCGGCAAGCTCCAAAGCAACAAAGCAAAGCGTGTCGCAGAGGCATTTTCGATGATTCATACTCTCGAATCAATTTCTCAAATCAAGGAAATTGAGAAGGCAAATAGGCCAATAGACTGCCTAATTGAAGTAAATATAGCTAAAGATGTAAAAAAAGCAGGCATTTTTGCAGATACCCTTGACGAAATCATAAAAGTCGCCTTATACTGCAAGAACGTTCGATTGCGAGGACTGATGACAGTTGGCCCAATCGAGATCGATCCCGAAAGGATGCGGGGTTACTATAGGGAACTACGCGGGCTCTTAGCTCATGTGCCGGCAGGATGCCAGCTCAGCATGGGAATGAGTCACGATTTCGAGGTTGCACTTCAAGAAGGTGCAACGCACATACGGGTTGGAACTGCTCTTTTTGGCAACCGATCGTGAATCCAAGGACGGAGGATCGAAATGGAACAAATGGAATTGGAAGAGCAACAGGGATTTTTTACCCGCTTAATGAGTCGTTTTCAGCGAGAAGAGGCTGATATGCCTGAGCCTGAGACGCTGAACGCAACCACCTTTCGAGTGGCATCGGCTCACAAATATCAGATTACGGTGCGGCGTCAAATTTCGACGTTTCAAGATGCGGTGGCTGCAGCTGATGGACTTAAGCGAGGCGACCAGCAGATCCTAAATCTCACGGGTGCTGACCTTGCCCTGCGCGACAAGATCAAGGATTTCATGTGCGGTGTGAATTACGCTCAAGAAGGAACGTGGGAAGAGCTTGGTGAGAATGTCTTCTTGCTCGCACCGAATTTTGCCTACGTTGAGGTTGCTCCCGCGACTCCGCGCATGCAAGCAATCAAGAATTAAACAACCGAAAAGCGCGAACGCTCCAGATCATTAAGGGCGACGCAAGCAAAGAAAAGTCTCCATCCTCTCGCCGGAGGGCATCCAAAAAAAGTGTCCTCCGGTATTTTTGTGCGTTTGATTTCGTCGTACAATTACGGTTATGAAGAACTTTTTTCGAGTGATGTTTGTGGGGTGCCTGGGATTATCGATGGCCGGTTGCCTGTTTGGGCGTAAGTCCGAAACCGATGTGTCACGCGATGGAGCGAGCACGGGTGGAACCGTTACTTTTCATGACGACAAAGGCAACGAAGTCAAAGTCGATACAGAGAAAGGTTCGTACGAAGCTACCGACGAGAACGGAAAAACAACAAAGGTAGAAACTCAAGGTGGATCGGAAGCTGAGCTGGGCTTACCGTTTTATCCTGGTTCCGCCGAAACAACGTGGGCAAGCAGCGACGTTAGCGCAGAATCTCACGTTGTCATGTCAATGCGAACCACCAGCGATGCTCCGCAGAAAGTTCTTGAATTCTACAAGCCCAAACTAAAAAATCCTAGCCAAGTAGTTTCAAACGCCAGCGGTACTCAAAACATAACTTTAACAGGGAAGCTTGAGAACGGAGCCGAAGTCGCTATTACGGCCACCATGCCAAAGGGCGAAAAGACCTCGATTACCGTTGGAGTAACAACGAAGAAGAGTTAGTCAATCGCCGGGTTGGTTATCTTGATCGACCCGGCACCGGGCTTGATCTGCGCCCAGTTGTTCTTTTTGAGCAAAACCGTCGCTCCCTGAACCTTACCTTTGCCCAGCGGAATCCAAACCGTTGCCGATTTAAGGTCTTCAGGGAGTTGAAGTTTCCACTCTCTTTGCTCAGAAGCAGCTTCTAAAACTGCCTTGGCATAATCGGTAGCCTTTTGCGTGCCAGTTAGAACAAGCGACCTTGCAAAGGCGCGCTCCGGAAGAATCGCTTGGGCCCAGGTTGCAAGTCCAAGATACTCATTTATTCCGTCGCGATCTTTCTGGGCAAGCTTCTTAGGATCTGGTCCTTGACGCGCAATGCGATTGCGATCGGGTACGACGTTTGTTCTTATCCAAGTCGCTAACTGATCTGCCGTAACTTCCATCGCATCAACGGGATGCAGTCGCCCCTCTCGTATATCCTTCTCAAGCCAAGTTAGATAAAGCCTCTCGCCTAACATGCCATTCGCCCAGTCTTCTGGATCGGTGTAAGTTCCGATGGGAGGCAGGGAAGCATGACCATATTCGTGAGCAACTTCTCGAGCTTTCTCTAATGGGTCCGTGAATGTCGGAATGTCATAGATATAGATCGTGCTGACTTTGCGAACCACCCCGCCTTCATCGTCCGAATCGAAGCGGTGCTCGCCACCAGCTTTGCCGCTATTTTGTAAATAAACATCCACGATGCGGTTGTTGTAAAGCTCGCTGTGGTCGAGCCGTAGCCGGGTGATGTTGTATTCCCAAAGCCGCAGGAGTTCGCGTATAACTTGTTCGTCAACATTTGTCGCGCGATCTTGAGCAAAAATTCTCAGGCGGAGTTCTTTGCGACCCGAACCGATCTCCTTCTCGCAGTAACCGGCAATAACAAATGGAAATTCAAGTTTGCCCTTAGGCGATTCTTTCACGGGATCGATTCGCCCCATGTTCATCTGGTAAATCGTGCGAGGTTGCCCGCCGTTCGGATCAGGCAGATCGACTCGCTTGATAAGCGACTCTTGCTGAGTAAGGATCACAGCGGCGATTAAACAGAGAATCTTCATAGTCCTTCATCCTCAAGAAATCGCTCGGCATCAATCGCTGCCATGCACCCTGTACCGGCGGCGCTTACGGCTTGGCGATAAACACTGTCGGCTACATCTCCAGCGATAAACACACCAGGGACTTTGCATTTTGTCGAGCCCGATTCAACCTTCAAATATCCCGATGCATCCATATCAAGGGTACCGACGAACAACTCGCTACTCGGTTTGTGCCCAATTGCAACAAACACGCCATCAATCGGCATCTCGAGCATCTCGCCGGTCGCAGTGTGCTTGAGCCTCACTGCGGTTACATGCTTGTGCGGAACATCCGACCCAAGAATCTCATCGACCGTCGAGTTCCATATGATGTCAATCTTTGGGTTAGCAAACACCCGATCTTGCATGATCTTGCTTGCACGGAACGTATCGCGGCGATGAACGATCGTCACTTTCTCGCAATGGCGGGTTAGGTAGTTCGCCTCCTCCATCGCCGTATCACCGCCGCCAACAACAATGACCTTCTTGCCCCGAAAGAAGAATCCGTCGCAAGTCGCACATGCGCTAACTCCATGCCCTCCGTAGGTGACTTCGCTCTTCAGCCCAATCCAGTTGGCGCTTGCGCCAGTTGAAATGATCACAGTGTGCGCATGAACCATGTCATCACCCGCCCACACCTTGAACGGCCTCTCGCTCAGGTCAACCTTGGTCACCATCTCATCGCGAATGGTGGTGCCAAATCGCTCGGCCTGCGCTCGAAAGTGAGCCATCAGCTCGGGTCCGGTGATGCCATCCGGGAAGCCCGGATAGTTCTCGACATCAGTCGTAATCATTAGCTGACCGCCCGGTTCAAGGCCGGCAAACATCAACGGTTTGAGGCTGGCACGCGCGGCATAAATCGCCGCCGTATAGCCAGCAGGTCCAGAGCCAATGATTGCAACGTCTACAGGTTCGAGCATAGACCCAGAGCGTACCAGGGAGCCTTGGTTTTAAGCCGAAACCATGCTAGACTCCAGCTAGGAATACGAGGAGAAAGCAAAATGGTTAGAAAGGTCATTTGTGCGCTGGACACCAGCAATCTTGAGGAAGCGTTGCAGACCGTCACCAAGCTCGCGGGACATGTTGGAGCTTTCAAACTTGGTCATGCGCTGACCTTGCCCCATGGCCTTGATGTCGTCAAGCGACTCCAAGACCAAGGCGCCGACCGAATTTTCCTCGACCTCAAAATTCATGACATCCCAAACGTCGTTGCTCTCGCTGTGCGCGAGGCAGCAAAGGCAAACGTATGGATGATGACTCTCCACATCTCAGGCGGACCTGCGATGATGGTTGCTGCCGAGGAAGAGGCTAAGAATTTTGGCGAAGAAGCGCCCCTCCTTATGGGGGTGAGCGTTCTCACTTCGCTCGACGAACACACGCTCCGCGACCATCTAGGCGTGCAAAGAACGGTAACCGAGCAAGTGCACGCGCTGAGCAAGATGGCGGTGGAATGCGGGCTCGATGGAGTGATCTGCCCACCTCCTGAAGTCCGAGAGCTGAGAAGTCACATGGGCCACGAACCGATCTTGGTCGCGCCCGGAATTCGGCTGCCTAGCCAAGACGTCGGCGATCAAAAGCAAATCGGCACACCCGATCAAGCATTCAATGACGGAGCCAACTACGTGGTGATGGGCCGTGCGCTGACTCAGATCGAAGACATTGAAGGCTTCTTCACCGATATTAACGTTGTCGGTAACGCTCATTGAGGCCAACCCTCCGTCGCGCGTTGCTAGAATGGTATCGAGCCAACGGGCGCGACTTGCCTTGGCGGAACACGACTGACCCCTATGCCGTTTGGGTGAGCGAAGTCATGCTTCAGCAAACTCAAGTTGCCACCGCCCTGCCCTATTACGAGAGGTGGATGCGCAGATTTCCAAATGTCGAGTCGCTAGCCCAGGCATCCGACGACGAAATCCTGGAGCAGTGGCAAGGCTTGGGCTACTACAGTCGGGGCCGGCTCCTCGGGCGTGGAGCCAGAATTGTCGATGAAACCGGCTGGCCGGACTCGCACGATGCTTGGCTGAAGCTACCCGGCGTAGGGCCATATACCTCCGCTGCGCTAGCTTCAATTCTGCTTAACACGCCAGTCGGAGTTGTAGATGGGAATGTTGAACGGGTCTTTGCTCGGTTCAATTCATCTGGGTTAGTCGGTGCTGCATTTAGACTTGCATGCCAGAAGTGGGCAAACACGATCGTCGATCCCATTAGCCCTGGCGATTGGAACCAGGCGATGATGGAACTTGGAGCGACGATATGTCGACCGCGTAATCCTGATTGCGAGGACTGCCCTGTTCGACAAGGGTGCCGGGCCCACAAGTTTGGAACTCAAGCTCAATTTCCCGTGCCGGCCCCTAAAAGAGAAACCGTCGAACTCAGGGTCCAGGTCCTTGTCCTGGTGAACGACTCAAGCTTTGGATTCGTCCGCGTTCCCGAAGGGAAGTGGTGGCGCGGAATGTGGCAATTTCCAACCGGAATCGGCTCAAGATCCCTCCCGCCAGTTCATCACCGAGTCACGAACCATAAGCTGAGATTTGACTCTAGTCTGGAGATAACAGAAGATGCGGGCCGGGCCGAGCGATGGGTCCCGTTTGATGAGCTTGAGAAGATTGCGCTGCCAGCTCCGCAGCGAAAAATAGCCGAGCATGCTTTAACAGCATTGGGACAACGATAGTTCTGCAGACTGCCGGTACATCTACCGGATTTTGTTCAAAGTACCCAGCGAGTTCATAAGGGATTCACCATGTCTAGTAGAACCTTTGCCTCGTTTCTTAGTATAAAGAACATGCGGAAAGTGATCTAAATCATGATCTGCAGATATTGATCTTTTGTTGTCTGAGAGCGTCTCGACCGATGTTCGCCGTACGTAAGAACAAATCTGACCCGGGACTTTTGCTGGCGAAAGTCCCAATCATCGGTCAGTATGGGAAACAATGGGCCCAGGAAGAAAGTCACATCGGTGAGTACTTCTTGGGAACTTTGGCTGACTAGTTAGTTTTGGCCCGGTTCTTGCAAGTGAAAGGGGTTTGACATTCGGCAAGGAGCCGGTTGGAAGCGATTTTGAAAAGGATTGCAGAGGAAAAGATCAATGTTTCAACTGAATTCCATGGAATACGAAGATTCGGTACCGAGCTACCTGAGTCGATTGACTCAAGTACCGCTGTTGACTTCTGACGAAGAAGTCAAATTTACGCTCGCTGCACAATGCGGTGACAGCAAAGCTCGTCAGCGATTGGTCGAGTCCAACATGCGTCTCGTCATCAATATCGCCAAGTCCTACCGAAGCCGCGCGATCCCGCTCGAGGACTTGATCCAAGAAGGCGCAATTGGCCTCATGCACGCCGTGGAACGCTTTGATCCCTCGAAGGGCTTTAGATTTTCAACCTACGCCACGCACTGGATCCGCCAAGCAATCGGCAGAGCCATCGACAACAAAGCCAAAGCAATTCGACTTCCAGCCCACATTTCTCAATCCCTTCGCAAAGTTGAGCGCGAGCGCTCAAGATTAGTCCGAGAACTCGGACAAGACCCCACCAACGAACAGATCGCTGCCTCAATGGGGATCTCACCCAAAAAGCTCCTCACCCTCCTACGATCCTCCCAAGATTTACTCTCCCTCGATATGCGAGTCGGAGACTCCGAAAGCACCACCCTAGGGAGTCTGCTTCGCGATGAAGAGGCTGGCGATCCAGAGACTCTGGTTCTCTCCAAAGAAATGGTCGAGGAACTCCAACAAATTCTCGGCGAGCTCAGCGAGCGTGAGCGTCGCGTGATGAGTTACCGACTCCGAATGGTTGACGACGATTCGGACTCAATGCGAGACGACCTCGCCAAAGAGCTTCAACTTTCCCGAGAGCGCATCCGCCAGATCGAGATCCAAGCGATCAAAAAGCTTCGTGCAGTGGCTCAACGGCGTCGCCTCCGAGACCTGCTCTCTTCTTAGTCGTCCAAGGAAATCAGCTCTTTCTGGCTCCAACGGACCACCCGGTTCCAGCCTGGTACCGCGGTGCGTGAATATGCCCAGGACCCGACTCTAAGGAGATCCGAACAGTTCCAGAGCGGCATCCTACAAGGACCTGCTCAGCATGCCAGGCGTCGGACCCGTGCGCGCACTGACCCTCCTTTGCGGGCTTCCTAGCAATTGGCAGGCCTAGCTTTCGAGCTACGCCGTACTCGCGCGCATTAGCCACCACAGCGTTGCGATGACATTGGTCTGCTGTCGCGCATCGTTTCCTACCAGCTGTAAGAAACGAATCACTCGGAGTTAAAGTCTATCCGCGAAGCAAAAAGCCACGCGGATTAAAGCTTAGATTGAATTTCTCTCGGCTTGAATCAATCTGGAATTCTGGGTGGGTTGGTAGAAATGCGTCAATCGCTTCCATCGGCCCCGGGCCGTGGCTTAGTGCGACGGGGTGGCCGTTTACGTTTGTATCTTCAACGATCATGTAGCTGCCCTTAGTGACTAAAGGTCCGTACAACTCAAGCTCGCGGAGAACGTGATCTCGGGAGTGGTCGCTATCTAGAATCACCATGACGGTGCTCGCCGACTTGGCGCGTTCTTGAGCAAGGCTAATGGCTTCGGCGCCGGTCGACGAACCGACAAAGTACTCAACTCGCGGATGCTCAGGCATTTGAATCGGCGCAATATCAATGCTGAGTATGGATCCATGCCGGAGGACATCGCACAGATGCCCCAAATACAAGGCGCTTCCGCCTTTGAATGTGCCCGTCTCGATAATGAGATCGGGCTTTAGCTCGAACAGAATCTCTTGATAAACCCACAGATCGAAGGGGCACTTGCTCAGGGACACGCCCATCCAGCGGGTGTCTTGCCACGTCCCGCCGGCTACCCCCTGGTGGTAATACATCCGGTGAAACCACTCTTTGGTCTTGGCTTTGAGAGCTTCCTTAAGAAACATGCACCGGCAAGGCTACCCGCCGTCGCCTCGCGCAGGAAGCGCAGTCGCTCGCCAATCGTTCGGAGGAGTGAAGGTGAAAGTCGGCTCGCTGAACAGCTCGGTCTCGCGGGTTAGTTGGAGCGTCCATTGCCTCAGCTCCCCCGTCCGCCCAGTTCCCACGCGCTCAGCGTAGTGGACCGCGCCCAGTTCGACGTTGAGATAAACAGCAGATTCCTCGTTCCAAATGGCCCGAAATTCCCAGACCATCGACTTCATAACCGGTCGGCCTTGGTACTCCATGACGAAGAAGCGGGTCTTCGAAGGGGTGTATTGGCGATCAGGGAAGACGGGGTCGGTTTGCCAGTCAATCATGTCGCCCATGTTGTCGAGTCCGACATAGGTTCGGCGAATGTTGGTCAGCCAGATAGGCAACCGAGGTGGCGCACCGCCGAACAGGTCTTCGTAGAGCCTTGCTAAGAACGCTACCTGGCCCTTTGCCGAACCTAAGAAAGCCTGAGTCGGAGTCTTGGCCGAGCCGCCCGTGCCGTCGTTGGACCCTTGACCGTACCCAACGGTGGTGTACGTCTTCGTCCGAAAATCGCCAAACCATAACCGCTCGCCATCGGCACAATATCGCCGGATCAGCGATGCGCCCAGATACTCATTCGCAGCGAGCTTTCCGGGTTGCCAAGCCGAGGCGACCATGATGGCTTTGGTTCCACTCAGGTCGGTGATCGTGCCAGTTAGATCGGCTCGAACCGCCGATGCCGAGGCAAAGCCCTGCGCGCCAATCGCCATGTAATTTTCGACGAGTTGGGCCGAGGCAAAACCAGAAACAGAAACTGCCACGAGTAAAGCGAGTGCTTTCAAGATATGGATTAGACCCGGTTTTTGCGCTCAAAGGTTCCGGGTGACTCCAAGCTCATGCCAAAATGAAACTTACAATTCGGTCCCTTGGTCCGGGAGGTCTAACTTATGAGCTACGAACAATCGCATCTTTATCGTCTTCGGCATTCCGCCGCCCACCTCATGGCGCAGGCCCTGACAGAGCTTTACCCAGGCGTAAAGCTCGCAATCGGCCCTCCGATTGAAAACGGTTTTTACTACGACGTCGATCTGAAGGAGCCTCTGAAAGAAGAGGAGCTTGAGAAGATTGAAAAACGCATGCGCGAACTCTCCAACCTCAAAATGCCGATTGTCCGGCGTGAGGCAAAGGATCGCGACGAAGCGCGCAAAGTCATTCTCGAAGAATGCACTTTAGGTCAAGGCGAAGATACGGCGCTGTACAAGCTTGAGCTGTTGGCGGCCGTGCCAGACGGAGATGCAATCAGCTTCTATGACCAGCAAGTCGTGGACAAGCAGGGAAACCTGCGCAGGTTCATCGACCTATGCCGCGGCCCTCACATCGAGAACACAAGCGAGATCAAGAACTTTAAGCTGATGTCGCTCGCCGGTGCCTATTGGCGCGGCGATGTCAAGAACAAGCAGCTCACGAGAATCTATGGCACGGCGTTCGAGACAAAAGAAGAACTCGAACTCTATCTGCACAATTTAGAGGAAGCCAAGAAACGCGACCATCGATTGCTCGGGCGCGAACTGAGTCTCTTTATGTTCAGCGCAAAAGTCGGCCCGGGCCTGCCTTTGTGGCTCCCGAAGGGCACGGTCTTGCGCGACGTGCTGAGTGACTTCTTGAAGCAACAGCAAGTCGAGCGCGGCTATGATGGCGTTGTCACACCCAACATCGCGAGCATCAAGCTCTATGAAAAGTCCGGGCACATCCTCACGTATCGCGACAAGATGTTCCCGTTCATGGAGGACGAGGAGAAAGAGACGTTCATCCTCAAGCCGATGAACTGCCCGTTCCACATCGAAATCTATGCGGCGACAATGCGGTCGTATCGCGATCTGCCGGTTCGTTTAGCCGAATTTGGCACCGTTTATCGCTATGAGCAAAGTGGAGAGCTTGCGGGGATGCTGCGCGTGCGTGGCTTCACACAAGACGACGCCCACCTGTTTGTGCGGCCCGACCAGTTGCTAGAAGAGTTCAAAGGCGTCGTCGATCTGATGATGGTCGTTTTGCAGAAACTCGGATTGAAAGACTATCGCGTGCGGGTCGGCACGCGCGACCCGGCGAGCGACAAGTATGTGGGGCATGATGATAACTGGGCTTTGGCCGAGGCTGCAATTGTCCAGGCTTGCCAGGAACTTGGGCTCGAGTACGAGCTTTCTGTGGGCGATGCAGCGTTTTATGGTCCGAAGTTGGACCTGATCATCAAGGACGCCCTCGGTCGCGAGTGGCAGATGGGAACGGTGCAAGTGGATTACAACTTGCCGGAGCGGTTCGAGCTTGAATACACAGGCGAGGACAGCAAACCCCACCGCCCAATCATGATCCACCGTGCGCCATTTGGCTCGCTTGAGCGAATGATTGGGTTGCTCACAGAACAATACTCCGGCGCATTCCCATTCTGGCTCGCGCCTGTCCAGGTCGCGATTCTTGCAATCGCAGATCGCCATGTGCCGTATGCGCAGAAGCTTGCGGAAATGTTGCGGGGATTCCCGACGCACGGTTATGTGGCGAGCGGGGAAGGAGCCGATGCGGTGCCGCCAGCGTTGGAAGTGCCGTTCCAGCTGCGGGTAGAAGTTGACGCTCGTCGTGAGACGCTAGGCAAAAAGATACGCGAGACTCAGCGAATGAAGGTCCCCTTCATGCTGATCATCGGCGACAAGGACCTGGAAGGCGGCACGGTTGGCGTAAGGAGCCGGGAGGACGGCGACCTTGGTGCAAAGCCTCTGGCTGAGGTTATAGCGATACTTGGGGAAGCACTAGGAGCCTAAAATGGGTGCCATGCTCAGGCGACTCCAGTCGTTTGAGCATGTTTCCGAGAGCATGGGCAAACGAGGCACAAACATCTTCGCCTGCCCATGGCACCCGTGGGAAGCTACGCCTCTTGCGACAAAGCTGGAGGAGGGAAGGGGATTCGAACCCCTGAGACCTTGCGGCCTAGCGGTTTTCAAGACCGCCGCGATCGACCACTCTGCCATCCCTCCACCGGACGTTTTACCCCGGCGGATCATTGCTATACTTCGGGCATGAAGCGATTCGCCGTCAGCGCCGTTCTTGCGATTACCTGCACAGGATTCAGCCAGACCTACACCTCGGAGCAGGTAAAGGTTGCATTCGACAAGGCGATGAGGACGGGCGATGGAAAGCTGTTCTTCAGCGTTTTGAGGGAAGGTGAACGAAAGTCCGTCACTCCGCAGGAATGCACCGCCTTCCTGAAGAAGTTCGTGACCCCGTGGTACACGGGTCCGAGCCTGCAGATGGGGGCCAATGGAAAGTTGGTTCGCATGAACGATCCGAATTGCAAAGTCATGGCATCGTTCACGCCGACCGGTGGCTGCCGTTACACGATCACCGAACGGAAACTAACTTTCGAGACGCCTACGCTTGAGGAAGGAAAGGGTTCTCGTTCTACGGTTGGCTTCGCGCAAACTCTGTTCGCCATTGCCACTGCAAAGTCCAACAGCACGAAGGGCGGTCGCATCGAGCAGATGAAGTACGCGCAGTCTTTAGTCGAATCCTGGATTCCTTCGGTTGTGAAGATGGGCATCCCCGGCTCGGTTGATCCTGAGTTGAACAAGTATCAGACGTGGGCGGAAATCATTAAGGCAAGCCGAGCTGAAGTCAAGAAGTACGGCGGATAACTAGCTGTCGCTTTTAGAAGGCAGGGTGAAGCGGAACGTTGAGCCTGAGCCGGTCTTGCTTTCTACAGTTATGGTTCCGCCGTGGAGCTCGACGAAAGACTTCACGATCGCAAGGCCCAGCCCAGTCCCTTCCTCATTGCTGGGGTCGCTTTCTAACTTATCGAAAACCTTCGCGATTAAAGCCTCCGGTATGCCGGAACCGTTGTCCGTGACCCAACAACATACGACACCCGCTGATTCTTCCTTTGCGCCTACTTCAATGAATCCTTCGGATGTGTACTGGATTGCATTGGCTACTAGGTTCTGCAAGATCCTTCCCACCAAATGCGCGTCTGCGAAGATCATCAGATCTGGCGGCACAGCGTTTATGAACTTGATATCCGATTCTTGCAGCTTCGGTCGAAGGTCTTCGCTTAGCCTTTCAACTAAGGGCCATAGATCAAATTTTCGCCGCTCAAGTCGGTGGCCATCTTCCGACTGCGTCTGCACACTCTCTTCGATGATTTTCGCGATTAGGCTTTCAAGTTGAGCTAGATTTCGGCCAACCGTCTTGAAGAGTTGGCGAGTACTGTCGCTCATAGAATCCGCGGCTTGGAGCTCGATGATGGTGGTTGCCAGAGAAACTGCGCTGAGTGGCGTTCGCAAGTCGTGGACTACGAATGCAAGATACTCATCTCGCTGTTGCTGGACCTCTCTGGCGCGCTCCTCGGCGTATGTCTGCACAGCAAGACCGATTGCCCCATCCAGAACACGATTCAAAACATGAAAAATCTGACCCTGGATGTTAATGCTGTGACGCTCAGCAAGGTTGTGGATCGATCCTCGAAGGATGTTGTATTCGGCAACAACCTCTTCAACGTCGAAGCCTTCTTGCAGACGTTGCATCCCGTGTATCGGCGGACTTTCTTGACGCAGAGCCTCGGGAATCGTCTTGTCCGAACCTGCAACTAGTGCCGCAGAAATTCCCTCGAGGAGCTTTGGAACGTGGTCGTTGAGCGTCGGCACGTCCAGGTCTTTTGCCGAGGGTAGTTCGCGGACTTGGTTTCGCCACTCTGCCAGAATCGCGTCGCGTTCTCGACGGATTAGATCAGCAAGTTCCTTAAGTTGGGAGGATTTCGTCATTGGGTCACCTCAAGATAGGGACTACAGAGCTACTCGACCCTCGGCATACTTACCCATTTTTCTAAACTTTTCGAAGCGATGCGCGCGAAGTTCTTCTCCAGAAAAATTCTCTAGCTTCACAAGATGGCGCAGGATTGAAGTCTTCACAATCTCAGCCGCCTCACCTGGGTCGCGGTGGGCACCGCCGAATGGCTCGCTAACAATCTCATCGATCAGATCGAGTTCCATTGCGCTTTGGGCGGTGAGCTTTAACGCCGCAGCTGCCTTCGGGCCATCCTCGGGTCTTCGCCAAAGGATCGCCGCACATCCTTCGGGTGGAATGACGCTGTACACGGCATGCTCTTGCATGAGAACGGTGTTGGCGCAAGCAATCCCAATCGCTCCACCCGAGCCGCCTTCGCCGATTACAGTTGAAACGACAGGAACTTTAAGTCCGAACATGCAGAGCATTGAAGCGGCAATCGCCTCACTTATTCCGCGCGCCTCGCTCTCGACGCCGGGGTCGGCGGCGGGGGTATCAACGAAGGTTATCACCGGCAAACCAAATCGGTCCGCCATCTCAAAAAGCCTGATCGCTTTGCGGTAACCCTCAGGCTTGCTCATCGCAAAGTTGCGATACTGCCGATCGGCGATGTCGCGGCCCTTTTGGTGACCCACCACCATGCAAGCGCGACCACTTAGCATTGCTGGCCCGCCGATGATCGCGTGGTCTGCGCCAAACCGCCGGTCGCCATCAAGCTCGACAAAGTCTTCAAAGATCGCGTTAACGTAGTCGAGCGTATATGGCCTCGGCTCTGCGCGGGCGACGAGGACTTTCTCCCACGGACCGAGGCGGCTGTATTTGACCTGGATGTGGTTGTCGCGTCGACGCTCGTATTCGGCAACTTTCTCAAGTAGCTCGGCGCGGCGACTCTCAGGCTCCTGGGCAATCTTTGTTCGCAGTTGGGCAAGACTCTGTTCGAGTTCGATCAACGGCTTTTCCCACTCTTTCCAGCTTTTTGCGGCCATTAGATTCTTCCCCCGGCAAGCAATCGACAAAGCAGAATAAGCGTCCGTCTCATTTCTCGCCGAGGCACGATGCGATCGACCATGCCACTTTGAGCACTGAACTCAGAGGTCTGGAATCCGTCGGGCACTTTCGATACTCCTGCCTGCTTACTGACTCTCGCACCGGCGAATCCCACAAGAGCCTTCGGCTCGGCGAGGATGACGTCGGCAATGCTCGCGTAACTCGCCAAGACACCAGCCATTGTTGGGTCAGTAAAGACGGAAATATAAGGCGCGCCGGCTTCACGGCATCGCTCTACCGCGGCGGTGGTCTTTGCCATCTGCATCAGACTAAGTAGGCCCTCCTGCATTCTAGCGCCGCCGGAAGTGCAGAAGATGACGGCGGGAATTCGGGCGTCTGCTGCACGTTCCAGAGTTCGAGTGATCTTCTCGCCTGCTACGCTACCCATCGAACCGCCCATGAAGGCGAAATTGGAGACCGCGATGCAGATTTCCTGATCTTCGAGCATCGCCATGCCACTGACCATCGAATCGTTGGCCCCGGTTTTCGCCTCGGCGTCGGAGAGTTTGGCTCGATAGTCGGGGAATTGGAGTGGGTCGACAGAGCGCAAATCTTGGTCCATCTCGACAAAGGTTTCGGGATCAAAGGTGATCTCGATTCGTTTGGCTGCGCCGAGGCGATGGTGATGCTGGCAGTGGTTGCAGACCTCGAGGTTCTGCTCGAATTCGCGGCGGAACAAGGTCTTGCGACAATTCGCGCACTGTATGAATGCATCGCTCGCGGCTCGCGCCCTACTCCCCAGTCGCATGAGGCAAGGATACACCAGCAACGCGGTCCCAAACCCTGGAAAGATTTGCTACGAACGTGCCAAAGTACGCAAAGAGGTTTCGGCTGTCGAGTGAGGTTGAACCTGGTTAAGCCACCGGAGGATGTTTTAAAAATGCACAAATTGAGACCGCGAAAGGTCCTTGCCATACTTGCCCTAATCGGGTTGGCGCTTCCCGCCCTTGCTGGCGAGAAGACGTTACTACAGTATAAGGCGAAGGCTGGGAATTCAAGCCGCGTACAAACAACGATCAATATGGAGATTGACGCCGGTGGGCAGAAGCTCACCTTGGTCGTCAAGCAGTCCGAGAAACTGACCTACAAGGCAGTCGCCCCGAATGGCAACCTCACTATCGAGCATCTAATCGAAACCATTGAACAGACCATGAACGGTGAAAAGATGGACTCGGGCGAGGACGAGAAGCCAAAGCCAACCGAGACCGTTGTTCAGCCCGATGGCACGGTCATCAGTACTAAGTCTGAAGACCAAGATTCAGAAATGGCGAAGATTGGAGTGCGGATCGCAAATGGCACAACGATCATCTTCAGCAATAAACCCGTCGAACCAGGCGATAAATGGACCCATGCTTATGTGACCGACGACAAAACAGGCGCCAAGAAGGGCATAGCCAACTTCACCTTGGATAGTTTCGAAACCGTTAAAGGGGTCGAGACCGCGAAAATTCTAATGACCTTCGCAGAGAGCGAAGGCACCCCTGCCTTTACGACCAAGCAGACGGTTTGGGTAGAGAAGTCAAGCGGCGAAGTCGTGAAGAGCGAGTTCAAGTTCGATGACCTACCGTTTGGGGAAGGTCCGATGACCGCGCTTACAAAGGGAACGGGCACGTCAGAGCGGCTTAGTGGCGGTGCCCTAGCGGGCGATGCGGGCGCGGCGGCACCACCGAAGGTCGAGACTATTGATGACCAAACCAAGGATTGGGAAAAGCTCCCTGGTCAGGTAACGCTTTACAAGAAGCGCGAAGCCGGTCGCCTCAAGATCATGATGGAGATTCCGGACGCGTTTCTCAATCAGTGGATGATGCTTCAGACCACGGCAAGCACGGGCAACAACTCTTCCGTCGTCGCCGGAAATCCGATTAGCGACATCCTCTTCCAATTCCAAGAACTCGAACCCGACAAGGTTACTGTCGTCGTTCCCAACTTCTGGATGCGCGCGGATAAAGGGACTCCAGTCAACCGGGCAGTGCAGCGTTCATTCGCTGAATCGTTCTTAGAATCCTTCAAGGTCGAAGCTCGCCAGCCTGATCGAAAGAGCTTCATGATTGACGTCAGCGAGCTCTTCCGTGGCAACGTCAGTGGCTTGTTCGACGCCATGGGTGGCGGCGGACCGCTTGCCGCGCTTGGCCTCGGCGGCGGGGGCGGCTACTCGCCAGATCGTGAGAAGACTTTTGTCAATCAGATCAAGAACTTCCCCGAGAACCTCGTTATCCAGACGACCTACAGCTTCAACAAAGCAGGCCCGGTTGGCTTCGCTGACATGCTCAGCCAAGGTTCAATAGCCGATCCGCGCAACGTGGTGCTCAAGGTTAATTACAACTTCTTCGCCTTGCCGAAGTCGGATTACATGCCGCGGTACTACGATCCTCGGGTTGGTTTCTTTACAACTGACTACACCGACTTCACGAAGGGGACTGACCAGGACCTGACTAAGAAGCTGATCCTGCGATGGAACTTGAAAAAGAAAGACCCAAAGGCACCCGTTAGCGATCCGGTGAAGCCGATAGTCTTCTGGCTCGATAATGCGATTCCAACAGAGTATCGCGACACGATGCGGGACGCTTTGCTGAGTTGGAACAAGGCTTACGAGTTAGCTGGAATTTCAAATGCTGTTGTGGTTAAGCAGATGCCTGACGACGCTGACTTCGACCATGCCGACATGCGCTACAACGTGGTGCGTTGGGTGACGAGCGGCAACAATGCGTATGCAGTGGCGTTGTTCAGAACAAACCCAATTACGGGCGAGATCATTAACGCAAGTATCACGGTTGATGCGGGCATTGTTCAAATCTTTGCCGTGGAGGCGGAAAAGATTGTTCAACCGGCTACCGTTGCCTTGGGCCAGAACGGGCTCGCCTGTTGCTTACCAAACGAGGCACGGATCCAGGCTTCCGTTGGGTTGCTTGCCGGAAAAATGATGGCAGCGATGAAGGGAATCAAGTTTGATCCTGATGCCTACATCAAGCAGTTTGTCACCTGGGTCGTGACTCATGAATCGGGCCATATCATGGGTCTGCGCCATAACTTTATAGCTTCAACAGAGCTTGACTTGAGCGAACTGGGAGATCCGACAAGGGTTGGCGGAGCAGGCACAGCCGCCTCAGTCATGGACTATGTTCCGTTCAATATCTCTGCCGTTGGCAAGACCGACCTGCCTTATTGGAGCGGGATTGGTGCTTATGACAAATGGGCAATTCAGTACGGCTATAAAGACCTCGGCGCCATATCTCCAGGCGGGGAAGTCTCGGCCCTCCGCAAGCATGCTTCGATGAATAACACTCCAGGTCTCGCTTACCAAAGCGATGAGACCGCCGATCAGTGGGACCCTCAGGTTCAGCGATTCGACCTGAGTAAGCACCCATCCGAGTATTGGGCGAGGATGATGGAGCTGACTTCCAAGTTGCTTCAAAACTTGGATACCCGTGCACCGAGACCGGGGCAGAGCTATTACGAGTTTACTCGCGACTTTATGATGCTCTACGGAATGCACCAACGAGCGGCGAGCACGGCGATGATGTCGATTGGCGGACTGAACTTGAACGCCAACTGGAAGGGCGACCCCGGCCAAAAGTCACCTCTTGTTCCAGTTCCCGCGGCAGAGCAGAAGAAAGCGCTGGATCTCCTTTGCACCAATGTGTTTGGGCCGAAAGTACTGGAGATACCTAAGAGGGTGATGACGGAGTTTGCAAGTAATCCAAACGCTGGATTCCTCGAATCCATTCTTGGCGGATCGTCGAACTTTCCGATCATGGATCAAGTGAGCGGCTTCCGGATCGGTTTGCTTCAGCAGATATTCTCCGCTGGCGTGCTGAGCAGAGTTGCGAATAATGAGTACAAAGCCGTGTCGCAAGATAAAGCGCTCACAATGCTGAGCGTGTTCAGCAAAGTTAGCCAAGCCGTTTGGTCGGAGCTTGACTGGAGTTCCGGCATCTCAGCGCCTCGTCGCGAACTGCAAAGGGCTTATATCGAGACCATGGTTGATATGGTGACCAAGCCTGGAGATGGTAGGCCGAACGACGCGAAGATGCTCGCTTGGGCATGCCTCAAGCAGCTTTCGGTCCGGTTGAAGGCAACCAAGGAGACCAAGGATGCTTACACGGACTTCCATGTGAGTGAGTGCTTGATGAAAGTCAATCGCGCTCTCGCCGCAACCTTGACGATCAGCGATGGAGGGGGCGGCGGAGGCGGCAGCCTGCTCGACCAGCTCATGGGCGGGGCAAAGCCGAAGCAGAAAGCGAAAGTCGGACCCTGATTTTCGCGGGGTTGGAGGAGTAGTCCTCCAACCCATCTTTCTATGGATGATTCAAAACGCGCGGTCCTCCTGCTCAGCGGGGGTTTGGATTCCACCACCGTTCTTGCGATGGCTCGCGAGCAAGGGTTTGATGTTTATGCGCTGACCGTGCTCTACGGTCAGCGGCATTCTGCAGAAATCTCTGCCGCTCGACGGGTTGGTCAGCACTTCGGTGTTTCGGATCACAAGTTTGCCGATATTGATTTGCGGCTTTGGGGAGGGTCGGCGCTGACGGATAACATCGAAGTCCCTAAAGACGGGGTGCAGGCAGGCATCCCTATTACTTATGTGCCCGCACGCAACACGGTGATGCTCAGTTTAGCGCTGGCTTATGCCGAGGCGATTGGTGCGCGGGACATCTTTGTCGGGGTGAACGCAGTGGATTATTCGGGCTACCCCGACTGCCGTCCCAAGTTCATCAGAGCGTTTGAGACCATGGCGAATCTTGCAACAAAAGCTGGAGTCGAAGGTGCAAAGCTCTCGATCCATGCACCCATTATCGACTGGACAAAGACGCAGATCATCGAGGAGGGGTTAAGACTTGGTGTGGACTACGCCCTCACGCATTCCTGCTACGATCCGAGCGAGGAAGGGCGGCCGTGCCGGGCTTGCGATTCCTGCCGTATTCGCATCGGTGCTTTTGCCGAACTAGGAATGTCTGACCCCGCTTTGTCATGAGCAGTTTGCGCGTCGCCGAGGTTTTCACGAGCCTTCAGGGTGAGGGGATTTGGGTTGGCGTGCCGTCGGTTTTTGTTCGGGTCTCGGGTTGTAACTTGCGGTGTAGCTGGTGCGACACGCCGTACGCCAGTTGGAGTCCTGAGGGTCCAGTGCGCGATGTGGTTGAGCTTGCTGCCGAAGTCCTCGGTCTAGGAGTTCAGCACGTTGTTCTGACCGGGGGCGAGCCGATGCTCTTTGATGGCATAGAGGAACTAGCGGGGGTGCTCAAGGCCGGCGGTCATATGATTACTGTCGAGACGGCAGGCACGGTCTATCGAGACTTACCTTGCGACCTTATGTCAATCAGCCCGAAGCTCGCGAACTCCACCCCGGTGGGCTCCGAATGGGAGCAGCGACACGAGGCCACTCGACAAAACCTGGATGCTTTGAATCAACTCCTCAGCAACTACTCCTGCCAGCTCAAGTTCGTAGTAAATCCCGATCAAGGACTTGGAGATTTTGTCGAAATCGAAGAACTCTTAACCAAACTGCCCGACGCCAAAAAGCACCCAATCCTCGTGATGGCAGAGGGCATCGACGTCCGAACTCTCCATCGTCGCCAGAACCTGCTCGTGCAACCATGCATCGAACGAGGATGGCGGCTAACGCCTAGGCTGCACGTCGAGCTGTTTGGCAACACACGAGGGACCTAGACAATCATCCGGTTCTTGGTTTTGGGCACATGCTCATTCTCGTCCAGAAGGGATTCGACATCGATCTGCACATCCTTGATCGTCGATTCTCGCATCGAGAGCAGTATTTGGCAAACCGAAAGCCCGGCAAGCAGCGCCATAAATCCAGGACCCGAGAGATAGGGCGCAGCAAATCCAGTCAGCAAGGTGATCCCGTTGAGAATCCAGTGGGGGATGAAGAACTTGGCTGTCTCGGTGCTGAGTTTGAATTGCAGCGAAGTCATGCCGATTACGCTCAGGAGAGCCATGCATAGCGCGAGGCTCGCGCTAAGCATCCAAGCAGGGCCCGCCCCGAAGCTGTGGTTTGCGTCCACTTTGATGAGGAGCTTCGCTCCAACTGCGACAATCGTTAGGCTTGCCGTCAGAGGCAGGTGAGCGTACATCCAAATTTGAAATCGCTTCTGGTTTCCGGGGGTGAGCCCACGAGCCTCGGCCGCGCCAGCGCCAAAGAAATAGCCCCACCAAAACGCAAAGGCAATCAGCAAGCTCAGCATCGCTGTGATCGCCGGCCAAGGCCCGAGCTTTGCTGAGCTAACTCCGAGTACGGTGCTCGCGATCGCTTCACCGAGGACGATGATGGTGAACAGGCCATAGCGCTCAGGCAAGTGGGTGACGTTAGGGGGAAATCGCATGCCCAAAGATCTCTTGTACAAAGGGGTCCCGATATCCACAAGAATTGCTGCTGCCCACAGGACGAGGTGCCATGGAGACGGAACAAAAATCGAGGCAATCCAGATCAGAATCGCGAGCGTAAAACCAATCGCGTAGGCCCGAATCAAACTTCGAGCTTGGGGCAAGCTGTGCCCCGCGCGTATGTATTCGACCACTAGAATCGCTCGCACTATGACATAGGAAATGGCAAACCCCGTCGCCCCCGCCTCGACCCCCTTTGGGATGAAGTAGGCCATTGCGGCAACCGCCCCCATCTGGAGGAACGACAAGGCTCGGTGGACGATGTCGTCAGAATCGAACCGGGTCATGTAATACGTGTGCCCTACCCACGACCACCAAAGCGGGATGAAAAGGATGCAGAACGTGCCGAGGCCGGTTAACGTGAAGTCTTTGGTTAGCACTGCGGCCAATTGGGCCAGTGCCGCGACATAGATCAAGTCGTACAGGAGTTCCAGCCAGCTCGCATGGCGATCTCGGGATGCGTCGATGTGCGAGCGTAGCACGGGCGGCTTATACAGATCCTTTCGCAACACAAGCGGCATGGTCTTCTAGTTTAGTTTGTTGGGCGAGCAAACGGGTAGAACCTCTTTTTGTGAAGCGAATCCTCGTAATCGGCTCCGGACCTATCGTGATTGGCCAGGCTGCCGAGTTTGATTACGCTGGCACACAAGCCTGCAAGAGCCTTCGCGAGGAAGGTTATTCGGTCATCCTGATCAACTCGAACCCGGCGACGATCATGACCGATGAGGAGACGGCCGACGCGGTTTACATCGAGCCTTTGACTCCCGAGTTCTGCGAACGCGTGATTATTCGCGAGCGAATCGAGGGGCTACTGCCCACGCTTGGCGGGCAGACGGGACTGAATCTGGCAAGCCAGCTTGCCGAGCGAGGGATTCTGGACAAGCACGGAGTGAAGCTGCTCGGGACTCCTTTGCGGGCGATTCAAAAAGCCGAGGACCGAGAGGAGTTTCGGGCATTGATGCGAGAAATCAAGGAGCCAGTACCCGAAAGCTGGATTGTTGAGACCTCTGCCGAGCTTGAGGCGTTGCTCGACACCGCGCCTTACCCCTGCATTGTGAGGCCCGCTTACACCTTGGGAGGAACCGGCGGAGGTATTGCCCATTCGCGGGAGGAGCTTTGGGAGATTGGCAACAAGGGACTGAAGCTTTCGATGCGATCCCAGCTGATGATTGAGCGCTCGCTGCTTGGTTGGAAGGAAGTTGAATATGAAGTGATGCGCGACCGGATGGGGAACTGCATCACGATCTGCAACATGGAGAATTTCGATCCTATGGGAGTCCATACCGGGGATTCGATCGTGGTTTGTCCGAGCCAAACGCTTAGTGATTTTGAATACCATATGCTGCGGACAGCTTCGCTGAAAATTATCAAGGCGTTGGGGATTGAGGGGGGATGTAACGTTCAGCTTGCCGTGAATCCTCATAGTTTTGACTACTATGTAATTGAAGTAAATCCCCGCGTATCCCGGTCTTCGGCGCTGGCGAGTAAGGCGACGGGGTATCCGATTGCGAGAGTATCTGCGAAGATTGCCGTGGGTCGCACGCTTGATACAATCATTAACGAAGTAACCAAGACAACGATGGCATGCTTTGAGCCTGCTTTAGACTACTGCGTAGTCAAGATTCCTAGATGGCCGTTTGACAAGTTTACATCTGGCGATCGTACGTTGTTTACGCAGATGAAGGCCACCGGTGAGGTCATGGCGATTGACCGCACTTTTGAATCTGCATTGATGAAAGGTATACGCGGACTGGAAGTACGCTCCAAGGACTTGCGACATCCGAAGATTCAGGCGTTGTTGGACGAGGAACTGCGGCATGCCATCCAGTTTCCCACCGATGAGAGGCTTTGGGCTATTGCGGAAGGGTTGCGGCGCGGATGGGGTATCGACGAGATCAACAGGTTTAGCAGAGTCGATCCTTGGTTCTTGCGAAAACTGAATAATTTGATTATGATCGAAACGAGCTTATGTGAGCCAAAGTTAAGGCTGGCCAATTCTTGCAAAGAAGCATTAGAGAATGGTTATTCTGAATCGTCGATCACTTCGATTTCCGGATGCCCGATTCCTTCCGGAATCGCCAATACAATCACCTATAAAATGGTGGATACTTGCGCCGGAGAGTTCGAGTCGAAGACCCCATACTATTACGCGACGCGCGAGAGTGAAGATGATTCTTTATGAGGGTGAATCGGGGAAGTTGATTCACAAGCGATAGGCGTCTAGGGAACACTCTTACTCACGGCACCTCTCCACTCTGGCACGAGCCATTTTGCAGAGAGCGGTGTGACTTTAGACCTACTCCTTGACTTTCTACGGCACATTAGGCCATGATTTGCGTCCGACTAGATGCCTGGTTGGGCGGC
>WBZS01000692.1_pt1 | contig 36208 bp, 5 predicted proteins | sample 5204201 | NCBI WGS metagenome assembly WBZS01 (sample SAMN12344357, study PRJNA552823) | activated sludge metagenome | biome: Activated sludge suspended growth; feature: Nitrification reactor; material: Wastewater; isolation source: activated sludge from nitrification reactor of wastewater treatment...
GTCGATCACGAGCTTGCGGCTGCGTATCGCCGCCGCCTTGCTCAGGACGCTGCCAAGGTGCCCATGCTGCCTGCGCGAAAACGCAAGGCTTCTCTTTTGACACAGTAAGACTAGTTGCAGTGCGCGGCGCGCTAGCGCTGCAGGCGCAGGCGGCAGCGAATGCCGGCCGGCAGCTCCTGCCTGGCGTTATTCAGCTCGGCGACCACGCCAAAGGTTCCGGCCGCCGCGTCGACCACCCGGTCCATGGTCCGAATCGTGGCATTGATCTCGCGCGTGAAGGGCTTCTCTGGCACCACCACCACCTGCTGCCCGACCCGCAGTTGCGGGTACAGCGCGACCGGAAGAATGGCCTGCACCGCCAGCGGATGGGTTTGCGCAATCTTCAGAATGGGTTTTTTGCCTTCGCCGGCATCGACCGTGGCGCCGGGGTAGAGGTACTGGTCGACCACCACGCCGTTGAACGGTGCGCGTATCACGCGGCGCTGCAACTGGTCCAACGCCTGGCGGTGCTCCAGCCTGGCGAGCTGGATGTTTTCTTCGGCGGTCCTGACTTCGGCCTGAGCCAGTTTGAGCTCCGCCGCGGCGTCGTCGCGCGACTGCGCCGACACCAGCTCTTCTTCGAACAGCAGGGCCAGCCGGCGCGCCTTCTCGGCGGCGGCCTGGACCTTGGCGCGGGACAACTGCAACGCCCCTTGCGCCTCGGAGCGAAAGCGCGCGCTGTCGGCCGCGCTTTGCTCGGCACCCGACTCGATGCTCACCAGTACTTGGCCCTGGCGAATCACCTCGCCGCGCCGGGCGTGCACGTGCTGCAGCAGACCGACGACGCTGCTGCGCACCTCGACGACCTGGGCCGCCTCGACCAGGCAGTCGAACTCGGCTTGCGCCCAGGCCGGGCCAACGCCGCCGACGGCGGCGGCAGCCACCGCCACGCCGGCCAGCAATGCCTGCGCGGCCGACGCGCGCCTGGCGCTGCCGCAGCGCTTCTCAATCCTCATGTCGCCAATCCCGCGCATCCGATCTGGCTGGTTGCTGTTGCGTGTTATTGCGTGCGGTTGCAGTGTCGGCGGGATTTTCGTCACCCGAGGTCAATTCGACGCGCCGGCAAAGCCGATCAGCCGATGCAGTTCGCGGTCCTGGCGCAGCGTGGCCAGCCGCATCTCCAGCGCGCGGCGCTCGGCCAGCGCTTGCGCCCAATGCACCAGCGCCCGCAGCAGCAGGCGCTGCGGCGGCCCGCCGATGGCGCCGAGCAGCCGCAGCAACGGGCGCGGCACCGGGCGGAACAAACCGTCGGCGGCGGCCACGATGGCGCGCACGCTGCCTGCGTCGCCCTGCCGGGCGCAGCGGCCAAACAGTTGCCGGTCCACGCGCGGCGACTCGTGGTACTCGGTCAGCACCACATGCAGTCCGCCGCAGGCGCGGGCCCGCGCATCGAGCTTGATGTCGGTGCCACGGCCGGCCATGTTGGTGGCCACCGTGATGCGGCCGGACTGGCCGGCGCCGGCCACCACCTCGGCCTCCAGCGCGTCCTGCCGGGCGTTCAAGACCACCACGGCCTGGCCGCGCCGCTCGAATTCGGCCGACAACTGCTCCGACGCTTCGACGCTGCGCGTGCCCACCAGCACCGGCTGGCCGCGCCCGGCGGCGGCCATGGCCTCGGCGGCGACCGCGCGCCAGCGTGCCGCGCCATCGGCCAGACACAGCGCCGGCCAGGCGCGGCGCCGCACCGGCCGGTGCGTGGGCACGCGCACCACGCGCAGGCGGTAGACGGCGTAGAGCTCGCGCGCGGCCTCGGCGGCGGTGCCGGTGAGCCCGGCCAGCAGGGTGTAGCGGCGGAAGAAGCGCTGGTAGGTCATGCGCGCCAGGGTCTCGCGGCCGGACGTCAATTCGACGCCTTCCTTGGCCTCGATCAGTTGGTGCAGGCCTTGCTCCCAGGACCGGTCGGGCATGACCCGGCCGGTGGATTCGTCGACGATTTGCACCTTGCCGTCGGCCAGGATGTAGTGCTGGTCGCGGTGGAACAGGTGCAACGCGGTCAGCGCCTGGCGCAGCAGCAGGCCGCGCCAGGCGCGTGCGCGCCACACCGCACGCACGCCTGGCGGCAGTGGCGCACAGGCGTCGTCGGCGCCGGGCAGCAGGTCGAGCTGGCGGTCGCTGCCGATGCGAAAGTGCCGGCCCTCGACCAGCCCACGCGCGGCGGCCACGGCCCAGTGCAGCAGCGCGGGCTCGTGCACACCGGGTGCGTCGCGCGACAGAATCATCGGCGTTCGCGCTTCGTCGATCAGCACGCTGTCGGCCTCGTCGACGATGGCGAAGTGCAGCGCCGGGATCAGCGGCGGCGCGGCGGGTGCGGCGGCGCCGGCGGCCAGCAGCGGCGCCAGACTGGCAACCCGCGTCGGCACGCGGCCATGGCCGGCCAGGCTGTCTTTGAGGTAGTCGAACACCAGGTCCTTGCCCGGCACGTGGCACACCGCGCAGGCATACGCGGCGCGGCGCTGGTCGGCGTCCATGTCGCCCTGGACATGGCCGCCGGCCAGGCCAAAAAAGGCGTACAGCGGCGACATTTCCTCGCAGTCGCGGCGCGCCAGGTAGTCGTTGGTGCTGACGATATGCACCCGGGTGCCGGCCGCCGCCATCAGCGTGGCGGCCAGCGCGGCGACCAGGGTCTTGCCTTCGCCGGTGCGCATCTCGGCCAGGCCGCCGCGCATCAGCACACAGGCGCTGGCCAGTTGCACCGGGTGCGGCCAAAGGCCGAGACGGCGCCGGCTGGCCTCGGCCACGCAGGCCAGCGCCGCCGCCAGCGCGGGCGACTCGGGCGCCGCCCGGCCGGCCGCCTTCAGCGCCGGCAGCTCGGCGCGCAGCCGCTCGGCGACCGCGGCGTCGGACAGCGCGCGCAGGCCCTGGACCACGTCCGCCACGGCCGCTGCCAGCGCATCGATCGTGCGCCGGCGCAAGCGCCGTGGCGGCAGCCAGCCGGGCAGCGCGCGCAGCCAGCGTTCAACCGCGTGGCCGTCGTCGGCGGCGCGCTCGTCGCGCACGGTGTCGGCACGCCGGAAGTCGGCACCGGCGAGCGCGCGCACCAGCGTCGCGTCCTGGGCGAAGCCGTGCGCCGGCGCGCCACCCGCGCCGGCGACGATCGTTTCGGCGCCGATCACAGGCTCAACCGCGCCAGAAAGGCCTGGCGCAGGCGCAAGAACGCTTGCCGGCCGAGCGGCAGCGCGCCCAGGTCGATGCGCACATGGGCGCGGTCGCCAAAGCGCGCGCCGGGCGCCGGCTCGTCGAGCAGCAGTTCGACATCGAACACCCGTTGCAGGCTGCGCGTGCCGCCAGCAACCGACGGGTCGACCGCGATCTCGCCGCCGCCGCTGGTGCCCAACGCGGCCGACACCAGCTCCTGCTCGCCGCCCGGCACTTCGCGCAGCACGCGCGCGCCGCGCAGCCGTTGCGGCTCGCCAGCCAGGCGAACCTGCACGCGGGTGGCGCCACCGGCGATGCGCTCGCGCAGCAAGTCCATGTCCTCCTGCGTGACCGCCATGCGCAGCCGCGACGAAGGGCCGTCGACCAACCAGCCGACGACCTCACCGCGCTTGAACCAGCGGCCCTCCAGCGCGGTGGGAGCCGACGGCGTCCAGCGCCCGGCGACAGCCGCGTGCAGCGACAGCGCCGCGTCACGCCGGCCGGTCTCGGCCAGGCGCGCCTCGCGCGACGCGAGCTCGGCGCGCAACGGCGCGACGCGGCCCCGGTCGTCGACCTCGGCGCGGCGCAGTTGCGCGTGGGCCTGGGCCAGCCCGGCCGAGGCGCTTGCGTGTTCGGCGCTCAGCGGCAGGTTTTGCAAGTCCAGCAGCGGCGCGCCGGTTGCCACCCGCTCGCCCGGCGCGCAGTGCACGCGCGCCACGTGGCCCGGCACCTCGGCGCGCACGATGGCCTCGTCGGGCAGCCACACCACCGCCTGGTGCAGGCTGTAAAACGGCATCGGCACCCAGGCGGCAAAGCCCGCCGCCAGCACCAGCGCGCCGAGCGTGCGGCGCCGCGCCACGCCGCGCCGCCGGGCCAGCGTGGGACCGGCGACCAGGTGGCGCCAGCCACGCCACAGCGGCAGCACCAGCGCCGACCAGGCCGCCAGCACGGCCATCAACGCGCCGACCAGCAGGTACTCGGTGGCGACGAACACGATCAGGCCCACGGTCACCAGCAAGCGGTACACCGGCGCCACCAGGCCGTACACCAGCAGCCAGGCGCGCTCGCCGTGCGCGGCCAGCGGCGGCTGCGCGTCGCGCGCACCGTAGCCGTAGCGGTCGAGCAGGTACACCAGGTACTGGTTGGCACGCTGGGCCAGGTTGGGCACTTCCAGCAGGTCGCAGGCGATGAAGTAGCCGTCGTAGCGCATCAGCGGGTTGCCGTTGACCACCAGCGTCGAGACACCGGCGATCAACACCACGTTGTAGGCCACCGCGGTGGTCAGCCCCGGCTCGGCCAGCAGCCAGACGTACAGCGCCACCGCGCCCAGCGCCAGCTCGGCCATGATGCCGGCCGCGGCCACCCCGGCGCGCGCCCATTTGGAGGGAAAGCGGTACGACGAGCTGGCGTCGACATAGGGCACCGGGGTGAAGACGATGAACATCACACCGATTTCGCGCACCGTGCCGCCGCCGGCCTTGACCGCCAGACCGTGCGCCCACTCGTGCACCGCCTTGACCAGCGGGTACACGAACCACAGCAACACCAGGTTGCTGGCCGACAGCACGCGGTCGGACAGGTTCTCGGTCAGCCGGCCCCAATGCTGCGCGGCCAGCAGCGCCGCCGGCAGCACCAGCACCAGCCAGGCCAGCAACGCCGGCCAGCCGGCCAGCGCGCGCGCCAGCGCCACCTGCCGCGCAAACCAGGGCTCGGGGTGCAGCAGCGGCAGCTTCAGGCTCAGCGGGTTGAGCCAGCCCTGCTTCCAGCGCGCCCGCTTCTGCCGGCGCCAGCGCTCGAACACCTCGCCGGCATCGGGCGAGACCTGGCTTTGCAGCAAGTCGTTGGCATGCAGCGTCGACACCAGTTGCACCAGCTCGTGCTGCGAGATGGCGCCGTCGGGCACCGCGTCGGCCAGGGCGCCGTCTGCCGCGGCGACAGCGGCGCCCTGCGCCGCGCTGCCGGCGCTGTCGTCGGCCTGGGCACAGGCCGCCGACCACACCTCGTCGAGCGTGCGCCGGCCGTCGAACAACTGCAGCACGCGCCAGACCTGCGGCGCGAGGCGGTGAAAGCGCTGCGACACCGGGTCCAGCAGCAGCACCCAGGGCTTGCCGCGCAGGTGGCGGTGCAGCGGCTCGACGCCATCGCGCAGGCGTGGCCGCAGACCGCGCACCGCATGCCAGTGCTCCGACAGCAGCGCCTGCATCGCGGTCATTGCCGCCCCCGCCGACCGTGCGCGCTCACCACCAGGTCCACAGTTTCATGCGCAGCCAATCGACGCTCGGCCGCGTCCACACCGACAGCAGGCTGGCGCGGCCGACCTCGACCTTGCCGACGCCCTGCATGCCCGGGCTCAGGCGCGGCGCCTCGCCCTGCCAGGTGGCCTCGACACGAAAGCCATTGATGCCGTCCTGCACGCTGGCGGTGGCGGTGACGCGGCTGACGACAAACGGCCAGCCGGTATGCGGCGCGCCGGCCAGCCGCAGCACGCCGGACTGCCCCGGCTGCACGCGGGCGATGTCGCGTTCGGGCACATGCAGCACCACGCGGTAGCCATCGGTGGCGGCGATCTCGAACAACTCCTTGCCGATCTCGACCGGGCTGCCCAGATGCTGCACCCAGTCGCCGGTCACCACCTGGCCGTCCAGCGGCGCCAGCAGCGGCGCGCGCGCCAGCTTGGCCTCGACCAGCGCCAACTGCGCGTCGGCCTGTCGCACATCGGCCTGCGCCAGCGCCAGCGCAGCGGCATCGCGGTCGGCCATCGCCTGGCGCAGCTTGGCGGCGGACTGTTCACGCTCGCTGCGCGCCTTGCCCTGCTCCAACTTCAGCTCGCGGTCGTCCAGCCGGGCCAGCAACTGCCCACGCCGCACCGCCTCGCCCGGCCGCACCGCCACCGCGGCGATGAAGCCGTCAAACGGCGCGGTGACGAGTTGCCGCGTGCGGCCCTCGATGACCATGCTGGCCGACACCCGCTCGGGCACCGGCCACAGCAGCAGCAGCGCCAGCGCCACGCCCAAACCCAGGGCGCCGGCCTTCCAGGCCAGGTGGCCCGGGCCGGTCAGGCGCCGCCAGGCGCGCCGCGCCGCGGCCAGCACCTGCAGCGGCAGCGCGCGGTCGGCATCGCGCCAGTGGCGCAACAGCGGCTCGGCCAGCGCGGCGCTGGCCACCAGCACCGCGCGTGCCGCGTCGGGCAGGCCGGCGCCGGGCTGGCCGGCCAGCAGCACCGCCACCACCCGGCCCTGGTCGAGCAGCGGCAGCGCCCACCAGCGGCCGTGTTGCAGCGGCTGCATCTCGACCGCGGCGCGGGCGGCCACTTCGGCGGCCTCCTGCACCAGCGGCGCGCCGGGCTCGGCCCAGGCGGTGTCGGCGGCCACCCACCAGTGCGGACGGCTGCCGCGCTGCTCGAACAACACCAGCGTGAAGCCGGCATCCGGCGCGGCCGCGGCCGGCGGCGGGCCGCCCGGGTCGCCCGGGCTGGGCGGCGACGCGCGCGCGCCGGCCAGTTCGTCGCGCACCCAGGCCGCGCTGCGGTTGACCCATTCCTGCGCTGCGGCGCGCGCGCCCTGCTGCGAGGCGACATGGCCGATCAGCTCAAGCAGGCGGGCGGCGCGCTGGTGGTGGACCAGGCTGGCCACCGCCAGCGACAACTGCAGCCAGCCCAGCGCCAGCAGCACCTGCTGGATGCTGCGCTCGTTGTGCGGCGGCGCCAGCAACACGCCAACCACACCCGGCTGGCCGCCGGGCAGTTGCAGCGCGGTGGCCATCAGCAAATCGGCCGCCGCGGCGGCGCCAACCTTGCCCAGCGCCACCGGCTGCTCGCCCGACACCCGGCCGCGCAGCGCGGCCCAGGTTTCGTCCAGCGCACTGTCGGCGAGCGGAAACGGGCACTGCCAGCGCGCGTCGGCGCCGTGGCAGGCCACCGCGCGGCAAGCCAGCCCGGCGGCCGTCAGCCGCTGCTGCCAGGATTGCAGCGCGCGAACCAGTTCGGCATCGGCGGCCAACGACAGTTCAACAGCCACGGCGGCAAGAAAGAAGTGTCCGGCGCGGCGCGGCCAACGCTCACGCCGCCCGGCGCGCGGCCGTTGCGCGACGCGCCGCGCAATCGCCTAACGCGCCAGACCGATGGCAGACCGGACGCGCGCCGGCCGGCGCAAGCCCATGACCGCCGCCGCGGCCAAGGCCCACGCGACCAATGGCAGCGCGCCGGGTTCGGGCACCGCTGTCGCGTCGGTGACGACGCGCAAACGCGCGTAGTCGAGCACGCCACGATCGATTTCGAAACCGGCGATCGGCGCGATCGCCACCACGTCGTTGCCGGTCAGCAGGCCGATCACCGGCGCCAGGTCGAAAACGTCGAGGTGGGCCAGGCTGTCGTCGGCCACTTCGCCCAGACTGAGTGCGCCGATGTCGGTGCCGTTGAACAACACCCGGGCCGGCCCATAAGTGCCCCAGCCGCCGGTGAACAGCTCGAGACTGGCCGACACCACCTGGCCGCTCAATGCATAGACATGGTGGACCACCGCGTCGGCCAGCAAGGTGTCGGTGGCGGCCGGATCGGACGGATCGGCCAACACGTCGAGCACAAAAAACCCATCGCCATCGGCCACGCCCAGGCCAAAGCCGTCTGCGTCGCCGACCTGGCTGGTGATGACGGCCGCGGCAGCCGAGACCGGGATTGCCAATGCAACCGACCCGGCCAGCAGTGCCGCCAACCACCCCGTCCTGCCTCGAACCATCGTGCCTCCATACCGCCACACTGGCGGTTTGCGGCCCGCACGATAGCGGTTGGCGCTGCACTCCACGACCCCCGACTTGCAGGCCTTGCATCAAGCCACACCGGTCAGTTTTCGCCACTGCGCCTGTGCCAGGCGCTCCAGCTCCGCCAGCCAGCCGTCCTCGAACGCGCGCTGGCGCGCGGCGTCGGTGTCGGCATCGTCGGGGCCGGAGCGCGGCAGCGTCTGCACCCCGGCCGCCACGCGCGGGCCGGCCTGCAGCACGGTTGACGTCCACCCGCTGGCGCTGCCCGCGGTGTTGTGGCGCTGCTGGTCGGCGTGCAGGCTGGTGACGTAGGGGTTCACGCCCACCGGCGTGGCGACCGCGGCGCCGACCAGCACCTCGACCACGATGGCCTGCTGCACGCTGGCGGTGGCGCCGTTGCTCGGCTCGGTGCTGGTGGCGATCATGTACAGCGCCATGCTGCCGACAAAGGCCGGCGGCGGCTGCAGGCTGAGCCGGTCAAGCTGCCAGCCGGTGATGTCGACCCGGCCCGCCATGTCGGCGCTGACCAGCACGTGGTGCACGCCATCGCTCAACACCGAACCCTGCACCAGCCCGGCGAGTTGCAGCGTCAGCACCTCGTCGGCGCCGGCGTCTGGCGCGGCTTGTACCCGCGCGCTCGGCAAGGCGATGGCGCTGTCGGCCATGCCCCAGACGCGGCCCGGGTCCAGCGGCAGGGTCTCGACGATTTGCAGGTTGTCCAGCATCGCGCCACGCATGGTCGAGGTGCTGGTGGCCAGCGGGTTGCCGCCTTCGAGCATCACCACCAGGTGGCGGCTGGCGCCGTTGCCGGCAAAGGCCACGGTCTTGCGCTGCCAGGCCAGCGCGGTGCGCTCGCTCTTTTCGGCAAAGAAGGCAATGCGCTGCCCGTCGAGGTACACGCCGATGGCCGAACCCTGCGCCGACAGCCCCAGCGCCCCCGCGTAGGCGAAGCTGAAGGTGTAGACCGCAGCGTCGACCGTGGCCAGGTCACGCGCAATGCCCAGCGTCTGGTAGGCCATGCGCGAACTGCCGTTGGACAAGCCCAGCCAGCGCTCGCCGCCGTCCTCGGCGGCATAGCCGGGCACCAGGTTGCCGGCCACATTGGTCAGCAAGTCGCCATTGGCCCAGACGGGCAACAGCGCTGACTTGCCGCTGCGCGCGGCCAGCACGCTCCAGCCGTCGATGCTGCCGCCTTGCAGCGTGGCACCGCTGTCGGCGTTGGCGACGCCCTCGAAGTCGGTGGCCACGACCTGCCGGCTGACCCCGGTGGCGGGTGCGCTGAGGCTCAGGCTGGGCGCATCGGCCACCGCCTGCACCTGCACCGTCAGGTCCTGTACCACGGTGGCACGCTCGCCGGTGCTGGCTTCAATGGCGGTGGCCTGCACCTGCAGCAGCAGCGTGCCGTTGAAGCTGGTCGGCGCGGTCAGGCGCAGCGCCGCCAGATCCCAGCCGGCGAGGTCGAGCACGCGCTGTGTGGCGGTGGGGCTGAAACTGCGCACGCCGTCGCTCAGCAACGCGCCGTCGGGCAGGCCGGTCAGCGTCAGCACCAGGGCTTCGGACCCGTCACGGTCGACCAGTTCGGCCAGCACCGCGCGCAGCTCGATGGCGCTGTCTTCCAGGCCCTGGACCGTGGCCGCACCGTCCAGCGCCAGCCGCGGCGGGTCAACCACCGCCGCCACGTCGACCAGCAGGCTGGCCTCGGCGCTGGCGAGCCGGCCGTCGTCGACCTGCCAGCCGATGCGCGCGTAGTGCGCGCGCCGGTCGCCCAAGCCGGGCGTGGCGTAGCCCGGGCCGCCCGAGGCATGCGGCGCGGCGACGAAGCGCACTCCGCCGGCATCCAGCTCGGCCGCGCCAAAGCGCTGACCGGCCACCACGGCCCGCCACTGCGTCTGACCATCGACCTGGGTGCTGGCCTGCAACTCACCGTCGGCCGGCAGCGTGGTGATGGTCAGCGTCAATGCGTCGCCGTCGGCGTCGCTGGCCGCGAAGTCTGACCAGCGCAGCACCAGCGGCTGGTCCTCCACGCCGCTGACCAGGCCGTCGGCCACCTGCGGCGCCCGGTTGCTGCCGTGGACCGTGATGCTGACCGTGGCCGGCGCCGACGACAGGCTGCCGTCGCTGACCAGCCAGCTCAGTTGGTCGCTGCCGGCGTAGAGCGCGTCCGGCCGGTAGCTGTAGCGGCCGTCGGACAGCAGCGTCAGCGTGCCGTGCCCGGGCGGCACGGTGACGGTGGTGCTCAGCGCGTCGCCGTCGATGTCGAAGGCCAGCGCCAGCGGGTCAAGCACGACTTCGCCGCCGGCGGCCACGCCCACCGTCTGGTCGGCCAGCGTCGGGGCGTCGTTGACCGGGGTGACGCTGATCGCCAGCCGCGCCGGCGCCGAGCTCAACTGCCCGTCGGACAGCGTGAAGGCCAGGCTGTCGTTGCCGTTGAAGTCGGCCTGCGGCGTATAGCGCCACAGCCCGCCGGCCTGCTGCACCAGGCTGCCGTGGGCCGGCAACGCGGTGAGCGTGGCGGTCAGCGCCGCGCCCTCGGCATCGACACCGTAGGCGCTCAGGTCCAGCAGCAGGCTGCCGTCTTCGGCCAGCTCCACGCTGGCGTCGTGCGCCACCGGCGCGCGGTTGTCGGCCGACACGGTGATGTCGAGCGCGGCCAGGCCGGACGACGACTGGCCGTCGGACACCAGCCACTCGATGCGCTCGCCGCCGCTGTAGCCCGCATCCGGGGTATAGCCCCAGCGCCCATCGGCGCCCAGCGCCAGCGTGCCGTGCAGCGGCAGCGTGGACCACTGCAGCGTCAGCGCGTCGCCATCGATGTCCACCGCGCCATCCAGCGGATCAAGGACCAGCCGCTGCCCGGCGGCCACCACGGCACTGCGCAGCGCCGGCAAGGTGGGGGCGTCGTTGACCGGGCGCACGGTCAGGGCGACGGTGGCGGCGTTGGAGCTGCGCCCGTCCGCGTCCACCAGGCGATAGGCAAAACTGTCGCTGCCGAACCAATCGGTCGCGGGCCGGTAGCTGAAGCTGCCGTCGTCAGCCAGCTGCAGCGTGCCGTGCGACACATCGGACAGCAGTTCCACCCGCGCCACCGCAGCGCCGACGGTGACGTCGTTGTCCAGCAGGCTGCCGCCGGCCGTGGCGTCCTCATCGAGGGCCACCGCGTCGTCGCCGGCCAGCGGGTCGGACAGCAGGCGCACATCGCTGACCACCACCTGGCTGCCTGCGGCGGCAAAGCCCAGCAGGTCGAACGACAGCCGCACCGCCGTGCCGGCGGGCACGCCCGCCAGGCTGACGAAGTAGCTGGTGCTGCCGTCGTCGTTGACCAACTTGCGCACACCGGAGGCCAGCCGCTCGCTGCCGTCGGTCTGCAGGTTGAGCAATGCATCGGTGCGGTCCATGCCCGCCAGCAGCGCCAGCGGCGCGCCGGTGGTGGCATCAAGCAGGGCGACCTCGAAGGCATCGCCGGGGCCGCTGGCATTGGCCTGCAGGGCGACGGCATCGAGCGTGAAGCTCAGCAGCCTGTCCTGCGCCTGCACCACAAAGCCCTGGGCCAGGCGCGCCTGACGCGCCGCCGATTCGCCCAGCGTGGCGCGGCCTGCCTGCACGCTGACCGCACCATCGCTGTCCCAGCCGTCCAGGCTGCCGGCAGAGAACTGGCCATTGGTCAGCGTGGGGTTGACGGCGGATTGGTATTGGGTGGCGCCGACGGCGCCGGACGACAGCGGCGCACCGATCTGCGGGCTGGTCGCCGCCGGCAGCACGATGGCCGCCGTGCCTGCCTGGGACAGGCCCGACAAGTCCTGCAGCGTGACCTGCAATTCAGCCACCAGCGCCGTCATCTGCGCCAATTCCGCCGCCGAGGGCAGGCGACGCACGCCGGGCTGCAGCGTCGGCGCCATGCCGTCCTGGGCGCTGTCGCTGTGCGCAAGGCCCAGCACGTGGCCGTACTCGTGAAGCAGCACCGACAGCAGATCCATCCTGCCGGCGGCCGCGCTGCCCTCGCGGGCGATCCAGACGTTCGGATCGGCCGTGGGCAGGAACTCGGCGCTATCCAGCGGCGTCTGGTCGATGAACCAGCCGTGGCCTGCGCCGGATTCGTCCAGCGAGATTCGGCCACCGGATCCAGCAGCGTCAGTCGCCTGAGCCAACAAAGTCCCGCCCAGGTGCTGGACACCCGAGACCTCGGACACGGCTGCGCGCAGCAATCCATCGAACAATGATGGCGAGTCGGTGACGGTTGCAGACCACCGCTGCAGATCTTGGGTCGCAAGCACGGCTACTGCATCGACACCATCTGCAACAGGATCTTCATTCACCAGCGCTGCGCTGCCGAGGATCTTCTGGACGGTCGGCACGCGAATCTGCAAGCCAAATCGATCCTTGTAGTCGGCGCCACCACTGGTCTTCATACCCAGCCTGTCCATGGCCTCGCGCAGGCTGTCGTAAGGATTGCCCACGTCATAGGCTGCGGTCGTAATGCGCTTCCAGTAGCTCCAGCGCGCAGCGAACGACGAGATGTCGGTAGCCACGTTTTGAGTGATCAGATCCGTGTACTGATCGTTGCCTGGCGTATAGACCTTGATGGTCTTGCCATTCTTCACCTTTTCATCCAAGGTCGGCGGCGTGGTGTCCGCCTCGTCGAGCTTGTCAGCATTGGCGTTCTTGACCCGCTGATCCCAGTACAAGGCAGCCGAGCGAGCGGCAATGTACTTGTTCAGCGACAGATAGCGCGCTGGGTCGGACATGATGTCTGCCCCAGCTGGCTGGCCGTCAATCGGGTGCAGGTTGACATAGTCGGCGAACGCCTGGGTGTTGGTGCGCCCAGTGGTCTGCTTGAGACCCAGTCCACGGAACTTCCACCCGTCCCCTGGCTGGGTATTGTCCAACTCGGCGCCCTTGGATGTGCCTGGGCCGTAGACCTTGTTAGCGAACGTTTCTTCCTGGGTTTTGCTCCAATTGGCCGCTTTCTTGTACCAATCCGCGGCCTGCCCAGGCTCCTTCAGTACGTTGTCATAAAACGCTTGCGCCTGCGCTGCCCCACCCAGGCCGCTGAACAGGCTCGCGGCGCGCACCGGGTCGGTATAGATGAACCGTTCTTCGGTCAAGGTCATGCCGCCGGACTCGGCCCGGATCTGCGCCAGGAAAGCAGCCACACGTTGCGGCGTGTTGATCTGGAACTCTTGCATCGCCGCCAGCAGTGGATCAATCCAAGCTTCATAGAACGCCGCGTCGCGCACATTCCCCATGAATTTGGCAAGTGACTCGCCCGACAACTGGTCGCCGATGGTGCTGGCTTGACCGCCAATGCGAACGTTCTTGCCGTCGATCAGTTCCTTGCCTTGCTGACCGTCGCCAAAAATCGCCTTGCGGATCGTGTTGGTGTCGCCATTGACCAGCTTGATTTCTTCCCAGGATCCATTTGGGCTGCTGCTGGTATCGGCCAGCACGGTGGAGTACACCGCCAGGAGGTCGAGCAAAGCCTGATCCTGGCGATTGGGCTGGCCGCTGACGTTTTCTGCTACCTGTCCGAGCACGCCGGTAGCGGCGTTGTAGTTTTTCAGGTTGGGGTTGAGAAGCTTGCTGGCCAGGACTTTGGCGTTGGACACATCCCAGACCCTTTGCAGGTAGGCGCCAGCATTGGGCATGTCGGTGGGCGCCTTGGTGGAATACAGGCCCAGCACAATGTCCTTGCTATTCACCCGATCCTGATTGGCCTTGCTCACAAAGCTGGTGTTGATCCCCAACTGAAGCGCATTGCCCAGGGTGCCGGTTCCCCACATCCACAGCGGCTGGGTCCGCCCCTGTGCGGTCGCCGACTTCTGCGACGCCAACATCAGGTCGCGCACCCAACTGGTCCCGAAGTCGGCCGCAGTGGTCTTGTCGAACCAGCCCGACAGCTTGGACCCGACACCCAGGTTCAGATCCAGCCAGTGCGGCGCGTTGTACGCGTTCAGCCAGTCCATTCCAAGGTTGGTCAGCACCAGCGGAATTGGGGTCTCCGTAGTCGTCGTTTTCTTGGTGTTCGGATTGACTGTGGTCTTCTTCTCGGTCGTGGCAAAGGCCATGCCGCCGGCCACGATCTGCTGGAACTGCCGCAGCACGGCCCCTTCGGCCTGGCTGATCTTGCCGTCCACCGTGATCTCGGCGCTGGACGGCACGAAGGCGCCGAAGCCGAGGTAGCGCAGGCGCTGCTCGATGCGCATGGCATCCAGCCGGGTCATCGCATCGGGGCTGGCACCGACGGCGCCTGTCGACAGCGTGAACGCCGAGTAGCCTGGGTTGGACAGCGGACGGTCGCCGAAGAACTCGGCCTTGTTGTTGGTGTAGTCGCTGAAGGTAACTTCAACCACCACCGGCTCGACCTTGTCGACGCCGTTGACGGTCAGCAACAGATTGACGCTGGTGCTGCCGAGGTTGCCGCCGGCGCGCAGCGTGGCCAGGTCGCCCTTGGTCAATTCGCGCATCAGCACCACGACGCTGGTGGTGGCGAAGCTCTCGCTGCCGGTGGACAGTAGCTGCGTGGCGCTGGCACCGGTCTTGGGGCTGGCCGACAGCAGCTGGGCCGACTGGGCGTCCATGCTGCCCATGCCCACCGGCTGGCCGTTCTTGGTCAGCAGCTTGACGGTGCCCGTCTTGCTGGTCTCGGCGTCGCGCTTGGTCAGCGCGTCCAACGAGGTCTGGGTGTGGAACACCACCTTGCCGCGCAGATCCTCGGCCTTGATGCTGCCGACCGACTTCTGCAGCAGCCTGGCCACCGCTGTGGCCAGGCTGCTGGTGGGAATGGCCACCAACTTTTTGGCCAGCGCGTCGGCCAGGTCCAGGGTGACCACATCACCGGGCCGGAAGTCCTTATCGTCAGCGCCGCTGCTGGGCGGCGGGCTGGCGCTCGCCGACGCGAGCAGGTCGGAGGCCTTGGCCTTGATGGTGTCGATCACCGGCTGCATCGCCGAGGACACGCTGGCGCCCGGCTGCGAGACTGCCTGCGTCGGCGTCAGCGCCAGCGGGATGTCGTCCTTCGGGCGCTGCTTGCCGATGCTGACCGCCAGGTTGCCGCCATGGGCGCGGGCGAGCTCGATCAGTTTGGGAATACTGAATGCCGAGGTCTGCGCCGTGAAGTTGAAGTAGCCCTGGGTCTCGACCATCAAGGTCTTGCCGATCACGCTCAGGCCGCGGTAACGCACCTCGCCCTGTGGCGCCGTGGCGCCCAGGAACCTGGGCGCGGGCCCGAACGGATCCTCGATCACGCCCAGCTTGCCGCCCACCACCACGGTCTTGGCGCTGGCCGAGCCGCCAATCGGCGTCGGCGGACCGAACGGGCTGAGCTGCATGAACATCGGCGCTTCGAACATCGCCCGGTAGTACGGGTCAAGGAAGTCGAAGTTGTCGTCGCTGACGATGGCGTACTGCTTGCCATCCTGCTCGATCACCACGGCGTCGTAGGCGCGCTGGATGTTCAGCCGCTCGAAGCGGATGTCGTTGCTGGGCTGGGTCAGGTCGACGCGCTTCATCTCGGCGCCGGACACGCGGCCGGAGGCGTCGTACTTGACCGACAGCGCCGCCAGGCCGCGGTTGTAGTCCAGGATGTTGGTGACCATGAACTGGGACTTGGAGCCCAACTTGCCGGCATCGCGCACCAGGCTGATCGACAGCGGGCTGTAACCGCCGCCGGCCGGTCCGGTTGCGGTCGTCACCTTGCCGAGCTGGCCGGTGGCGACGTTCAGGTCGTGGCGCAGGTCGATCACCAGCACCTGGCCCGGCTGGTCGCTGGAACTGCGCAGACCCAGGCGGTTGCGCGCCTGCGGTGCTGCCAGCACCAGCACTGCGCCGTCATCGGTGATCTCCATGCCGGCAAAGCCGTTGGGCGCACCGGCCAGCGCCGTGTTCTGCAGCTGCATCGGTTTGTGGTAGTAGGGCGAGCCGGCGGCCAGGTCAACGCGCCAGACACGGTAGCCGCTGCGTCCGCCGCCATAGTTGTCGCCTTCGGCGACGAACAGCGCGTCGCCGGAGGCTTTCACACTGGTGATGTTGCGCCCGTCGTCACCCAGCTTGATGGTGGTGAAGATGCGCATGGCCAGCAGATCAACGCCCCAGACCACGCCCTGGCCCGCGATAAAGGCACGCGTGCCGTCCGGCGTGATGGTGACCGCCTCGACCTTGCTGCCGTAAAGATAGGCCGGCGTACCGTTGGCGCCGTTGAACAGCACCGCCCCCAGCGTGCCGATCTGGGTCGAGCTGCCATCGGCCAGGGTCTGGAAGAAGGTGACCTGCTTGCGCGAGAGTTGGGCGCTGATGTCGCTGCCGGACTGCAGCCGGATCTGCGCCGAAGGCCCGCTAAGCGTGGCGAAATCGGCCGGCGTGGTGCTGCCATCCGACTGCAGCGCCACGCCGCGCGCATAGACCAGGCTGACGCGCACGCTGACGCTGCCCGCGGCCACGTCCCCCGGCAGGTCGATGTTCATGGCGCCGGCGCCCACGGCTGACACCGTCTTGCTGGCGACGACCTCATTGCCCGAGCCCAGCAATTCGATCAGCAGCCTGGGCTGCGTGGCAGCATCCAGCGTGCCCAGCGTGAAGCCACTGAGGCTGAACTCGAAGCGACCGCCCTGGGCATTGAACCTGAACGTGTCGCCGTCGATCACCGGCTGGGTCGCGCCGCTCTCGTCCATGACCCGCGTCTGCGGCGTGGGCAGTTGGGCCGGCACGATCTGACCGGGGGTGGCCGACGGCAGGTCCAGCAGCATCTCCTTCGGGTTGCCCGGAAGGTCATAGGTGTAGACCTTGACCGACATGGCCTCGGCCACCGTCGGCAACATCATCATCGTCGTGGCGACGCCGATACCGGCCATCACGCCGCCGAGGTTGCCGCCGCTCATCAGCAGGGCGCCACTAATGGCTGTCGAGGTGATTGCCAGCTGCGTGGCGACGTCGTACAGCGCCTGGTTGCGGTAGCCGCGCACCTCGCGGATCACGCCACCTTCGATCTGGCGGCTGATGATGTACTCGCCAGGCTTCAGCGGGCCGGGGTACGGCGGGCTGGCGGTGCGTGCCATGCCGTCGGCGCCCACGCTGCCGTTGTCCACCAGCCACCACACGTCCTGCAGCACGCCGTTGCTGTCCAGCAGCTTGCCGCGCTTGAAGAAGTAGACCGTGTCGCCGGCATGCAGCTTGCCGTCGTCGGTGGCACCGGGCAGGCGTGCATCGGTGCTGAAGCCGTCGGGCCCGAGCTGCGTCGGAATGGCCAGCTGCATCGGCAGTTCGGAAGCCTGCGACATGTCCAGCCTGAACGCGGCCACCGCCTGGAAGCGGTCGGCCACCGGCTGCACCTGGCCGGAAGAGTCAATCTGGGTCATGCCCTGCCCGACCGGCCGCATGCCGGTGACGGCCTGGATGTCGGCCAGCGCAATGCGCTCGATGCCGACCTGCGCGTCCTGGGCCAGGGCGCCGGCGCCGATCAGCACCGTCTCGCCAGTGCTGGCCTGCACGATTCCCCCCTCGGCCGCCGTCACGGTGATCTGGCGCGGCAGGCCGCCCGCGGACGCGCTGTCCACGCGCTGCGGTGCACGCACGATCAGCTGGATGTCCTTGCGGCCCAGGGCCTGGGCCACCGCGATCTGGCCGATCACCGACCCTTGATCGTCGTAGATGGCTTCGACGCGCGAGCCCAGATGGATCACGTGGATGGTGACCGCACCGTCCTTCAGTGCGGTGATCAGGCCATTGCCGTCGACCCGGGCGACCGACTCGTCGCCGACGACGTAGCGGGTCGCCGCGCTGGCGGCGATGTTCAGCGAGACTCGGTCCTCGGTCAACAACCCGACGCGCAGCTGGCGCTGGCCACCCGGCATCAGGGTCAGCGTGCCTGGGTAGACATCGGGCTCGATGCGCAGGCCCGCGCCGGCCGCGGCGGTCTCGCCATCGGCCGCCGCGGGCAGGATGTTCAGCGCCGCGCTGTCCCTGAGCGTACGGCCATCCAGGTCGGCGCGGCTGACGATCAGCAGCGCCGCGCCTTCTGCCAGCGCCTGAACGCGGTCGAACTCGTCGCTGACGCGCAGCGACGTCGCGCCGAGGTAGCCCACCGCAGCCAGGTCGACCTGCTCGATGTGCAGATACCCACCATCCAGGCTCAGGTCCACATCCCGCGCGTCCTCGAAATCGCCGACGGCGCGCAGTTGGGCGCCCTGGCCGACGCTCAGCGCCGGCAATGGCTGCAGCCGGATGGCCAGCAGCTTGGCGCCGCTGACATCGACGTTCAGGTGCAGCACCGCGCCAGCGGCATGGCCGTCGTCGGCCTGCACGGTGACGCTGCCCTGGCCGACGAAGCCGGCCTCGGGCGTGAACAGCAGCGTGCTGCCGTCGCCCGACAGGCGCGCCAGGCCGTGGCTGCTGCCCAGCACGCGCCAGTACAGGCGGTCGCCTTCCAGGTCGGTGGCCATGCCGCTGAGCAGGCCGCTGACGCTCAGGTCGGCGTGCGTGCGCAGCGTGGTGCCGCTGGCCACGGCCAGCGGCGCTCGGTTGGCGCGCCAGCCGTAGTTGGCATACAGCAATTGGCGGTCACGGCTGTTGGCCAGGCCGTCGCCGTCCAGGTCGGCCGTGCCGGTCTGGCCGGCCGCCGCGGCGGCCTCCCAGGCGGCGCTGTCGGCACCGTCGACGGCGCCGTCGCGGTCCAGGTCGCCGGCCACCGACACGCGCAGGCTGACCGCGCCGCTGCCGCGCAGCGTCAGCAGCTTGAGCCCGGCCTCGGTGACGCGCAGCAGCGTGACGCGCTCGGCGCCCACGCCGGCCTGGCCCAGCACGGTCGCACCGTCGGCCTGCAGCGTGGCATCGCCCAGGGTGTGCACGGCCACGATCAGTGCGCCGGCCGCGCCGGCGGACTTGATGGTCGACGCCAGCTCGCTGTCGCGCACCACGAAGCTCAGGTGCAGCGGTTGCCCGTCCTGCAACATGCCGCTCCAGGTGTTGGTTGGGCTGGCCGCACCACCCCAGCCCACCGCGGCGCCCAGTGCCGCGGTGACGGTTTCGCGCATCAGGCTGCCGTCGGCGTGGTAGCCGATGCTGCTGCCGGCGCGGTCGGCAGCGTAGAGCGGGCGCGCCAGCACCAGGCGGCCGACGCTGTCGTAACGGTAGACGATCTGCTGGCCCTCACCACTGGCGGCTGGGCCGCTGACGCGCTCGATGCGGCCGGCGTTGTCGCGCACGAATTCGACGCGCTGGCCCGGTTCGTCAGCGCCCACCAGCGCGATGCCGGCGTCGCTGACCAGCCATTGCCGGCCATCGGCGAAGCCGATGCGCTGCACCAGGCCGCGCGCGTCCAGGCTCCAGACCGTGCCGTCGGGGCCACGCAGTTCCCAGCCCTGCGGCACCCAGGGCAGGCCGCTCAGGCTGTCCAGCAAGCGGCCGCCCTGGCGCTGCAGCAGCGGCGTCTGGGTGGCGTCGCCATCATGGGCGACCAGGCTCCAGCCGGCACTGCCCTCGAACACCGGGCGCAGGTTGGCCGGCGCCCCCGGCGTCGCCAACTGCACGCGGCTGCCCAGCGTGAAGCTGAGCGTGTTCACGGCGGCATCGGCGCTGCCATCAGCGCCGTCATTGGGCAGCACGCTGCCCAGGCCGGCGGGCACGCGCAGCCAGACCCGCGCGCCCTCGCGCCAAGGCTCGGGCAGGCCCAGTGCGCTGAGGCCGCCCTGGTCATGGCTGAGCCGCAGGTCCAGCAGCGGCAGTTGCCAGTTGCCCAGGTCGTCACCCGCCTGCCCGGAGGCAGACCCACTTCGGGTGTCGAGCACGCGGTTAAGCGCCAGGGCATGGCCGCCGAGCATGAACACGGCATCGGTGGCCGCGGCCTGCAGCAAGGTCTTGTCGGTGGAATCGACGCGCACGCGGGCCTCGACCTCGGCCACGCGGCCCGCCAGATCCCAGGCGCGCAGGCGCAGGCGGTAGACGCCGTTGGCCCATTGCGCGGGGTCCAGCGTGGCCAGGTCGACCAGGCCATTGCGCACCTCGGCGGGCAGATCGGCCTGCGCCACCAGGCGCCAGGCGGATTCGTCCACCAGGTCGCCATTGGACGGCGCGGCCAGCAGTTGCCAGCCCATGAGCTGCTGCTCGGCGATGTGGGCCTGCAGCCGCGTCTGCCGCTCGATCGGCGCTGGCGCGCCGTTGGCGCTGCCGGACAGCGCACCGCCCCAGGCCAGCAGCGGCGCGCTGCTGTCCAGCGGGTTGCGCACGCGCAACTGTTCGACATGGGTGGCGGTGAAGCCGTCGGCATCGCTGGCGGTGACGCGCAACTCCACCAGGCCGGCCGCGCTGGCCACCAGGCGCAGCCGGCCCAGGCCGTCCAGCGTCACCGGCGTCCAGTCGGCGGCGTCGATGGCGGCGCCGCGCACGGCCACGGCCAGCGTGGCGATGGGGCTGAAGCTGGCGGCGCGCACCGTGGCCACCACCGGCTGGCCCGGCAGCACCGGGGTGCTGGGGGTCAGGTTGACCAGGATGCTGGGCGCGTTGGCGGCGTTGTCGGCCACCACGCGCAGCGTGAAGGTTTGCACCGTGCTGGCACGGCCGTCGCTGACCTCGGCGGCGATGATGAAGTCGCCGATCTGGCCCGGGCCAGGCGTCCAGCGCAGCTGGCCGTCGACGGCGTCGTACACCGCGCCCTCGGGCAGGTGGCGGAAGGCCACGCTCAGGCGGCCGGACTGGGCGGCGCCGTCGGGATCGGCAATGCGCAGCGCGCCCGCCGGCGCGACAGCACCGCTCACCACCGGCAGCACGAAGCTCTGGCCGACCTGCAGCGCGTGGCTGGCAGCCACGATCTCGGGCGCCCGGTTGACGTCGAACACGCGCACCTGCACCGTGCGCAGCGTGGTCGCGCTGCCGTCGGTGGCACTGAAGCGGAAGGTGTAGGCCTGCGACTCGCCGACCGCGCCGGACAGGCTGTTGTCGACCGCGTCAGCGCCCGGGGTCCACTCGAAGTAGCCGGTGTTGGCGTCGAAGCTGACGCCTGGCGGCATGGTCTGGTCGTGCACCATGGCCAGGCGGGTGGCGTCGTTGTCGGCGTCGCTGGCCAGCACGGTGAAGGCCAGCGTCTGGCCCTCGGGCACCAGTTGCAGCGGCAGCGGCAACAGCACGGGCGCCTGGTTGACGTTGCGCACCACCAGCTCCAGCTCGCGGCTGGCGGCGGCGCTGCCATCACTGGCCCCGACCTGCAGCAGGTAGCGGCCGGGCGCGGCGCCGTTCTGGTTGTCACCCTGGGCGGCAAACAGGCCCGGCGTCCAGCGCAGCAGCAACTGCGATTGGCCGTCGCTGCCGGTGACCGGGGTCAGGCTCATGCCGGTGGGCAGGCCGTCAACGGTCCAGGTCAGCGCGTCGAAATCGCTGTCGCGGGCAGCCAGCTCCAGCACCAGTGCCGCGCCCTCGTCCACCGTCACGGTGGTGCGGCTGCCGGCCAGCGCATCGCCACTGACGCTGGCATTGCTGGCGGCCACGCCGATCAGCGTGGGCGCCTGGTTGGTCGTGCGCACCACGATGCGCACATCGGCCACCGTGGTGTTGGGCTGCGGCGGGTTGTCCGGATCGAGTGTGTAGCCGGCATCGGCCGGCGGCAGGCCGCTGTCGCTGACCTCCAGGCTCAGGTCGTACACGCCGGCCTGGGCCGCGCTGGGCGTCCAGCGAATGTAGGCCCGACCGTACGGGGCCTCGGTGACGATGCTGGCGCCCGCCGGCAGGCCCTGCGCGGCGTAGTGCAGCGCATCCTGGTCCGCGTCACGCACGGCAATCGGGATGCGGATCTCCTGGCCGGCCACGGCCACCACCTGGCGTGCCACGCTCAGCACCGGTGCCTCGCTGTCGCTGAGCACGCTGAGCACGAAGCGCCTGGCCTCCACCGCCACCTGGTTGGCGTCGCCGTCGCCGTTGTCCTGGGCCACGACGGTGATGGTGTAGTCGCCGCGCTGGCCTGCGCCCGGCGCGAAGCGGATCACGCCGGTGACGCGGCTGCCACCGTCGACGCTGGCGGTCTGGGTGTAGCTGGCGAAGGTGGGCAGGCCGTCGATGCGGATGGCCAGCGGGTTGCCGTCGGGGTCGGCGGCGACGATCGGCACCTCCAGCACCGCGCCGCGTTGCACCGTGGCCGAGGCCAGCTCGCCGATCACCGGTGCGCGGTTGGCGTTGAGCACTTCCAGCGGCAGGCTCAGCGTGCTGGACAGCGGCAGGCCGGTGCCGTCGCCGTCATCGGTGGCAATCACCGTCACGATGTAGCGGCCGGCCTGGGCATAGCCCGGCGTCCACGACAGCTCCAGCGTGTCGGGGTCGAAGCTGGCGCCCTCGGGCAGGCCCAGCACCTGGTAGCTGACGCTGGCCGGGGTGCTCTCGTTCTCCTCCAGCGCGCCGCCGGGCACCAGGCGCACGCGCGGGGTGAAGCCGGGGTTGTCGGGGTCGAACGCGAACAGGCTGACGCGCAGGGCCTGGCCTTCCAGCACGGTCCAGGTCTGGGTCGGGTCGAAGCGCGGTGCGCCGTTGGCGTTGCGCACGTCCAGCACCAGCTCGCGGCTGACCTGGGTGGTGATGGGCTCGCTGCCGTCGGCAAAGGTGGTGGTGGCGGTCAGCGTGACCGGCACGCGCAGCAGGCCGGCCTGGGCGAAGTCGGGCGTCCAGGCGAACCAGCCGGTCTCGCTGTCCAGCGTGGCGCCGCCGGGCAGCCAGCGCGCGTTCCACGCCAGCGTGACGGTGCTGCCGTCGGCCTGGCTCAGGCCGCCGGGCATGCTGCCGGGCAGTTGCAATGCGAAGGCATCGCCCTCGCGCAGCACCTGGTCGGCCAGCGGCGGCATCACTGGCCGGGCCTGGCCCTGGGTGACATGCAGGTCGAACTGGCGGCGCACGCTGTGCTTGCCGTCGCTGGCCTCGACCACGATGCCGGTGTAGCGGCCGGCCTGATCGTAGCCGGGGGTCCAGCTCAGCAGGCCGGTGGCGGCGTCATAGCGAGCGCCCGCGGGCAGGTTGCGCAGTGCCACGGTGACGGTGTCGCCGTCGGCGTCGCTGACCAGCAGCGGCAGGTTCAGGCTCTGGCCCTCGGCCAGCTCCAGCGTGTCAATCGGGGCGATGACCGGCAGCTGGTTGGCGCCGGCCACGCTCAGCTGGTAGCGCTGCAGCGCCACGCCGCCGCGGCTGTCGATGACGCGCACCAGCAGCTCGGTGTCGGCGCGGTCGGTGCTGGCGGGCGTCCAGCGCAGCGTGGCGGCGCTGGAGTAGCCAAGCTCGGTGCTCGCCACCTGCGCGTCGACCTCCAGCGTCATGCCCTGCGGGGCCTGCACCAACTGCCAGTTGAAGCGGTTGCCATCGCGGTCGGTCGCCACCAGGGTGGCCGCCCAGGCCTGGCCAGCCTGCGCTGCGGGCAGCTGGTCGGTCTGCGCCAGCGTGGGCAGCTCGATCACCGCTTCTGCGTCCTCGGGGTCGGGCATCTGCACCAGGGTCAGCAGCGCCAGCTCGGGTGGCGTGTTGGCATAGGGCAGCGCATAAATGCCATGGCCCAGATCGGCCTTGACGATGGCGCCCGCGCCCGGAGTCGTGCCGAACAGGCTGGCCGGCTGCACGCTGACCGTCTGCCGCTCCAGCGTGGCGCCGGCGGCCAGGCGGCCGCCCTGCGCGGCCAGTGCCGCGCTCAGGTCGATCAGCCACAAGTCCTGCTGGTCACCGCTGCCCTGGCTGGCACCCTGCACTCCGGCACCGAAGTAGCGGCCCGGGTCGAGCAGCAGCAGCAGCGGACCGCGCAGGTCGTCGCTGCCGATGTTGGTGATGCGCACGTCGTAGCTGAGCCGTCCGCTGGCGCGCTCGGCACGCGTGTCGGTGAATTCCAGCCGCACGCTCTGGCTCAGGTCGACCACCGTGGTGAAGGCCACGCTGTAGCCGGTCGCCAGCGCCACCTGGGCGGCGCTGCGGATCTGGCCGCCCACGCTCAGCGACCAGGGGCCGGCGGGCAGGTCGGGCAAGGTCAGCACCGCCGCACGCGCGCCGGCGTCCCAGCGCACCGACAGCGGATGCAGCGTGATGCCGTCCAGCTCGCCGAGCGCGGTCAGGGTGTAGTTCAAGGGGTTCAGCACGCTGGCTGGGTCGGCGCTGTCGGCGCCACTGCTGCCGGTCCACATCGGCTGGTCGAAGCTGACCGCGGCCTGCAGCAGCGGCAGCGGCAGCAGCGCGCCCTCGTTCAGGCTGCTGCCCAGAACCTGGGGTGCCCTGATCGGCGCGATCTCGTCGATCCGGTGGCTCTGCGCCACCAGGATGCGGCCATCGGCGGTGGCGACGATGGCCTCGCCGCGCGTGCCGCCGGCAGCCAGCTGCAGCGCGCGCCGGCTTTGCAGCTCGATCACCCACACCGCAGCAGCGTGCGGCGCTTCGGCGCTGGCGGCGGACTGGGTGACCGGGCGCTGCGCCAGATTGCTGCTGGCCACCAGCAGGCCCTGCAGCGGCGTGCCGGCAGCGCCGAAGGCGATGCTGTCGACCAGGCCACCGAGGCGGTATTCCACCTCGGCGCGGCCATGCGTGCGGCCGCTCATCGGGAAGCTGATGATCTCGGTGCGCGCGTCGGGCGCGGCGCCAGCGATGTCGGCGCCGGTCCAGCGCACGGCCCACAGCCGGCCATCGGGCCCGAAGGCCAGATCGCCGACGCGGGTGTTGGAGAAATGGCGCCAGGCCGGCGCCGCAGCGCTGGCGTCGGCCGCGGCGCGGGGGTCGAAGATCTCGATGCCATTGCCCGAGGCCACGTAGATCAGGCCACTGGCCGCGTCGATGGCCAGGGCATGGGTCAGCGCGTCGCTGCCCGGGCCGCGGTGGCGTTCGACCACTGCACCGCTGCCGGCGTCGACCAGCAGCAGCTCGCCACCGGTCATCACCCACAGCTGGCCCAGCGCATCGAGCGCCATGTCGAGCACCGCGCTGTCCAGCGTGAACAGCGGCTCGACGCTGCGCCCGCCCTCGACCGCGAAGCGGAAGACCTGGTTGCGCGCCGCGCCGGCGCTGGCCAGCACCCGGCCGTCGGCCAGTTGCACCATGGCCAGCGCGCCGATGTCGCCCGGGCTGGCGCCAAAACCGTCGCCGAAGGCGCGCACCTGCATCGGCGCGAGCACGCTGCGCAGGTCAGCCGGCTGGGTGTCGACCACAAAGCCCGGCTGCTGCAGCGCGGCCAGCGCGAACAGCTCGCTGGGCGGATAGCTGCGGTCGGGCAACGCCGCCGGCAGCTCGGCCGTGGCCTCGACGGTCTCGACCACGCCCAGCGCCTGCTCGGCCTGGCTGCGGCTGCCGTCGTCGGGCAGCACCGCCCGGCTCACCGAGGCCGCTTCGCGGTTGCCGGCCACGTCGGTGGCCACGGCCAGGAATTCATAGCGGCTGCCGGCCTCGCCGACGAACAGCGCCGAACCCTCGGCGCCGGCCACCTGCCTGCGCCAGATCAGGAAGTCGCCGCCGTCCCTGGCCACGTAGATGGTGACGTGTTTGACGCCGCTGGACGCGTCCAGCGCCTGCCATTGCAGCGCAAAGCTGGGCCGACCCTCGGCATCGGCACCCTGGGCCTGCACGCCCAGCGTGGTGACAGGCGCGGAGGCGTCCAGCGTGGCCGAGGCGCGCGCACTCTCGATCGGCGGCGCATCGTCGAAGAACGCCCGCACCTGGGCGCCGATGGTGGCGCCACTGGCCGCCTGGTCGGAGGCCTGGATGGTGTAGCCCACCTGGGCGCGGCCGGCCCGGCCGCTGCTGTCGGGCAGCAGCAGGCCGCGGGCGGCATCGCGCAGCACCTCGCCGGTGTCGGGGTCGATGGCCTGCATCAGCCAGGTGGCCACGCCCTGCTGGGCGTCGACGCCCGCCGACACGCGCAGCACGAAGCCCTTGCTGCCGCTGAAGTCGAAGTCGCCCTGGAACACCGCCTGGCCGGCCGGCAGGTGCACATTGATGTCGCCGATCTTCAGGTCGCCCAGGCGCAGGCTGCGCGCGTCCAGCGCGGCGTCCAGCGCGGTTACCAGGCGGATTTCTCCCACCGCCTCGCTGCGCGGGTTGCTGACGCTGAGCGTGTATGGCAGCGCATAGCCCGCCGGCACGTAGCTCAGGCCATCGGCCGCCGGCAGCGCCTGCGGGCCGGTGACGGCCACCAGCGCGCTGGCCGCGGTGTCGCGCGCGGCGGCCTGCTGCAGGTACTGCGTCAGGTTCAGCGCCTGCGGGCCCACCGGGTTGAACTCGGCGTCGAGCACGCCGATGTGGCGCAGGTACTCCAACTCGGCGCGGCTGCCGGCAAAGACATCAAAGCTGATGAAGTGGGTGTCCACTGCGGCACCCTGGTCGTAACTTGTGGCCTCAGGGGCCACTGGCACCGGCACCTCGACGTAGTCACCCTCGTCGGTATGGCGGACCTCGTTGTAGTCCACCGCCGCGTGCCGGGCCTGGGCGTCGCCAGCCCAGCGCGCGGTGTCGCCATACCACTGCTGGACCTTGGCGAAGAAGCCCAGCAAATCAGCCTGGGTGCGGTAGGCGTCGCCGCCCTTGCCGATCAGGATGCCGGTGGCCAGCGTGGCGTTCAGGCTCAGCACCAGCGCACTGCCGCGGATCGGCGGCGCCTGGTTCTCGGCGCGCAGCAGGCCGGCGGCCTCCAGTGCGGCCAGCCAGCCCTGCGTCCACTGCGCCTGGTCGGCAGCCAGCACCACCAGCGCGCTTGGCGCGTCGGCATCGGCCAGGATCGCGTTGCGCAGCGCCTGGGCATGGGCCGTCTGGTCGGCTACGAACTCGGCCCGTGTCAGCGGCGTGGCCGCGCCCAGCGTGTCGAAGCGAAACGGCATGGCCAGCGCCTCGGACTTGGTGATGTGCTCCTCGGGTTCACGCGAATGGAATTTGCGCGTCAGGCCCTGGCTGATCCTGTCCAGGTCGGCCACTCCGCCGTCGAGAAGACCCTGGGCCTTCCAGTCGGGGCGTACGGCGTACAGCTTGGCACGCAGGCCCTCGAAGTCGTAGGCCAGCCACTCGGCCAGGCCGGGGTAGGTCTGCGCCGTGAAGCTGAAACCGACAAAGCCGCCGGCACCGACGTCAAAGGCATAGCCCGGCGCCAGGTTCCAGCCCTGGGTGTTGACGCTGCCATCCAGCGCGGCCCAGGGGATGTCGGCGCGCGGTGCGGTGGTCGGCGTGGCGCCGTAGGCCTGGGTGTTGCCCAGCGCTTCGGCCACCGCACCCTGCGGCTGGCCGCCCACATTGCTGCCGAATACCACGTAAGGCAGGTTCAGGCCCTGCAGCACGTCGGCGCTGTTGCCCATGTCGCTGGCGCCCACGTCGAAGCGCACATAGGGTGTGTCGACGTTGGTCAGGCTTTGCAGGCTGACGCTGTAGGTGGCGGCCTCGCCAGGCGCGATGCTGCGCGCGCCGCCGATGCCGATGGTCACGTCGGCCTCGATCATGCGTTCGACCAGATAGCGGTAGGGCTCGGTGACGCGCTGGCCGTCGGGGTTGGTCACCGCCAGGTCATACAGGCCCAGCGGCACGTGGCGCAGGTCGAAGGTGGCGCGGATGTGGGTCGCGTCCAGCACCTGCCAGCGCTCGGGCTCGACCTCAAACTCGCCCGGGCGGCTCAACTTGACCAGCGCGCCCGCCGCGAAGCGGGCGCCGGCAATGTCCATCGTCACCCAACGGTGCGCATCGTCGCCGCTGCCGCCCTGGTCGGGCGTGACGCGGGTGATGGCCAGCGGCAGCAGCTCGGCGCGCAGCGTCACCGCGGTGCCGGGCTCGCTGTTGCGCGAGCGCAGCAGCAGGTAATAGTCGCCGGCGCGGGTGCTGGGGATCAGGACTTGCTGGTCGGCCGACACCGGTCGGTCGTAGGCGGCGTCGAAGGTGTGGCCGGTGGGAATGTCGCCCCAGCGCAGCCACATCTCGTTGGCGCCGTCGGTGGCGCTGGAGTCGAGCGTCACACGCAGGGTTTCGCCGGCGGCCACGCTGATGCGGTAGAGCTGGGCATCACCGCTGGCCAGCGTGGTGTTGTAGAGCTGGCCGACCGTCAGCGACGGCACGCTGACATTCAGCGTGGCGGCCGACGCCAGGCGGTTGTTGGCCTCGCCCGGGGCCATGTTCAGGCCGGTTTCGGTGTAGCTGATGCGGCCTTCGTAGACCTCGTTGTACAGGTCGGGCCGCACCACCACGCGCCAGCTGCCGTCCTTCAGCGGCGGCAGTACGGCGTTCAGCGTGCCGGTGTAGCGGCCGTTGCCGGCCACATCGCCCACATGTGCCACCTTGCCCAGCAGGATGTCGCCCAGGTCCCAGGCGTTGTCGGCCGACAGGTAGATGGCATCGGTCCAGCGCCCATAGGCCGGGTTGATCGACACGTTGTCGATGGTGTAGGTGATGGTGACCGCGTCGCCCACCTGGGCCGAGCCGGGCAGCACCACGTTGCTGACCTGCAGATCGGCCGGCGGCGGGGTTTCGATCAGCATGGGCTGCACCGCGGCGGCGTTGTTGTTGGCCTCGAGTCCGAACTCCAGCACCCGGCCGCTTTCACCGGCGCCCCAGGCGCGTGCCGGGTCGGTGACGACGAAGACGTAGTACGGCCCTTCCAGGTCGCGTGGCGCGGTGAAGTTCAGCGTCGCGGCGTAGCCCGCGCCGGCGGCCAGGCCGCCGCCGTGCTCGATGTAGCCGAGGTAGCGGTCCTTGTCGACGTCCAGGAAGCGGTCCTTGGACAGGTAGACCATGTCGTACCAGCGGCCCTGGTCGGCCGGCGTGTCGCCGCCCCTGTTCTCGACCCGGTAGGCCACCGCGAAACCCTGGCCGGCCACCACGCTGGTGGGGGCGTTGACTTCGGTGACCTGCAGGTCGGGCGGCGTGCGCAGGCTGATCGGTAGCGCCAGGCGGCCGATGTTGTTGCCCTCGTCGGCGAATTCGGGCACCGCGTTGACGTAGCGCTCGTTGATCACCGGTAGCCCGGCGCGCACCGTGCTGACGGTGCCGCGGTCGGGGTCGATGAAGACGCCGGTGTCGGCCTTGACGATGAGCTGGAAGTCGCCCGAGATCGACGCCGGCAGCGTGAAGGTGCTGGACTGGGTGTACGACTCGCCCGGCGCCAGGTAGCGCGGCGCCAGGTCGGCGTTGAACAGCAAGACCATTTGCGCGCGCAGCAGCGCCGAGTTGTCGCTGCCCAGCATGCTGCCGCGGTCGACCAGCGGGTAGTCGCTCGGGTCCAGCGTCGCGTCGCGCGACAGGTAGACGCCGTCGTACCACTGGTTGCTGCGCACCGCGCGGGTGCCGCGGTTGGTCACTGTCCAGGTGGCGGTGAGCGTGTCGCCCGAGCCCGGGTTGGGGTTGGACACGCTGACCGCGTCGACCTGCAGGTCGGGCTCGCGGTAGGTGACGTTCAACGCGGCGCGGCCGAGGTTGTTGTCGCTGCGCGCGGCCTCGAAGACCGAGTTCACGTAGAGCGCGTCGCGCGCCCAGGCGTTGACGTTGCTGGCGTGGTCGCCGTCGTACTCCTCGACCTGCGCCCTGTAATAGCGCTCGCGTTCAACCTGCACCGTGTAAGGCGACAACTGCTCGGCCGCGTGCACCGCGTCGGTGATGACGTAGATGTAGTAAGGGCCGTCGGTACCGGCGGGCAGGCGCACGCGGGCGCTGGCGCTGTAGCTGGCGCCGCTGGCCAGTCCGCCGGTGTTCAGGTGCACCAGCGAGCCGATCTGGGTCGCGCGGCTGGCGATGAATTCCGGGTCGGCGCTGAAGTAGACGTTGTCGATCCAGCCCCGGGTGCCTGACCAGACCGCGGCACCGGCGTTGGTCACGGTCCAGGTGACGGTGGTTTCCTCGCCGGAGAAGTTCTCAGGCACCGTGCTGACCTCGGTCACCCGCAGGTCGGACGCCTGGCCCTCAACCGCGGTTGCCGTGCCGCGGCTGTTGTTTTTCTCGTCCAGCTCGGCGACCTCGCCGTAGCCGTAGATCGCGTCGGTCTGCACCACCAGCCAGCCGCCGCTGACCGACGGCGCCAGCGCCACCGACTGGCTGCTGCTGTAGCTCTCGCCCTGCCCCAGGCTGCGCTGCTGGCGATATTCACCCAGCAGCCAGCGCACGCTGGCCTTGGCCAGGTCGGGGTTGTCGGCAAGCCAGACGCGGTCGGTCCACCCGCCCTCGAAGGCATCGCCGCGGTTTTGCACCGTCCAGTTGAAGGCATAGCTGGCGGCGGCGGCGCTGCCGGCATTCACCGCGGCCAGCGCGCTGACCTGCGTCACCGCCAGGTCGGGCGGTGTGATGCCCAGCACGCTGACCGGCCGCGCCTTGTAGTTGTTGTTGTCGATCTGGCCCGGGTCGTCGGGGTTGATGTTCGACGCCAGCGTGTCCTCGAGGATGGCGTCGTAGACGTCGCTCCACACCGTCAGGTAGTACTGGCCCGAGCGCAGGCCTTCGGGAATCTGCACGTTGAGGGTGCCGAGGTAGTCCTCGCCGACCGCCAGGTGGCCGCTGTGCGTGACCTGGCCAATGCGGATGTCGCCCTTGGCCGGCGCGGGCCGGGTCTTGTCGACCGTCAGCCACACCGTGTCGGTCCAGCTGATGACCGCGGCCGTGTCGCCCAGCGTGGTGGCCGAGCCGCGGTTGGTGACGACGTAGCGCACTTCGACCGTGCTGCCGTGCACCACCTGGTCCGGCGCCACGACGTTGCTGGTCACCAGGTCGGCCAAGGGAATCGGGTCGACATGCAACCGCGTCGCGCGGGCGTTGTTGGCCTCGTTGGGGTACTCGTCGATGCGGTTGCCGCCGTCGGCGCTGACGATCAAGTAGACGTCGCCGCGCATGCGCACCGGAATGGTCAGCCCCGACACCTCGGTGCTGTAGCTTTCGCCCGGGGCCAGCGCGGCGCCGGAATCAACCCGCGCCAGCAGTCGGTCGTCGCCGCTGATCTGGCCATCCAGCGACAGGTAGACGTAGTCGCTCCACTGGCCGCTGGTGGCTTCGGGGCCGGTATTGGTGACGGTAAAGCGCACCGCGGCGTTGGTGCCGGCGGTGACGCTGGTGGGCACCACCGCGTCGACCACGCGCAGGTCGGGCCGGGCGTTCAGGCTCACCGCCAGCGCGTCGGCGGCGGTGGTGGTGTTGTTGCTGCGCGCGGCACCGTGTTCATAGACCTGGGGCGAACCGCCGCCGCCCAGCAAGCTGTTGGTGACCACGCGCAGGCGGTAGCTGCCCTCGATCCTGGACGGCAGGCGCAACTGCTCGGTGCGGGTGTAGCGAATGCCGGCGTCCAGCCCGCGGTCGTAGGTGAAGCTGCCCAGCAGCACCGCCGCGCCCGCCGGGGTGACCAGCAGCACCTGGTCCCGCCAGGCGCCCTGCGCCCGGGCCGCACCCTGGTTCAGCACGGTCCACGACACGTCGACCAGCGCGCCTTCCTGCGCCGCGGTGGGCGCGCTGACGCTGTCCACCACCAGGTCCGGCGACAGCGACAACTGCACCGGCACGGCCAGCGAATGGCCGACATTGTTGTCGGCGTAGATGAACTCGAACGGCCCGCCGCTGGCCGCCGTGGCCACATGCAGGTACCAGGTGCCCGAAATGCCCTCGGGCAGCAACACCTGGATGCTGTGGCTGTACTGGTCGCCCACCGCCATCTGCCCCAGGTGTCCGGCCGAACCCAGCGTATGGCGGGTGCCACTGCCGTCGGCGTTGGACGACAGCCAGACGCTGTCGGTCCACGAACCGGAGCTGGTGATGCCGATGCCGCGGTTGGCCACCGTCCAGTCCACGGTCAACGGCCGGCCGCTGTAGGCCTCGGCCGGCGTGGCCACCGCTTCCACGCGCAAGTCGGCGTAGGCCTGCGGCATCACGTCCAGCGCCTGGTCGGCCGCGGCGCGGTTGTTGCCTTCCTGGCCGTTCTCCCACACCTGGGACAGCACGTCGGTCTGCACAAAGACCTTGCCATGCCGGGTGTAGCCGGGGCCAAAGCGGTAGCTGACGCTGCCGCTGTAGCTTTCACCGGCGGCCAGCGGGCCGGCGCTGCTGCCGTCGTGCAGCACGTTGCCAAGCACCAGGTCGTCGGCGTCGCCCAGTGTGTCGTTGGTCGAGTAGACGACGCGGTCGGTCCAGCTCAGCGTGCGGCCGACGCCGGTGCCCAGGTTGCTGACGGTCCAGCGCACGGTGATGCTGGCCGGGTCGTCGATGATGGTCGCGGGTGCGCTGACCGCCACCACCGCCAGGTCGGCAAAGAAGTCACGCGCCACGCTGATCGCCAGGCTGTCGCTGTTGTTGGCTTCTCCGCCACTGCTTTCGTTGTTGGCATTGGCGCTGTCGGTGACGACGATCAGCCGCCAGTCGCCCTCCAGGTCCACCGGCAGCGTCACCGACAGCGCGCCGGTCGACGCCGCCCCGGCGGCCAGCGCGTCCAGCGTGCGTTCGCCGAGCAGCGTGTCGCCGCCACCGACCACGCCATCGCGCGACAGGTACAGCGCCTCGCGCACGCTGGCCGCATCGGCCGCGCCGGTGTTGCGCGTGGTCCATTGAATGTCCAGACGCTCGCCGCCACGCAGCTCGCCGCGGGTGGTGATGGCGCCCACCTGCAGGTCCGGCGCCACCACCTGGACGGTGACCGCCGCGCGGTTGTCCAGCTCGTTTGATTCGACCACCGTGTTCAGCCGGTCGGCGTGCACTTCCAGTCGCCAGTCACCGGTCACCAGGGCGGGCACCGGCAAGTTCAGGCGCTGCGTCACCGAGGCGCCGGCGGCCAGGTCGCGCCAGGCCCAGCTCGTCCACAACACCTGGGTGGGCTGGGCTGCGCTGATGTCGACCAGCCGCAGCTCTTCGCCCATGTAGCCGCTGGTCAGGTCGTTGCCGGCATTGCGCAGCGTGAACGCGATGGGCACCGTCTGGCCCACGCGCCAGGCGGCCGGCACGTCCAGTGCCTCGACCACCAGGTTGGGCCTGGGCTCGGGCCGAACCGTGCTTGCCGCTGCCGCGGCCACCACGTTGTTGGCGCCGTGGCCGGGCTCGAAGACCGCCGCCAGCGCGTCGGTCCTGACAATGAAGTAACGCGTACCGGACGCGTCACGCGGCACGGTGACGTCGATCGAACCGACATATTCGGCGCCGACCGCAAGCGCGCCGACATGGGTGACCGAGCCGAGCAGCAGCGCCGCGCTGTCCAGAGTCGGGGTGCTCGCCAGCCACACCTGGTCGACCCAACGCGACACATCAGTGGCCAGCGTGCCGTTGTTGCGCACCGACCATTCCAGGTGCGCGCTGCGACCGGCAAACACCTCGGCCGGCACCACGCTCAGCGTCGGCACCAGGTCGGCATAGGTCTGCTGAATCTCGAACGCGGCCGAAAGCCGGGTGTTGTCGGAGCGCGTGTCGGGCTCGCGGACGATGGCGTCGGCATCCGACACCACCGCCACACGCCAGATGCCCGCAAGCCGCGCCGGAATGCGCACGCTGACACTGCGCGTGTAGCTCTCGCCCACCGCCAGCGCATCGGCATGCGGCACGGTCAGCAGCAGCAGGTCGTCGCCATTGCCGAGCGTGGTGTCCGCGGTCAGCACCAGCCGGTCGACCCAGCCGCCGGCCGCCGGCGCCGAGCCGTTGTTGCGCACCGTCCAGGTGATGGTGGCCTCGGTGCCGGCCAGCGCGCTGGGCGGCACGCCGACCTCGGTCACGCCGAGGTCGGCATAGGCGCGTACTGCCGCCGTGAAGCTGAAACTGCCGACGTTGTTGGCCTCGGCGCTGCCGTCGGCGTTGAACTCGTAGAGCACGCCGCTGCCGCCGACCGCGCCGCCGTCGGTCGCTGCGTCGGCAGTCACGGTGACGTCGAACACGCCGCTGCCGCGCACACCGTCGGGCAGCAGCAGGCTGTACGAGCGCGCGCGCCGCTCACCGGCGGCCAGCGGCAACCCGGCGTTGCCGCTGAAGCCGACCAGCGTGTCCACCAGCACCGGCCCGGCCGAGCCATCGGCGTTGCGCTGGCGCACGACCACCCGGTCGCGGTACGGCAGGTTGGTCGGGACACGGCCCTGGTTGTGGTCGTCCCAGCGCAGGGTGAGCACGTCGCCGGCCTGCGGCGCGACTTCTTCCAGCCGCAGGTTGTCGACCACCAGGTCGGCGCCGACGGCCAGCGTCTGCTCGGCGGTGTTGTCGCCCTCCAGCGTGCCGGCACTGTTGAACTCGGCGACCGCGTTGCCGGCATCCACCGTGACGCGCAGGCGCAAGGTGCCGGCGGCGCTGGCCCCCGAGGGCCAGTTGAAACTGGTCGACCGCGCCAGCGCGGCGCCCGGCGGCAGGTCGGCCGCCAGGCCATGGACATTGACCGTGGCCACCGCGACGCCGGTGGTCTGGTTGTACAGCTCGACGCGCTCGGTCCAGTCGCTGCCGGCCACCAGGGTGCCGGCATTGCGCGTGGTCCACTGCACGGTGACGGTGTCGCCGCCGGCCCAGTCGCCGGCCGGGCTGATCGACAAACCCTCAATCTGAAGGTTCACCCAGTTCAGGTATTCGGCCAGCGTGCTGCTGAAACTGGCCTGGCCGCGGTTGTTGCTTTCGGCCACGCCGCCTTCCTGCTGCGTGTTGTCGGCATCGGTTTGCACCGTCACCAGCAAGTTGCCGGCGCCGCTGGGCCCGTCAGGCAGGCGCAGCAACGCACTGCGGGTGACGCTGGCGCCCGCGGCCAGTGCACCGTCGCTCGCCTCGACATAGGGCAGCACGACCTGGCTCAGCACGGCAGCGCCGACCGCGGTGCGCAGCTCGATGCGTTCGACAAAGTCGCCCTGCGTCGCCGCACTGCCACGGTTGTGCGTGGTCCAGGTAACCCGCACCGTCGCGCCGGAAACGATGTCGGTGCCGACTGCCGGTGCCACCGCCACCGACAGCACTTCCAGGTCCATGCCGACGCCCCGGTCCAGCTCGGCGACGATGGTGTTCAGGTCCCACACGCTGCCGTCGGCAAAGCGCAGTTGCTGCAGCGGGTTGTAGGGGTTGCGGGGGTCGTTGTTATAGAAAAAGTGGCTGGCGGTAAAGCTGTCGCTGGTGCCGGCGATGCGCAGCTCCAATGCGCTGTAGTTGCCCGTCTGGTAGTCGTAGACCCGCCGCGCCATGACCTGGGTCGGCAGCACGCCGGCCTTGAATTGCAGCGTGTTGAGCTTGGCGGCAGACGTGTCGTAGGGGCTGTAAAGCAGCGTGTCCTGGCCATCGCCGCGGCCAAACAGGTAGGTGTTGTTGCCGCTGCCACCGGACAAGGTGTCGTTGTCCGCGCCACCGTCCTGGGTGTCGGCACCGTCCTCGCCGCTGAGGGTGTCGTCGCCGGCGTCGCCCAGCAACGTGTCGTTGCCGGCACGGCCGGTCAGCGTGTCCTGGCCGTCGCCGCCGGTCAGCGTGTCGGCGCCCGGCGTGCCGGTGCGGGTGTCGTCGCCAGACGTGCTGGCCTGCAGCCTGGCCAGCAGGTCGGCACGGCTCCATACCGTGCCGTCGGCAAAGCGGACCTGCTGCAGCGGGTTGTAGGCGTTGCCCGGGTCGTCGGAATAGAGGAATCCGCTGACCGTGATGCGGTCGGTCGTTCCGGCAATCGCCAGCTCCAGCGCGTAATTGACCCGGTCCACCGGGTCGAAGACCCGCCGCAGCGTCACTTCGGACGGCAGCACGCCGTCCTTGAACTGCAGCGTGTTCAGCCGCGCCGTGTTGTTGTCGTAATACGAAGTGATCAGATCCTGGCCGTCGCCGCGGCCAAACAAATAGGTGTTGTTGCCGCTGCCGCCAGCCAGCCAGTCGACGCCGGCGCCGCCGTCGAGCGTGTCGTCGCCGGCTTCGCCATTGAGCGCGTCGTCGCCGGCGCCGCCCAGCAGCGTGTCGTTGCCGGCACGGCCGGCCAGCGCGTCCTGGCCGTCGCCGCCGGCCAGGGTGTCGGCACCCGGCGTGCCGGTGCGTGTGTCGTCGCCCGACGTGCCGGCCTGCATCTTGGCCAGCAGGTCAGCCCGGCTCCACAGCGAGCCGTCGGCAAAACGCAGCTGCTGCAGCGGGTTGTAGGCGTTGCCCGGGTCGTCGGAATAGAGGAATCCGCTGACCGTGATGCGGTCGGTCGTTCCGGCAATTGCCAGCTCCAGCGCGTGATTGACCCGGTCCACCGGGTCGAACACCCGGCGCAGCGTCACATCCGACGGCAGCACGCCGTCCTTGAACTGCAGCGTGTTCAGCCGCGCCGTGTTGTTGTCGTAATACGAAGTGATCAGGTCCTGGCCGTCGCCGCGGCCAAACAAATAGGTGTTGTTGCCGCTGCCGCCAGCCAGCCAGTCGATGCCGGCGCCGCCGTCGAGCGTGTCGTCGCCGGCTTCGCCAT
>WBZS01000693.1_pt1 | contig 36125 bp, 33 predicted proteins | sample 5204201 | NCBI WGS metagenome assembly WBZS01 (sample SAMN12344357, study PRJNA552823) | activated sludge metagenome | biome: Activated sludge suspended growth; feature: Nitrification reactor; material: Wastewater; isolation source: activated sludge from nitrification reactor of wastewater...
ACCCGCACCGAGACCGACACGTTCGGCCCCATCGAGGTTGCCGCCGACCGCTACTGGGGGGCCCAGGCGCAACGCTCGCTCGGCAATTTCAAGATCGGTTGGGAAAAGCAGCCCAAGCCCATCGTGCGGGCGCTCGGCATCGTCAAGCGTGCCGCGGCCGAGACCAACATGGCCATGGGCAAGCTCGACAAGACCATCGGCGAGACCATCGTCAAGGCGGCGCAGGAGGTCATCGACGGCAAGCTCGACGAGCACTTCCCGCTCGTCGTCTGGCAGACAGGCTCCGGCACCCAGTCGAACATGAACGCCAACGAGGTGATCTCGAACCGCGCCATCGAGATGCTGGGCGGCGTCATGGGCTCCAAGAAGCCCGTGCATCCGAACGACCACGTCAACATGGGCCAGTCGTCGAACGACACCTACCCGACGGCCATGCACATCGCCTGCGCCGAGCAGGTCCAGCACGAGCTGCTGCCGGCCCTGCGCCACCTTTATGACGCACTGGTCAAGAAGATGAATGCCTTCGCGCACATCATCAAGATCGGCCGTACGCACACGCAGGATGCGACGCCGCTCACCCTGGGCCAGGAGTTCTCGGGTTACGCGACGCAGGTCGCCTACGCCATAGCGCGTATCGAGTCGACCGTGCCGGGCCTGTGCGAGCTGGCGCAGGGCGGCACCGCCGTCGGCACCGGCCTCAATTCGCCGAAGGGCTTCGACGTCAAGGTCGCCGAGCGCATCGCTGCCATCACCGGCATGCCGTTCAAGACCGCACCCAACAAGTTCGAGGCGCTGGCCGCGCATGACGCCATGGTGTTCAGCCACGGCGCCATCAATTCGGCCGCCGCGGCGCTGTTCAAGATCGCCAACGACATCCGCCTCCTGGGCTCGGGACCGCGCTCCGGCCTTGGCGAGCTGGCGCTGCCCGAGAACGAGCCCGGCTCGTCGATCATGCCCGGCAAGGTCAACCCGACGCAGTGCGAAGCACTGACGCAGGTCTGCTGCCACATCTTCGGCAACAACGCCGCCATCACCTTCGCCGGCAGCCAGGGCCACTTCGAGCTCAACGTCTACAATCCGGTGATGGCCTACAACTTCCTGCAGTCGGTGCGCCTGATGGCGGACGCCGCCCGCTCCTTCACGGACAACTGCGTGGTCGGCATCGAGGCACGCGAGGACAACATCAAGGCCGGCCTCGACCGCTCGCTGATGCTGGTGACGGCCCTGGCGCCGAAGATCGGTTACGACAATGCCGCAAAGATCGCCAAGACCGCGCACAAGAAGGGCACGACGCTGCGCGAGGAGGCGGTCGGCGGCGGTTATGTCACGGATGCCGAGTTCGACGCCGTCGTGCGGCCCGAGAAGATGATCGGTCCCGACGAGGTCTAGCACCCCAAGCCTGATTCCGCTTTTGCTTCAATCCATTGACGCCCGCCTCCTGCCTCGGACGGCGGGCGTCGTGCCTTGCGGCGAACCATTTTCAATGCTGCGACATATGTTTTATCAGACAGCTGTCGTCCGGGATGGTCTAAAAAAGGCTCCGGCGCGGCTCTAAGTGACGCTGAGCCACGAGAGCACACCCGTCTGCGTAAGCGGCCACCTCGTCCGGCACGTCGTCCGCGCCCTTGTGGCGCGGAGCCGAACCGAACTCTCGATCATTCACCCGAGGGTGATCGCCCGATCTCGAACACGTTCCCGGGCATCAGGCTCAGGGAACCCCCACTGGGAGCATCACATGAATATCGTCTCGACCATCCTGCAGTACCTGGCGCCGGCCATCGTCAGCCGCATGGCGTCCTCGCTCGGCATCGAGAGTTCGCTGGCCCAGAAGGCGATTGCCGCCGCCATCCCGACCATCCTGGCCGGTCTCGCCGGCAAGGCGTCGTCGCCCGACGGCGCCCGTGCGCTTGCCAACAGCATCGGCCAGCAGGATCCCGGCCTGCTCGGCAACCTGACCAACATCCTCGGCGGCTCGCAGCAGGGCGCGCTCGTCAACGCCGGCTCCAGCGTCCTCGGCAGCCTGCTCGGCGGCAGCCAGGTCGGCGGCCTTGCCGGTGCTCTCGGCAAGTTCGCCGGCCTCGGTGACACGGCCAGCAAGGGCCTGCTCGGCATGCTCGCCCCGGTCGTGCTCGGCCAGCTCGGCCAGGTGCAGAAGAAGTCGAACCTGGATGCGATGGGCCTCGCCTCGCTGCTGGGCGGCCAGAAGGACAACATCGCCGCCGCCATGCCGGCCGGCTTCTCGCAGCTGCTCGGCGGCACGGGCCTGCTCGACTCCATTTCCGGCAACCTGAAGAACGTGCAGGCTGCGGCCCCTGTTGCCCCCGCCCCGCGTCCCGCGGCGAGCGGCGGCATGGGCCGCTGGCTCGCCATCGGCGCCGCGGCGCTGCTCGGCCTGCTCGCCTACAACATGCTGTCCCGCAAGGCGCCCGAGGTGGCGGTGCCGGCCAAGCCCGCCGCGCCGAGCGTCGCCGTGCCAGCCGCCGTCCCCGGCGTGCCGGCTGGCGTCGAGATCGGCAAGCAGGCGACGACGATCGTCGACGGTCTGCGCAACGCCTTCGGCGGCATCAAGGACAAGGCGACCGCCGAGGCCGCCCTGCCGAGCCTGAAGGACTACGCCGGCAAGCTCGACGGCCTGCGTGACTCGGTCGGCAAGCTCGATCCGACCGCCCGCAAGACGGTCGCCGACCTGATCAGCTCGCTGGTTCCGGGCCTCAAGGGCGTCATCGACACCGCGCTCGCTCTGCCGGGCGTCGGCGACCTGCTGCGCCAGCCGGCCGGCGACATCCTGACCAAGCTCGGCGGGCTCGCCAAGGTCTGATCCCGCAAAGCTCCGATCCATAGACCCCACGTCACCGGCCGGAGCGCGCTGAGCCCTCCGGCCGGCTTCTTATCCACGCCCGAGCGCGTGATTTGCCTTGCGCTCGCCCTATCCGTTGTCGCACATCCCGCCTCGATCGGCCGCGCCCGCGAAACGGCGGCCGGCTTACGCTGCCGTGACCAACCTGCAATCGACCTGGAGCCGCTCCGCGATGTCAGCCCCGAAGAAACGCATCCGCAAGGCCGTCCTGCCCGTCGCCGGCCTCGGTACGCGCTTCCTCCCCGCCACAAAGGCCATGCCGAAGGAAATGCTGACCGTTGTCGACCGGCCTGTGATCCAGCACGTCGTCGACGAGGCGCGCGCCGCCGGCATCGAGCATTTCATCTTCATCACGGGGCGCAACAAGGGCGTCATCGAGGATCATTTCGACAGCCAGTTCGAGCTGGAGCGCACGCTCGCCGAGCGCGGCAAGAAGAACGAGCTCGACCTGCTGTCGCGCGACCTTCCCGATGCCGGCCAGACCAGCTTCACGCGCCAGCAGGCGCCCCTCGGCCTCGGCCACGCGGTGTGGTGCGCGCGCGACATCGTCGGCGACGAGCCGTTCGCCCTGTTGTTGCCGGACATGCTGCATCACGCCGACAAGGCCTGCATGGCCGAGATGATGGCCGCCTACGAGAAGACCGGCGGCAACCTCGTCGCCGTATCGCCGGTGCCGGAGGACCAGACGCACCAGTACGGCATCGTCGGCGTCGACAATGCCAAGGACAAGGTGAGCCGCATCACCCGGATGGTGGAGAAGCCGCCGCGCGGCACGGCGCCCTCCAACCTGCACATCACCGGCCGCTACATCCTGCAGCCGGAGATCTTCGATCTGCTGGCGACGCAGGAGCGCGGCGCCGGTGGCGAGATCCAGCTGACCGACAGTATGATCACGCTGATGGAGACGGCGAAGCAGCCGTTCCATGCCGTGCGCTTCGACGGCCGCATCTATGATTGCGGCTCCAAGATCGGCTTCCTCACCGCCAACGTCGCCTATGCGCTGGCGCGCGACGACCTCGCGCCGGCCGTGAAGGCAGAGTTGAAGAAGCTGCTGCTGTAAGCAAGGCCGGCAACGATAACCCTGGGCGGGTGTCATGCCGCCCGGGCCACGCCATCGATGCGACACGGAGGCGGACGCCGCCAGGGCGCGCCTCCGTTTTCGTTCGGCTCGTCACTAAGCCTTCGCGCGCCTCTGCGCCCTTCCCCCCGCGGCGCGCCTCGCCCCCCTCGGGCCTGCTCCGCCGCGCCAGCCGCAATTTTTCCGATGCGTAAAATTGTGCCCGTTTGCTTCAGGTATGTTTCAAATCCATCGCTTAGCCTCCCAGCATGTCATCAGGTGTCGGGCAACGACACGCGAGATATTGGGTGTAGGCTGTGGTCAATAGCGTCGGCACGATCGGTAACGACACGTTCATCTTCAACAAGGGTGACGGCCTGAGCAGCGTCAGCGATGCCGGCGGCGCCGATGTCATCAAGCTGGGCGCAGGCCCGACCACGTCCGACGTCACCTACTCGCGCTCCGGCGACAATCTCATCATCAGCTACAGCCCGACCGACGCCATCACTGTCTACAGCCAGTTTCTGGCCAACAGCGCCGGCGTCTACGCCAACGCCGTCGAGAAGCTGCAGTATTCATACGGCTTCCAGGTCGACCTGCTCGCCGGCATCAAGATCACCGGCTCCGGCACGGCCGGCAACGACACCATGCAGGGCTGGACCGGCAACGACTTCATCAACGGCAACAACGGCAACGACACGCTCTACGGCTACGACGGCAACGACATGCTGAACGGCGGCGCCGGCGACGATGTCGTCTACGGCGGCAACGGCAACGACACCGAGTTCGGCGGCGGCGGCAACGACAAGCTCTACGGCGATGCCGGCGACGACAGCCTGTCGGGCGACGGCGGCCTCGATACCATGACTGGCGGCACCGGCAACGACACCTACTCGGTCGACAACGCCGGCGACGTGGTGGTCGAGAAGGCCGGCGAAGGCACGGATACCGTGCAGTCGACCATCTCCTACACGCTCGGCGCCAACGTCGAGAACCTGACGCTGACCGGCACGGCCGCCACCAACGGCACCGGCAACGGCCAGGACAACGTCATCACCGGCAATGCCGCGGCCAACGTGCTCGATGGCGCCGGCGGCAGCGACACTCTGGCCGGCGGCGCCGGCAACGACACCTACGTGGTCAACAACGCCGGCGTGACAGTGACGGAAGCGGCCGGCGGCGGCACCGACACCGTGCAGGCGTCGCTCTCCTATACGCTCGGCTCCGATGTCGAGAACCTGACGCTGACCGGCGCGGCCGACATCAACGGCACCGGCAACGGCCTCGCCAACGTCATGGCCGGCAACGCCGGCGCCAACGTGCTCGACGGCGTCGCGGGTGTCGATACGGTCTCGGGCGGCGCCGGCAACGACACGATGGTGTTCCACGTCGGCCAGTCGGCCGGCTCCATCGCCGGCAACCAGGGCCTCGATACGCTGCAGCTCGACGTTTCGTCTGCGGACGCCAGCGTGGCACTGCGCCTCGACGTCATGTCGCTCAACAACTGGCTGAAGGTCGATAACATCAACGCCGGTGGCGACGCGGCGCAGCAGGCGATGACGTCGGGCCAGACCTACACCATGTCGACGTTGCCGCTCACGGTCTCGAGCATCGAGGCGGTGAAGATCATGCTCAACGGCACCGAGGTCTCGGTGGCCGACTTCATCAACCGCGCGCCCGACATCAATCCGGCCGCCACCACGCAGGCCATGACGCTGGCACACAACACGTCGCTGGCCGGCCAGGTGACGGCCTCGGACTGGAACGGTGACGCCCTGAGCTACGCCGTCGAGACCGGCCCGGCGCACGGCACGCTGACCTTCAGCGACGCCCTCGGCCACTATGTCTACACGGCCGGCGACCTCGCCGCGAACGACAGCTTCACGATCTCGGTCACCGACTATCTCGGGGCGAAAACCCTGCAGACGGTTGACGTGACGACGACCAACGCCGCGCCCGTCGTCGCCGATCTGGCGCTCGCCGGCAAGGAAGACACCGCCATCAGCGGCACCATCGCGGCGACCGATGCCGACGGCGATGCGCTGTCGTTCGCCGTGGCGACCGGCCCCGCCCACGGCACGCTGGCCGTCGATGCCGCGACCGGCGCATACACCTACCAGGGCGCGCAGGACTGGAGCGGCCAGGACGCGTTCACGGTCGCCGTCGACGATGGCCACGGCGGCGTCAGCAGCCGCACGGTCGCGGTCGACGTGGCGCCCGTCGCCGACACGCCGTCGCTGAGCGCGCCGACGACGATCCTGGCCTCGACCGGGCAGACCATCCACGCGGGTGACGGCGGTGAAAGAATCGTCGGCGGCGCCGGCAACGACTTCATCTTCGGCGGCGCCGGCAACGACACGCTGTCGGGTGGCGGCTCCAATGGCGCCAGCGGCAGCGTCAGCGTCGAACTCGACATCCAGGCCGCGCTCGGCGACCACGACGGCTCCGAGTTCCTGATGATCTCCGTCGCGGGCGTGCCGGCTGGCGCCTTCCTGTCGGCCGGCAGCCTCGAGCCCGACGGCACCTGGACGCTGCAGCCGAGCGAACTCACCCACCTGAAGCTGACGACGGCCGACAACGCGCCGCTGCATCTGAGCGTGACGGCCGCGGCCATCGAGGGCGCGAACCTCGACGTCGCGACGTTGAGCGCCAGCATCGACGTCGTGCCGCAGGGCAGCAAGGGCGCCGACGAGATCCACGGCGGCGGCGGTGACGATGTCATCACCGGCGGCAAGGGCATGGACGTGCTCTACGGCGACGACGGCAACGATCAGATCAAGGGCAACTCGGGCAACGATCTCATCCACGGCGGCGCGGGCAACGACGACATCGCGGGCGGTGCCGGCAACGATCTGCTCTACGGCGACGGCGGCAACGACACCATCACCGGCGGCTCGGGCAACGACACGGTCGTGGTCGGCGCCGGCAGCCAGACGCTGCACGGCGGCTCCGGCTTCGATACGCTCGACTTCTCGGGGCTTGGCGGCAAGGTCGTCGTCGATCTCGGCGAGCACGAGGTGCAGACCTTCAACGCCGATGGCAGCCTCGCCGACACGCTGAGTGTGGTGAGCTTCGAGAAGATCGTCGGCTCGGACGCCGGCACCATGTTCGACATCTCGCACAAGGCGGGCATGGTCGCCATCGGCGGCGCGGGCGACGACCTGTTCCACGTCGAGGGCTACGACCAGACGCTGACCGGCGGCGGCGGCTCCGACGTCTACCAGTTCGTGCGCAAGTTCGTCGCCGAGGGTCCGATGCACGGCAGCGCCGAGCACATCACGGACTTCCGCATCGGCGAGGACCACTTCGACATGTCGGACTTCCTCAAGGGCCAGGGCATCAAGCATGCCCAGTATTCCGACGTGGTGCGCACGCACGAAAGCTCGGACGGCAAGGGAACGCTGGTGCAGGCGCTCTCGCACGGCCAGTGGCACGACGTGGCCATGCTCGAGGGCGTGCACAACGCCAGCCTCGACGACCTCGGCTTCGTCAACGTCTGGAACACGACGCCGTTCGCCGGCTGACCTGAAATTTCCCGTAGCCGACTCATGAAAATGCCGCCGAGCCCTCCAGCTCGGCGGCATTCTTTTTCGCTCTGCCGCCCCGTTGTCCCGGCCGACCCGATGCTGCTCAGAACGCCAGCCGGTGGACGCGGCCGACGTTGGGCAGACCCTCGATTTTTTTCAGCACGTCGTCGGCCGCGCGGTCGTCGATGGCCACCAGCGCGATGGCATTGCCGCCCTCGCGGTCGCGCCCGAGGTTGATGCGCGCGATGTTGACGCCCGCCTCGCCCATCACCATGCCGAAGCGGCCGATGAAGCCCGGCTTGTCCTTGTTGGTGACGTAGAGCATGTGGGGATGGAAGTCCGCCTCCATCTCGATGCCCTTGACCTGGATGATGCGCGGGCGGCCATCGGAGAACACGGTGCCGGCGACAGAGCGCTCCTGCGTCTCGGTGACGAGCGTCAGGCGCATGTAGGTGTGATAGGCGCCATCTCCGCCGCGCCGCACCTCCTCCACCGCGATGCCCTTCTCCTTGGCAATGACCGCCGCCGAGACCATGTTGATGTCCGACAGCATCGGCCGCAGCAGCCCGGCCAGCAGCGCCGACGTCAGCGCGCGCGTGTTCATGTTGGCCACGTCGCCGGCATACTCGACGCGCACCTTCTTGAGGCTGGTTTCCGTCATCTGGCCGGCGAACGAGCCCAGCTGCTCGGCGAGCTTGACGAACGGCTTCAGCTTGGGCGCCTCTTCCGCCGAGATGGACGGGAAGTTGATGGCGTTGGTGATGGCGCCCTTCAGCAGATAGTCGGACATCTGCTCGGCGACCTGCAGCGCCACGTTCTCCTGCGCCTCGTTGGTGGAGGCCCCCAGGTGCGGCGTGCAGATGACGTTCGGCAGCCCGAACAGGACGTTCTGCTTGGCCGGCTCGGTCTCGAACACGTCGAGCGCCGCGCCCGCCACCTGCCCGGACTTCAGGGACTCGGCCAGCGCCGCCTCGTCGAGCAGCCCGCCGCGCGCACAGTTGACGATGCGCACGCCGCGCTTGCACCTGGCCAGCGCCGCGGCCGACAGGATGTTCCTGGTCTTGTCGGTGAGCGGCGTATGCAGCGTGATGAAGTCGGCGCGGCGCAGCAGGTCTTCGAGATCGACCTTCTCGACGCCGATCTGCAGCGCGCGCTCTTCCGACAGGAACGGATCGAAGGCGATCACCTTCATCTTGAGGCCGATGGCGCGGTCGGCGACGATGGCGCCGATGTTGCCGCAGCCGATGACGCCGAGCGTCTTGGCCGTCACCTCGACGCCCATGAAGCGCGACTTCTCCCACTTGCCGGCGTGCGTCGAGGCATTGGCTTCCGGGATCTGACGCGCGAGCGCCAGCATCAGCGAGATGGCATGCTCGGCGGTGGTGATGGAATTGCCGAACGGCGTGTTCATCACGATGATGCCGCGCGCCGTGGCGGCCTTGATGTCGACGTTGTCGACACCGATGCCGGCGCGGCCGACGACCTTGAGATTGCCGGCTGCGCCGATCAGCTTCTCGGTCACCTTGGTGGCGGAGCGGATGGCGAGGCCATCGTACTGGCCGATGATCTTCTCCAGCTCCTCCTTGGCGAGGCCGACCTTGACGTCGGCATCGACGCCGCGGTCCTTGAAGATGGCGATGGCAGCCGGCGACAGCTCGTCGGAAATGAGAACGCGGGGCGCAGCCATTGAAGGGCTCCGTTGAGAAAATTGCTGCTGGCCCCCTCTCCCCTCGGGGGAGAGGGGTGGGGTGAGGGGGCCAACTGCTAGCGTTACCCGCGCGGGCAGCCCCCTCACCCGGCGCGGATACTGATGTTCGAGATTTGAAGTAACGTCTTGGCCGCGCCGGCCTCTCCCCCGGGGGAGAGGCGCTGTGCGATCAATCGAGCGCGGCCTGCGAGAGTAGATGAGCGTGCGAGACTTGGAGCGCGCGTGCCCGCTCACGCCGCCTTGGCGAGCTTGGCCTTGACCTCGGCGAAGGCCCAGTCGAGCCACGGCACCAGCGCCGCGACGTCCGCCGTCTCGACGGTGGAGCCGCACCAGACGCGCAGGCCCGGAGGCGCATCGCGATAGGCGCCGATGTCCTTGGCGGCGCCTTCCTTGTCGAGCAACGCCACCATGTCCTTGGCGAACGCGGCCTGGGCGTCGGCCGGCAGCGCCGTGAAGGCCGGATCGATGATCTTCATGCACACCGAGGTGTTGGACCAGGTGGCCTTGTCCTCCGCGAGGTTGGCCGCCCAGGAGGACGTCGCCATCCAGTCGTGCAACACCTTCGCGCTGGCGTCGGCACGCGCGATGAGCGCCTTCTGGCCGCCGATCTGCTCCACCCAGGCGAGCGCATCGAGGTAGTCCTCGACGCACAGCATCGACGGCGTGTTGATGGTGTCGCCCTGGAAGATGGCGGCATCGAACTTGCCGTTCTTGGTCATGCGGAACAGCTTCGGCATCGGCCACGGCGGCTGATAGGTGTTGAGCCGCTCGATGGCGCGCGGCGACAGGATCAGCATGCCGTGCGCGGCCTCGCCGCCCAGCACCTTCTGCCACGAGTAGGTCACGACGTCGCACTTCGACCAGTCCATGGCCTGGGCAAAAATGGCCGAAGTGGCATCGACCAGCGTCAAACCTTCGCGGTTGGCCGGGATCCAGTCGTAGTTCGGCACCTTGACGCCGGCGGTGGTGCCGTTGGCCGTGAAGATCACGTCGCGCGAGAAATCAGCCTTGGAGAAATCCGGCAGCTTGCCGAAGGCGGCTTCGGTGACGCGCGCATCCTTCAGCTTCAGCTGCTTGGCGATGTCGGTCAGCCAGATCTTGCCGAAGCTTTCCCAGGCGAAGGCATCGACGCCGCGGGCGCCGAGCAGCGACCACATGGCCATCTCGAAGGCGCCCGTGTCGGAGCCGGGCACGATGCCCACCTCGTAGCCGGCGGGCAGGCCGAGGATGCTCTTGGTCTTGTCGATGGCGAGCTTGAGGCGGGCCTTGCCTTCCTTGGCGCGATGCGAGCGGCCGAGCAGGGCCTTGTCGAGGGCGCCCAGCGTCCAGCCGGGGCGCTTGGAGCAGGGGCCGGAGGAGAAATGGGGGTTGGCCGGCTTCTTCGTCGGTTTCTGGGCCGGCTTCGTCGTCGCGGTCATGGAGCTACCCTCGCAGATAGTTGCCTCTCGGTGGGGAGAGGTGTCCCGCGAACGGTCTAGAGGCAGGCCAGGGCCGGTGTCAATTTCGCCTAAGTCATGCCCCGCGCACCTCCGGCCCGCGGGCTGACCGAGGTCAGGGCACGGGCTCGCCTCGGCCATTGGATGCCACCAAACGGGGAGGGGTGGGCCACGGACCAGCCGTGACCCACCCCGGGGAGAGACAAGGAGACAGGGAGACTTGCAAAGAGACTTGGGGAACTCTGGGTGCCGGAGGCGGCACCCCTACGCGCACGATCAGTCGATATTCCAACGCATACCCGTACGGAACTCGTGGTCGATGCGGTCGCCGATGTTGATCATGCTGGCGCCGAGGCCGGTGTTGACGGTCTGAGCCACCTGGCCGCTGTAGTACATCATGCGGTAGCCCGAATCCCACAGCACGCCCGGCGACACCTCGTAGGAAGCGCCAACCATCAGCGCGCCAGCGAAGCCATAGGCCGTCGTGCTCTTGGCATCGCTCGAGTAGCCTGCCAGCGACGACGGGCAGTTGGCGCCGATGACGTTCGGGGGGCCGGCTGCCGGGAAGGTATCCATGGTATCGCAAACGTGGTGATCAGAGGCCGCGCGTGTCAGCGTGTGCATGGCGACACCCGCGCCGGCGCCGATATACGGCGTGAAGCCACGATAGCTGCCCAGATCGTAGTAGGCATTGAGCATGGCGGCATAGTTTCCGATGCGCGCCTCGTTGCTGTACGTGTCGGTCCAGTGCTGAACAGTCGTATCGCCGGTCGTGGCGTCAACGCGCGTCACGTCGCGGTGGTTGACCGTGGCACCCGTGGCGAGACGCTGCTTGGAGCGGTAGTCGATCGACAGGTCCGCGCGGATGCTCGGCGTGATGTAGCGACCGACCGCAAAGCCGGCGCCGAAATAGCGCGGCATATCGTCGGGCGACTTCAGGTCGATGTGCGGCCCAGAGTACGACGTCTTGCCGCTGGAGACTGCCGAGAAGTTGAGGTCGCCGCGCACGTACCAGTCGGCGACAGAACCCGGAATCGGAGCGGGCGCGGGCACCGGCACGGCCGCGCCGCCGCCATAGCGCCGATAGCTTTCGCCGCCGTTGTTCCAGTCCGCGGCCGCGGCCACGCCGCAATGAGCGGCCACCAGGCCGAGGCCGAGCATCAGGCTCGTGAATTTGACAGTCATGGGCGTGGTCCCTGTGTCGCGGAGTCGGGCACCTGCCGCGGCGCTTGGGCCGGGGCTCGCGATGCGCGAATGAATGCTGCTGGCGTGGAATGACCCAGCGGGCAAACGGCGAGACAGGAAGCGATCACCTGAACGCTTTCCGGGGCGGAATTCCTCAGCCGGCGAGGCGGAGGCGCCAAACGCGTTACAGATGGAACCGGAGGTGCATGACGCTCGAGGCAACCGTCCCGGCCCGGCGCTCGATTGGCCGCTGCGGGTTCGGACGGGGAGGAGCCCACGCGCGCTGTGTGCGCGGGCTCCGCCGGGTGTCGTGCGGATCGAGGGGCGCCGCCGCGAAGGGCAGGCGCCTCCGTGACCGCAGCCTAGTTCAGGTTGTAGCGCAGGCCCGCGCGGATCTCGTGCGAGTTGAGATCGGAGGCGTACGGGTCACCCTTGACGCCGGCGAAGTAGGTGTCGCCGGTCTTGGCCTTGCCTTCGTAGACGAAGCGATAGCCGACATCGAGCAGCATGTTGCCCGCGCCGCCGCCGCAGCCCGACGAACCGCCGCCGATGCCGCCGGCGCCGCCGCCGCAGCCATTGCCGCCGAGGGCAACGGTGAAGCCCGCCATGGCAGCGGCCGCGAAGTGCGTCGAGTTGGCCGGCTCGATGACGCCGGTCGTCCACACGCCGCCGTTGTTCTGCGTCAGCACGCCCGTGCCGACCGAGTGATGGGCGAGACCGATGCCGCCGCCGATGTAGGGCGTGAAGCGGCTGCCGGTCTCGATGTCGTAATAGGCGTTGAACAGGAACAGGTCGCGGCTCATGGCGGCCTTGGCGTAGATCGGCGGATTGCCAGCGCCGACGATGGCGGCGCCCGCCGTGCCGGACAGGTTGCTCTCGAAACCGTGATCGTAGGTGAAGTCGGCGCGGAAGCCGCGGCCGAGATACATGCCGACGCCGGCGCCGATGAAGCCGCCGTTCTCCCACTTCGCGTCATCGAGAAGGACGCCGTCGGCGTCGATCTTGGGCGTGTTGTGCATGGAGTAGCCGCCGTCGATACGGAAGTACCAGCCGGGACGCGAGCAGCAGGAGGTGGGAGCGACATAGCCGTCCTTGATGCTGCCACCGCCAGCGTGACCACCGTAGAGGTCAGCGGACTGAGCACCAGCCGCGCTTCCCAGGATCATCGCCGCGCCCAGAAGCATGGAAACGCGAGTTGACATCATGACTGTCCCTTTCGAGAAATGTGGGCGCCGGAAGTCATTTTCGGGCGCGTGGATTGAGTACGCAGGTGAGGACGCAGAACTGTCTCAATTCGGGACTATGCGGGAGAAGGTTTAAGGGACACTTAATGCGTGTGCGGCGCTGGCACGCATCGCGGCGGCCGGGCACGGTTTCCGGCTGCGGGCTTGCCCTTGGGCAGCCCGGAAAGCGCCGTTTCACCGGCGTTTGTTACCTCCGACGGGCCTTCCGATCGCCCTCGGCCAAGAATATTCGTTGAACGAAATTTACCGTGCGCGCATGTGCGGACCTCGGCCGCCGCGCGCTGGCGCGACACTTGAAGCGCTCGTCTCCTGCGCCCCGATCGGCCGTTTGGCCCCGGGCATTCAGGGCAGGAGCCTCATGTCTCGCGTCGTCACCACCGCCATCGTGCTCGGCACGGCCTTGACCGCCGGCGCCGTCGTCTCGCCGCCGCTGCCGGCCGCGACCTCGATCGTGGCACAGGCCACCGCCGAATCTGCCGTCGAACTGGTCGTCATCGAGGACGACAACTGCGTCTACTGCACCGTTTTCCGCAGCTCGATCCTGCCCTCCTATCAGTCCTCGCCGCGCGCCAAGTCGGCGCCGATGCGCTTCCTCAACTGGACCGACGAGGCGACGGGCAAGCTGTCGCTGAAGGCGCCGCTGACGACGCTGCCGACCGTGGTCATCCTGAGAGACCACAAAGAACTGGACCGCATCCCGGGTCTGGTCGCGCCCGACGACTTCTTCCACATTCTGGACCAGGTGCTCTCGCGCACGGATTGATGCCGTCCACCGCCCTGCAAGCGGCGCGAGGCGATCGGCTGGCTCGACTTGCAGGCACACCCGGATCCGTCGATAGGGCCAACCTCAGTCAAATTCAGTTTTCATCTCGCTTTTGGCCAAAAGCCGCGTAGACTCCGCACCCGCACCGATCGCCGGACGAATGCCGCGCCGGCCTGCGTCGCGTGCGTCACGCCCAATGGCTCCCCCCTGCGTGGAGAGCCGGACGCACTGGCAAGCCGGTCAGCTGGCAAGCCGATCAAAACTCGCGCTCAGGGAGAACCGCTCATGGCCGAAGCCCCCAAAGTCGACTATCTCGCCGAAGTGAAGCGCTACGTGCCCGCCGCCGACGAGAAGGCCGTGGCGGCCATCGTCAAGCACTGCGGCATCGCGCTGCGCAGCGCCGACGCATCGCTGGTGTCGTGCTCCAGCAAGGACGAACTCGCCACCGTGCGCGACAGCTGGCTGAAGAAGAAGCTCGCGCTCGCCGATGCCGATGCCGCGCTCGATGGCATGATCAAGGAGGTGTGCGAGAAGATGAAGGCCGACAGCCGCAAGCAGCGCGTCACCTTCTACTATCTGCTGGCTGAGAAGGCCGGCAAGCTCGGCGCCCTTGTGAAATGAACGACGTGTGCGCCTAGCGTGTGCGCTGGCGCCCCCAGGCCCCCAGCAGCGACCGTCTTGACGAGGCGTCAGCCAATGGCCGGCGCCTCGTTCGTTTGACGGCGGCCCCGTGCGCTCCCGCTGACCTGATGCGCACGCGAGCGGGTCGGACCTCGACCGCCCCCTGCCCACTCCCGGGGGCGCCCCCGGCCGGCGCGCATTCCTTCACCTTTAGCGCGAACCTCCGACCACCTCTTACTCGCTTGTTAGTGCTTTCGTGGTAGATAGTGTATTGTCGTTCCGTAGATAGCCGCCTGTCGATGGCAGCGCCCGTTTCGGCCTGCCGCGCAGAGAGAGTTCGAGTTCCGAGCCATGAATGCCACGTCCCTTTCCGAGCTCAGGAGCAGCGCAGCGATGCGCGACCCTGGCGACGAGAAGATGGAGCAGATCAGAGAACTTCTCGTCGGAGAGAGCCTGCGCCACAGCGAAGCGCGGCTCGCCGCCATCGAGGCCCGCATCGCAGCACTCGAAGCCGATCTCGCCCGGCGCTTCGACGCCATGACCGCCCGCTTCGAGGCGCTGGTCGGCACCACGGACGCCGAGCGGCGCACACATCTCGATGAACTGGCGAAGGGCATGCTCGATCTGGCCGAGCGCATCAAGACGATGTCGCGCCGCTGAGGGCGGCCAGAGGCCGCCGTCCTGGCGGATCGCGGGCACACGGCCGTGTCGCCGGGCGCAAGCTGCCGGACGACACTGCCCCCGGGGCTGCCGCGGGCCTCACCCGAGGCTGACCGGCCCGGCGCAACCCCTAGGCCACTTCGCATGCAACCTCTTGCTTTCATTGCATAACCGCCGTATCCCAATCATCCCTGCCGGTGGACGGCGCGTCGCGCGCCAGCGCTCATGAGCGATCCGCCCCGCATCCCAGGCCTCCCATGTCGCAGAACGTCACACGGCTGAAGGAACTGCTGTTCGACGGCGAGGCCCGCGCACTGGCTGATCTGGCCCGGCGCATCGAGCTGGTCGCCGACAGCGACGCGCGCGGCCGCAAGGAGCTGGCGGCCGACATCGAGCGTCTGCTGCAGACGCGCGTGCGGGAACTGACAGCCGCCGGCCAGACTCAGGCGCTGGAGCTGCAGCGGCTGACCGACGTGGTGCGATCGGTGAAGGAACTGGCCGACGGGGCGGCACGCCGGCTCGACGACGCCGCGCTGCGGCAGGACGATGCCGGCCGACGGCTGGTCGCCACGACGCAGCGCCTCGACGAGCAGGGCCGGCAGTTGCAAGGCCTCGTCGAGCGCGAAGGCTCGCTCGAGCGCGCCGAGATCACCGTCGCCAGCGTTCTCGACGGCGCCCTGCGCCGCGCCGAGCTGGAGCGCCATGACGCGGTCGCCGCCGCCCTGGCACCGCTGGTGGTGCGCACCGTCAAGACCGAGATCCGCAACAGCCAGGACGACCTCGTCGAGGCGCTGTATCCGATGACAGGCCGCATGGTGAAGGCGTATGTCGCCAGCGCCATGGCCGACCTCATCGAGCAGGTCAACCAGCGCCTCAACTCCAATCCGCTGATGCTGCGCCTAAAGAGCCTGACGACGGGACGCTCGATGGCGGAGCTGGCGCTGCTCGAAACCCAGCGCCTGCGCATCGAAGAGTTGTACCTGATCCGGCGCGGCACCGGCGAACTGATCGGCCGCTGGCCCGAGGCGCCGACCCAGGCCAATCGCGACCAGATCATGAGCGGCGTACTGACCGCCATCAACGATTTCGCCAGCGAGGCATTCAAGGACGAAGGCACGGCGTTGCGCCAGATCGACCTCGAGGCCTCCAAGGTGCTGCTGCGCGCCTCGCCCACCCTGCTGCTCGCCGTCCGCTGCACCGGGCAGCCGCACGCGGCGGTGGAACGCATCATCGACGACGAATTCCTGGAGGCGCTCGACCGGCAACACCACGCGCAGGCCGATACCGGCGGCGCCGAGGCTCGGGCGCAGCTGCCCGAACTGGCCAGGCGCCTGGACGCGCGCGTCGCCGAGAAGCATGCCGAGCTGACACGGCCGCCGCTCGGCCTGACGCCGCTGCGCCTCGCCGCCATCCTCGTCGGCCTGCCGCTGCTGGCGGCCGGCGTCTGGTACGGCCTCGACGGCTTCCAGACCTCGCGCGTGCGTTCCGTGGCGATGCGCATCATCGAAACCAGCCCCGAGGTGCGCGGCTATCCGATCTCGGTCGAGGTCGAGCCGTGGGGCCGCGCCGTGACCGTATCCGGCCTCACGCCGACGACGCCGGCGCGCGAAGACCTCGTCACCCGCCTCACCGACCTGCTGCCGGGCACGCGCGTCAACGACAAGCTCAGCGTCGTGCCGACCGGCGGCTACGATACCCGGCCGCAGATCGCCATGGTGCGCAACGAGCTGTCGCGCATCGAACTCGACGCCCAGCGCGCGGCGTTGACGCGGGCCTTGAATCGCACACTGCTGCGCCTGGAACAGACGGCACCGGATCTCGCGGCGCTGCGTCGCGAGACCGAGGGCGCCGAGGCGCAGGGGGCGGTCGAGCGCAGCCTCGCCACGCTGGAGCACATCGCCGGCGAACTGCGCACCGATCGCACCGCCATTGCCAACGCCGGCTTCCGCGCCGCCGATCTCGGACCGATCCGCGACAAGCTGGAGATGCACTCGCGCGAGCTGTCGAAGGTGCGGGGCGACATCATGGGACTGCTCGGCGAGCCCGCAACCGCGGCTGCGGCGGCGGCTGCCGCCAGAAGCAAGCCTGCCGGCACGGGACAGCAGGGGACAGTGATCGATGCCGCCGAGGAGATGGCGGCGCAGGCCGAGCAGATCGCCTCGACCGCCATCGCCGTGCATCAGGCCAACATCGTCGGCCGCCGGAAGCCGGCGCCGCCGCCGCCCGTACAGGTCCAGGTGCCGGTGTCGCGCGAGCCGACAGCAATCGAGCGCCTCGCCGATTTCACCCGCGCCAACGCGGTGTTCTTCGGCAACGGCTCGGAGTATCGCGACCGACCGCAGGCGGATGCCCTGATCGACCGCGTGGCGGCCCTGGTCAAGGCCGCCGGCACCATCATCCGCGTCGTCGGCTTCACCGACGACCAGGGCAGCCTTGCCCTCAACCAGCAGCTGTCGCAGGCCCGGGCGCGCCGCGTCGCCGACGAGCTGATCTCGCGTGGCGTGCCGGCGGAACGGATCGTCGCCATCGGACGGCCGGGGTTCGAGATCAGCCCGACACGCGGCCCGCGCAGCGCCAACCGCCGTGTCGAGTTCCAGATCGGCTTCGAGGGCGAAGAGGTCGAATGAGCGCCCGCAAGATCATGCTGCTGGGCGAGATCGGCGTCGGCAAGTCGTCGATCGCGCGCCGGCTGGTGTTCGATCGTCACGAGGCCTCCTACAGCCCCACCATCGGTGTCGACGTGTTCCGCTACGAGGTGCCGGCGACCTCCGCGCACCCCGCCCAGACGCTGATCGTGTGGGATACCGACGGCAACTTCGGCGAGGCCATCTTCAACCACATCTACATGCGTCAGGCGTCGGCCGCGATCGTCATCGCCGACCTGTCGCGCCCCGAGACCATCGACACCATGCGGACCCTGACCGAGATGTTCCTCGACCGTCTGCCCGGACGCTATTGCGGCCTCGTGCTCAACAAGGTCGATCTGGTCGCTGGCGGCAGCGCCGCCGCGGTTCCGGGCGGCAGCGCCGCCGTGGTTCCGGGCGGCAGCGCCGCCGTGGTTCCGGGCGGTAGCGCCGCCCTGCTGCCGGAAGCGCTGGCCCGGCATCGCCTGCCGGTCACCTGCACCAGCGCCGCCACCGGACACAACGTGCGCCAGGTGTTCCACGAGGCCGCTGCAGCGATCTACCGCCGTGCCCAATAGCGACCGTGACACCCGACGTCAGCGCCCGCCGAGCACCGCCGCCATCGGTGCCGCTGGCCGCCTGCTCGCCGATCGCGGCATCTATGGCATGGCCTGGCTCGACCGCGATCTGGTGGTCCGCTCGCGCTACGGCCGCCTCATCGACTTCATCACCGAAGGCCGGCCCGTGACCGACAGCGTGCCGCCGCTGATTGGCCTGGAGGACGACATCCGGGCGCTGGAGAACGACCCCGACGGCGTGGTCGACCTGCCGGCGGTGGCGCTCGCTGTAGGCGAGCGCATCACGCCGCGGCTCAATATCTCCATCTACTGGTTCGGGGAGGCCGGACGCCACCTGATGCTGGTGTCCCGCGCCTTCGCCAGATCGGACCTCGAAGCGCAGCTGATGAGCCAGATGCGCGGGCGCCAGATGGCGGAAGCGCAGGTTGCCGCCAAGTCGCGCGAGCTGGCGCGCGCCAACGCCGAGCTGTCACGGGCCAACGCCGACTTGGAGAACTTCGCCTCCATCATCGCCCACGACCTCAGCGGCCCGATGCGGGCGCTGCGCTACACCATCGACGATCTGGAGCGGTCCCTGGCGCAGTCCGCAGCCGAGACAGTCGAACCGACCGGCACGGCCGACCCCGGCGCGACAGCACCCGCCGCAGGCCCAGCCCGCGACGACCCAGGCGGAGCCCACGCCACCCTGGCCAAGCTACGCACCCAGACAGGGCGTCTCTCGTCCATGCTGCGCGGCCTCTACGACTATTCCTCGATCGGACGCAAGCAGGACGCCATCGAGCCCGTCGACACGCGGGCGCTGATCGACAGCGTGGTCGCGACCATCCATCGGCCGGCCGGCTTCACGCTGGCCATCGACGGCACCTGGCCGACGCTCGAGACCCTCGCCGCGCCGCTCGACCTCGTCTTACGCAACTTGATCGAGAACGCGGTCAAGCATCACGACCGGGACACCGGCAGCATCCGCGCCACCGCGGCCGACCATGGTGCATATCTGCTCGTCACCATCGCAGACGACGGCCCCGGCATCGCCGCCGCCAGCCAGGACGCAGTTTTCCTGCCCTTCCGAACCCTGGGACAGCCCGGTGCCGGCACCGGCATGGGACTGGCCTTCGTGCGCCGAACCATCGAAGCCGTCGGCGGAGCGTTGCAGCTGATCTCCAACCCTCACCAGCGGCGCGGGACGGAATTCCGCCTGCTGTGGCCCAAGCAGATGGCACCGTGAGCCCCGCGCGGGGCGACAGCGGATGTGCTCCCCCTCCAAATCAACGGCTGGCCACGCACGGCGACTTGCCTGGGCTGATCCGATCCGCGCCGGGTGATATTGAACAAGTGCCAGCACCGACACAGAAAAACGGGTGGCACTGCCCAGGAAATTGTCATAACTTCTGCGGATCACCCTCTCGTATGGAAAATTATCTGTGACGATTTGAGTGGGTATCTGGCAACGTGGTTGGCGCGCGCGGAACAGGGGACCGCACGGCCGGTGAAGCTTTGAACAATCGGGAAACGGCAACGAGCGGACCACGCATGGCATCCTCATCCACCGGCTCGGGGGGCGATTTCCTGGCCAAGAAGAGCGACCTGAACCGGCTGCGGCATGGCATGCCGAAAATCCAGGATGTGCTCATCATCGAGGACGAGAACCCGGACGCCGATCGCCTCAAGGCCACCCTGCGCGTCATGTTCGGCTACGACCTCGCCCTGCGCCGGGCTGCCACGCTCGGCTCGGCCATCGACCAGGTGATGCAGAAGAAGCCGGAACTGGTTTTCCTCGACGACGTCCTGAAGCCGACCGACGAAGCGCATCAGACCATTCCGTTCCTGCGCCGCGCCGGCTACGAGGGCCCGATCGTCGTCGTCTCCGGCCGCGTCAATCGCCAGCGCCGTGCCGTGCTGCTGGACGCCGGCGCCAGCGATGTCATCCACAAGGACGACGTCGACAGCGTGCGCCTCGCCGAGGCCCTGGCGCGGGTGTTCGAGAACCAGACCGCTGCGTGCCATGCGACGACGGACGCGGCCCGCCAAGATGCCGCCGACAAAGACGATGTATCGATCGAGGCGCGCAAGCCCGCGCCCCGGCGCGAGGCCGCTGGCACGAAGCCGCCAACCCGCAAGGACGGCAAGAAAGCGTGAGCCCGCGCTGCCGCCGCTCTGCCCCGCGTGAGCCCGGACCAGCCGCCGCTCAGCCAAAGCGGAATGGCGTCGATGCGGGCTGCCGGCCCCGACTTCAGCCCGGCAGGTCAAATGCTGGTCAGTGATGGTCGGGCATGGCGCGCGAACGACGGCTGTGAGCCGGCGCGGCTGAAGGCGGGAGTCAGATCGGTGGCCGGCTGGCGAGGATCAGCCGGACGAGTTCTGCCTGGCGGTTGGTGCCCGTCTTGTGCAGTGCGCGGTTCAGCTGGTTGCGTGCCGTCGCCTCGCTGATGCCATGGTGTGCAGCGGCTTCTTTCAGGCTCATGCCGCTCGCCAAGGCCGCAACAGTTCGTGCCTCGGCGAGCGTGAGCCCATAGGCGAGCATGGTCGACGGCATGGGCGTGGAACAGCTTGCGTCGGGATCGGCAACAAACATGGCGACGCTAGCCCTCGGCGGGGTGGGCAGTGCAGTCCGCCGTGGCAAGGGCACGATGGCCACAGTGAGGGGACGTTGCGGCGGCGCGCGGTGCACGATCATGTCGCCGCCACGCTTGCCACTGCCGGAGGCGGCGGCGGAGATCAAGGCACCAAGGCGGGCGTTCTCCGACGGCACGCTGGTTCCAATCCGCCCCTGCCTCAAATGCAAGTCGTCGCCCCGACGCAGGAGCGCTTCGGCAGCCGCATTCGCGTGGACGAGCAGGCCGTCGCCTGCAAGCAGCAGGATAGGAGTGGCGAGGATCGACAGCGCGCGGTGTGCGTCGTCACTGGCGACTTCTGCGGCGTGCAATTTTCGGCTGATTTCTATCGAGCGCGTGAGATGCGGTGAGAGCGCGCGGAGCCAGTCTACGTCGGTGTCGGTGAAGGCATGCGGCTCTTCAGCCACGACGCCGAGCGCCGCGATGTGCCCGGAGTCGCGCTTCAGCACACTCGTCACCGAGCAGCAGATGTCCGTGTATCTCGCATAATCCGCGTAGAAGCGCGTGCGCTGCAGCTCCTTGTAGGGAACCAGATCTTCCGACAGCACTGTTGTGCCTGCTGTCACGCGGGCGAGCTTCTCGTTCATCGGATTGTGTCGGCCATCGACGGCGCCATCGATACGGTGATCACCACGGGCAGCGACACGCTGACGCTGAAGCACGTGGCGCTCGCCTCCCTCTCGGCCAGCGACTTGCATTTCGCCTGAAGCCACCGCACGCGCCGCCACAGCCTTCGCGACAGAAGCGGCTCCGACGTCGGCTTGTCAGCGGGAGCGGCTGCGCGCCCGTCGTGCGAGGCTGCCTGTAATACCATTCGGGGAAAACGCATGAAGACGACCGTTCCCGACAGGGCTGTCCCCTGCCATCGAGCGCGGCCCAGTGCATCGTTGACGATCTGGCGGATCTTGCGCAGCGGATGGCGCTTCGGCACCCGACTCCTCCAGGCCCACGAAGCTGAACAGAGATCCGGTCCGCTCGTCCGATCCGCGCATCCGACCCTCCCCCGCTGTTAGGCCCACTTCATATCGTGCGACGATAGAAGACTACGCCTTCCGAAGCGCTGCCGGTACGTGGATGGCGTCATTCCGGTGTGGCGGGTGAAAATCTGACGGAAGGTGGTCTCATCGCCATAGCCGACTCTGGCGGGGATGTCTTGAACACGGAGGCGAGTCGTTTCGAGCAGCGCCTTGGCACGTTCGACCCTGACCTTGTGAGCGAATTGAAGCGGCGAGCAATCCAGTTCCTCCCTGAACCGTCGGCCGAGCGTGCGGGTGGACGTCTTGCAAGCCTTCGCCAACGCGCCGAGATCGAAGGGAGTCGCCACGCGCCGCCGGATGATGTGGCAGGCACGTGCGACCAAGTCCGAGGTCGTGGTGCCAACATCGGCCAACACGTAGGGTGACTGCAGTCTATTGCCATCTAGCAACGTGATCTTGCCGAGCAGTGTGGCGGCGGCATCTCCACATTGTTCCCGGACCAGTTCAAGTGAGAGATCGTAAGCGGCTGTCACGGCGCCCGATGTCCAGACCCGCCCGTCGCGCACAAGCAGCCGATCGAGATCGAGCCGCACCAGCGGGTAGCGGTTCGCGAATAATCCGCCGACGATCCATGCTGTCGTAGCAGTCCGGCTTCTAAGAACCCCGGCTTCTCCGAGAAGAAACGAGCCAACGCAGACCCCTGCGATCCTCTTGTTAAGCCGTGCCATACCTTTGATCCAGCGCACCTCGTCTTCACAGCGCGCCAACCGGTCGAACAATTCGTCGGACCCGGCAAAGTTGAAGCCGGGAACGATCAGCACGTCCGCGCGCCGCGAGGCCTTACGTGGCGTGATGCAAACGCCCGCACTCGTGCGTACGACATGCCCGGACGTGGAGACCACGGACACCGTGAACGGCATGGCGCTGGTCAAACTGGACTTCGCGACGACCGCATTTGCCATGGCGAGCATGTCGGCCACGGCGAATAGCTCTGCCGCGATGCAGGCGTCGTAGGCCAGAACTTCGACGGAGAGCGGATTACTCGCTCGCATGGCGTGACCCCCATGAACACTGGCGATACCGCCAATATGCAAACTTCGAAACCGGGTGCAATCTCAATTCTGGACCAGGGTCAGAGGAGACGTTAGGACACATGCCCGTTGGATCGATCAACGCTGACGCAGCAGCCGTCTTTGCGGGCACTGCGGTCGTAATTTTCGCCAAGGGCGCCGTACTCTCCTACTTGCAGGTGCGCACCCGCTTCCGTGGACGCTCCTTCGAACGCGCCGAGGACGCTCGCCTGATGGGGGTTGCGGTTGGACGCGAACCGGAGGTCGTGAACCGGATTGCCGGCGCTTGGCGCAATGAACACGAGAACACGCCGCCGTTCATGGCGATGTCGGCCGGCTATGTCATGACGGGCGGAAGCGCTCGTGCCTTGCTGCTGGTATCGGTGGTCTACGTCATGGCCCGGATCTTTCAGAGCTACGCCCAGATACGAGCGCTCCAGCCCCATCGGACGTTTGCATTTCTGCTCGGGCTGGTAGCGAGCCTCGTGCTGGCCGGGATCACTGCCGGCCGTATCTGGAGCTGGCTGTCGTGAGCCGCATGTCCAACCTCGCGTGGGCGCGGGCGACAGGCGGGCGATTATCGCAGCTGGAGTCGGCAGCGTTCGTCCGCGATATCTCGTTACTCATGGCGAGGCGGCTCTTTGCGCGCGGCAAGAAGCCAGTGCTCACTGGCCCGTTCGACGTCGAAGCGGCGGTTCGATTGCCTGACACTCCCCTCGTGGCGGCTGCTGTCGAGGAATGCCGCCAGGCCTGCCATCCGGCGATTGCCGCCCACTGCCTGCGCACGTTTGCCTGGGCCTCACTCGTCGGAAATGCACGCGGATTGACGTGCGATCGGGAGGCGCTCGCCGTGGCCGCCATGTTGCATGACGTCGAGCTTGGTCACATTGACCGTCGGGCCGATACGGGATGCGCCTGCTTTGCATGTGCGAGCGCACTTGCCGCTGAATTGTTCGCGCTCACGCATGGCCGCGATCGGAATTGGGCCGGTTGCGTCGGTGATGCGATTGCACGGCATCTCGATCCCATCGTTTCGATCGACGACGGTGTCGAGGCGCATCTGTTGCAGGCGGGCGCCGGGATCGACGTGATTGGAGCCGGCCTCGGCCTGATCCCGAAGTCGGCACGGACACGCATCCTGGATGCATTTCCGCGCGAGGACTTCAAGAGCGTCATGACGGATTGCATGGAGCGGGAAGGTCGATACGGCGGCCGCACGCGAGCGTCCCGCCTGATGAGCATCGGCTTTGGCCGACGCATCCGGGATGCGCCGCTCGCGTAACAGCGGTGGACGTTGCCTGAACTCGGCGTGCTGACCGTTCCGATCATCGGGTCCGCGGCTCGCGACGAGGCGACCGCGTCCTCGGACGTCGATCTGGCGCTGAAGCTGACGCCAGGAACAGAACGCCAAGTCGCTTACGGTGCCTGCCGCGGTACTGCTCGACGAAGGTAAGATCGCCGCGGAGCACTCATTGGACGAAACTGGGACGTTGCGTCCGGCGTTGGCCGCGCTCGGCGCCCTTTATGGGGCCTGGATCGATGTGGGGGTATGCATGGACGCCATTCGCTTCGCGATCTACTTCACGCCCACGGCCGACAGCGCGCTGTGGCGGTTCGGCTGCGGCGTGATCGGCTACGACGCGGCGCGCGGCGTCGACGTTCCGGACCAGCAGCGTGACACTCTGGGCGGACTGCTCGGCGCGGCACAGGTGGCGCAGCCGGCGCGCTACGGGTTTCACGCCACGTTGTGTGCGCCGTTCTCGGCGGCTACAGGCGTCGGGCGCGCGGATGTGCTGGCGTCGGCGAAGGTCCTCGCCGCCGCGCTGATGCCGGTGAGGCTCGGGCGGCTGCGTGTCGCGCGCATGGATGGCTTCCTGGCGCTGGTGCCGGCAGCCGATTGCCCGTCGCTCAACGCAATGGCGGCGGACTGCGTCCGGCACTTCGACGCGCTCCGGGCGCCGCTCAGCGCGGCCGACCGGGCGCGCCGGGTCGAGGCACGGCTGACACCGCGCCAGATCGCCCTGCTCGACCGCTGGGGCTACCCGTTCGTGTTCGAGGAATTCCGCTTCCACATGACGCTCACCGGTACGCTCGCTGCCACGGCGCTGGAGCTGATCGAGCCGGCGCTCTCCGACGCCTACGCCCATATCGACGAGCCGGTAATGATAGACGCCATCAGCGTGTTGGAGCAGCCGACGCGCAAGGCGCCGTTCCGCATCGTCAGCCGCCTTCCCCTTCGTACTTGTTGACGAACTCCTCAACTGCAAGGGCGCGGAAGTCGGGCAGAGCGCGGCGCAGTCTCTCGTGATTCCAGTCCCACCAACGAAGCGCTTCCAGGCGTTCGGCGATAGGCAGCGGGAACCGCCGCCGCAGCGGCCGAGCTGGAACGCCTGTGGCGATGGTGTAGCTTTCCACGTCCCTGGTCACGATCGCGCCGGCCCCGATCACCGCGCCGCTGCCGACGGTGACGCCCGGCATGACGACTGCGCCATGCCCAATCCACACATCGTGCCCGATCTCGACAGGGCTCTCTCTTCGCCACTCGAAGAAGGCGGCCTCGTCGTCCTCGCCTTCAAAGTAGGCGCTTGCCCGGTAGACGAAATGGCTCTGCGAGGCGCGCCACATCGGATGATTGCCTGGATTTAGGCGCACTTGCGCGGCGATAGAGCAGAATTTGCCGATCGTCGTCGTCATCACCTCGCCGTCGTTGACGATGTAGCTGTAGTCGCCGAGCGTGCTGTCGGTGAACTGAGTCCGCGCGCCGATCTGCGTGTAGCGACCGAGTATGCAGCCGGAAACGATCGCGGAATGGTCGACGAGAGGTGTCGGGCCGAGTTTCGGCATGTGGTCAGACCAGAAGCCGGCGCAGGCGCGCGCTTATCATGTCGATCACGATCACGGACGCGATCACGATCAGGATGCAGGCGGCGGTTTCGCCGTAGTTGAAGCTCTGGATGCTCTGGTACAGCGTCTGCCCGATGCCGCCGGCGCCGATGATTCCGAGCACGGTCGCACTGCGCACGTTGGTCTCGAAGCGGTAGAGTGCATAGGAGCTCCACAGCGGGACGACCTGTGGAATGACGCCGAACACGATCTCCTGCAGCCAGCTCGCCCCTGAGGCACGGATGCCCTCGACCGGGCGATGGTCGATGGCCTCGACCGCTTCGGAGAACAGCTTGGCGACGACGCCGGAGTTGTGCACGAAGATGGCCATCACTCCGGCGAACGGCCCGAGGCCGACCGCCACGACGAAGAGCAGCGCCAACACGATCTCGTTGATGGCGCGCAGCACGTCCATGAGACGGCGGAAGGGCCAGACGATCCAGGCCGGCGCCACATTGCTCGACGACAGGATGGCGAAGGGAATTCCGAACAGGACCGCCAGCGTCGTGCCCCAAAGGGCGATCTGCACCGTCGACACCATCTCGGCGAGATGCGACTGCAGCTGGCGGAAATCGGGCCGCAGGAAGCCGTGTGCGAACTGCGCCATGTTGCGGCTGTCGGTCCACAGCAGCGGCGCCTTGTACATCTCGACCGGCGCGAAGCTCCAGGCGAGCAGTCCGCCGACGATTGCCGCCGCCAGCCACGGCCGCGCTCGCTCCCACAGTGGGGGCGAGGGAATGGCGGTGAGCCGCGCAGCCTCGGCGGTGATCGACGTCGAAGTCATATTGGCTTGCCGCGGTTCGTGGGTTGACCGGAACTGAAGGGGCGCCGGGCTTTGATGCTCCGGCGCCCCCGTGATCGCGCGAGGTCTCGTCAATAGGCCATCTGGGACAGGCCGGCCGAGAATTCCGCGATCTGCTTCTTGATCTCGTCCGCGTCCTTGACGGGGTCGAGTTTGATGAAGGCCAGGTACTTGGCAACCATCGGATCCTTCTCGAGCTTGCCCTCGAGTTCGCCGATCTTGACGAGGTCGGCGTCGATCTTGGCGATCTCGGCCTTCTTCTCGTCGGCGCTCATTTTGTCATCGCCCTCAATCTTGAACTTCTTCTTGGCCAGTTCCAGCTTGCGGATCGGCACCAACTGGTGGTTCGACGACGGCTTCAACGGCGACCAGATCAGCGCGGCCAGGATCTGCTTCGCCTTGGCATTCTCCTCGGCGGTGCCGGTGCGGCCGTAGCTCAGGACGAACGAATAGAGCTTCTGCTTGACAGCAGGGTCGAGGTCCTTGCGCCAGACGATCGGATCGAGCGGGATCATCGGCGAGGTCCAGATCACCTTGATCTTCTTGTGGGCGTCGGGCGCGCTCTTGGCGAGACGCTCGAGATCTTCCGAGTTGTTGGTGGCGAAGTCGACCTGATTGTTTGCTACCGACATGGCGTTCGCCTGATGGTTGGCGTTACGCACTGTCTTGAAGCAGGCCTTGGGGTCGATGCCCTTGGCGGCGAATACGTAGGTGGTGGGCACCAGGAAGCCGGACGTCGAATTCGGATCGCCGTTGCCGAAATCAAGGCTCTTGTCGCACTTCAGCACGTCATCGAGCTTGGTAAAGGGCTTCTCGGCGTTGGTGATGAGGTGGGAATAATAGCCGAGATTGCCATCCTTGCCGACGACCTGGGCGAAGACTTCGCCCTGCGCGCGATCGACGGCCTCCATGCCCGATTTGTTGCCGTACCAGGCGACCTGCACCTTGTTGAACTTCATCGCCTCGATGACGCCGGCGTAGTCGGTGGCGTAGAAGGCGTTGATCTTGAGCCCGGTCGCCTTGCTCATGTCGGCGAGGAAGGGCTCCCAGTTGACCTTCTGGTTGGTCGAGGCTTCTGTCGAGATGATGCCGAAGTTGATCTCGGTAGCGGGCTTGCCAGCATCCGGCTTAGCCGCATCCTGGGCGAACGCGGAGCCTGCTGCTGCCACCACCGAGGCCACTGCGGCTGCTAGATATGCGAACTTCATGAAGCACAACTCCTTTGGCGTGGTTTGGACGTCGATACGCTACGCTAGTGCTGTAGTTCGCGGGCAAGGCTTTGGCGTCATGCACTCTCAAGCGATGGCGGGCTCACCCTCTGACATGGCGCCGGGGCGAGCCGTCGGCACACGCGGCGCGTGCTGGGCAGGCGTGTCGCGCTGGGTCGGGCCGAGCGCGTCGCCCCGCGTCGCGGCCGGCAGGGGGGCAGCGGCCTCCAGCATTCCTCCCGAAACGAACAACTCCTCGCTTTCGGCACCGTAGAGGCTGGCGAGGAATTGCGGCGTCAATGCCGCAGAGGGTCCGTCGTAGACGACGCGACCATCCCGCAAGGCGACGGTGCGGGCGCAGTAACTCATCGCGTATTCGACCTGATGCAGCGAGACCAGAACGGTGATGCCGTCGCGGCGGTTGAGGTCGGTCAAGATGTCCATGACGCGCCGCGCCGCACTCGGATCGAGCGAGGCGATCGGCTCGTCGGCGATGATGATGTCGGCGCCCTGAACCAGGGTGCGGGCGATAGCAGCGCGCTGCTGCTGGCCGCCAGACAGCGCATTGCCGCGCTTCAACGCCTGATCGGCGATGCCGACACGCGACAGCGCCACCATGGCCGCCTGCTTCTCTGACTTGGGAAAGAGCCCAAGCGTGCCACGCCAGCGCGGGATGCGGCCGAGCGACCCCGTCAGCACATTGGTCAGCACCGCGAGCCGCGGTACGAGGTTGAACTGCTGGAAGACGATTCCGACGCGGCGGCGGATGGCCGCAGCATGACGGTCGACACGGCCGGAGCGCTGCATGCTCTGGCCGAGGATCTCGATGGAACTCGGCACTGCGCCGGCCGCGCGCGAGCCGCCGACGGCGTCGACGGGCACGAGCCCGGCGATGGCGCGGATCAGCGTCGATTTACCGGAGCCAGACGCGCCGATCAGGGCCACCATTTCGCCCCTGGCGACCGTGAGCGACACGCCATCAAGAGCATGGCGACCGGCATAGGCCTTCGACACGTTGGTGACCGAAATAGCCGCACTGCTCATGCCAACTCTCCCGCAAGCCCGAAACCGCGGCTGACCTAGCAAACCGATGTGTCAGATCTGATGCGCATTTGCGACAGCCGCATGAACGGGTGGCGGCGGCGGCAAAGTAGAGTCCAGGAGCTGCGCTCGTCCTTCATTCACACGAACGACATGCAGAGCCGCTATCTGGCCGCCATGCCGCCCTCCGCACATGAAGCGCACGCCTCGACCCCAGCCGCCACTGAACGGCGGCGCCGGCTCATGCGCCTTTGCACGTGGGCGCGGGAGAGCGAGCTTGAGGCAGCCGTTGCCGCGCTCGAGCCGCTTCCATCCTGCGCCGACGTGCGTCCGGCTGAGGTTGGGCTAGTGATGCTTCAGGGGCGTACCAGCGGCACGGGAGACCCGTTCAACTTCGGCGAGGCGACGGTATCGCGCGCCGCGGTTGCCCTTCAGGGGGCAAAGGGACCGGATTATGCCGATGGGACCGGACCGGTCGGATTCGGATATGTGCTCGGCCGTTCGCCCGCCAAGGCACGGTTGGCCGCCATCGTCGACGCTCTCGGCCAGACGATGACATACGGTGAGCGCATCGCGGCAGCCCTGGAGGCCACGGTTGGACGCCGCGTCGCTGGCGAGCGCGCCGCGCGCGACGCCGAGGTGGCGGCGACGCGCGTCGAGTTCTTCACAATGCAGCGCGGCGAGGACTGACATGAGCGCTCCGGCAGCGGCATTCCAGGATCCGGTGCTCGGATCGCAGGCGGTGTTCCGCACTGTCCTGGATGCCATGGCGCATCCCGGCCGCATCCTGCCGCTCGTGGCCGATCCGTCGCCACCGCACCCGCTGTATGCGACGACGGCTGCCGTGCTGCTCACGCTGGCCGACTATGAGACGCCCGTCTGGCTCAATTCCGTGTTCGCCGGCGCGGCCGCCTACGTACGCTTCCATACCGGCGCCCACATCTGCGCCAACGAGCGCGACGCGGTTTTCGCAGTCTCGACGTCCGCGGCCTTGCCGGACTTTGGCGCGTTCAAACAGGGCAACGCAGAATACCCGGACCGCTCGACGACCATCATTGTCCAGTCGGAGCGCCTCGCGCCAGCAGGCCTGACGCTTTGTGGCCCCGGCATCTCCGGCACCGTCCAGTTCGGGTTCTCACCCGCTCCAGGCGACATCGCGGCCCGCATCTGCGCCAACCGCGAACTATTCCCCCTTGGCATAGACCTCATCGTCACCGACGCGATGAGCGTCGCCGCGCTGCCGCGCTCCGTCGTCGTGTCGGGGAGCTAAACGCGATGTATGTGGCAGCGAAGGGTGGGGAGAAGGCGATTGCAGCGGCGCACAAGCTGCTGGCCAAGGATCGGCGCGGCGATCCGGGCGTCCCGGAAATCGGCGCCGACCAGATTCGTGAGCAGTTGTCGCTGGCCGTCGACCGCGTCATGGCCGAGGGTTCGCTTTACGACGCGGAACTTGCGGCCATCGCCATCAAGCAGGCTCGCGGCGATCTGATCGAGGCGATCTTCCTTGTCCGCGCCTACCGCACCACGCTGCCGAGATTCGGCTCGACCGAGCCGGTGCGGACGAGCGAGATGCGTGTGTGCCGTCGCATCTCTGCGACGTTCAAGGATCTCCCGGGCGGTCAGATCCTGGGGCCGACGTTCGATTATACGCACCGTCTGATCGACACGTCGCTGGCCGCGCCGGGTCCCTCGCACCTGCCGGTCGACACGGCCGACGCGCCTCAGGCCGCAGCGGTTCCCCATGTCGTTACGCTGCTCGCCAGCGACGGCCTTATCGAGACGGCGCCGTCGCGCTCATCTGAGGGCATCCCCGCGGATCTGACACGTCAGCCCCTGGCCTTTCCAGCCTCCCGCGACCTTCGCCTTCAGGCCCTTTCGCGCGGCGATGAGGGCTTCCTGCTGTCGCTCGCCTATTCGACCCAGCGCGGCTACGGGCGAACGCACGCGTTCGCCGGCGAGATCCGCATAGGCGCCGTCGAGGTCGAATTCACGCCGGGCGAGCTGGGCTTTGCCGTGCCACTCGGCGAAGTCGTGCTGACCGAGTGCGAGATGGTCAACCAGTTCAAGGGCTCGGCCATCGAGCCGCCTCAGTTCACGCGCGGTTACGGCCTCGTCTTCGGGCAATGCGAGCGCAAGGCGCTGTCGATGGCGATCGTCGACCGATCGCTCCGGGCGCGCGAACTCGGCGAGGAGGTCGTCGCGCCGGCCCAGGACGAGGAGTTCGTAGTCTCGCACAGCGACAGCGTTCAAGCGACCGGCTTCGTCGAACACCTGAAGCTGCCGCACTACGTGGATTTCCAGGCCGAACTCGCGCTGGTCCGCCAGATGCGCGCCGAGCAGGCTGTAGCGACGACGTCCGCCGCGGACGATGGCGGCGCAGCGTTCTGCGTAACTTCAGGCGAGGCTCTAGCCGATCGGGAGGCGGCCCAATGACAGCCCCGAGGACGACGCCCGCCACGGCCTACAACTTCGCTTATCTCGACGAGCAGACGAAGCGGATGATCCGCCGCGCCATCCTGAAGGCGGTTGCCATTCCCGGCTACCAGGTTCCGTTCGCCAGCCGCGAGATGCCGATGCCTTTCGGCTGGGGTACCGGCGGCATCCAGGTGACGGCCGCCATCCTCGGTCCCGCCGACGTGCTCAAGGTCATCGACCAGGGAGCCGATGACACGACAAACGCGGTGTCGATACGAGGCTTCTTCAGCAAGACCGCCGGAGTCGCCACCACGACGCGGACCCGCGAGGCGACCGTCATCCAGACGCGCCATCGCATTCCCGAAACACCGCTACAGGCGGGGCAGATCATCGTCTTCCAGGTGCCGATCCCAGAACCATTGCGCTTCCTGGAACCTCGCGAAACCGAAACCCGGCGCATGCACGCGCTGACCGACTACGGCCTCATGCACGTCAAGCTCTACGAGGACATCGCCCGGCACGGCTACGTGGCGACGACCTATGCCTATCCCGTGAAGGTGGCGGACCGCTACCTTATGGATCCGTCTCCGACGCCGAAGTTCGACAATCCCAAGATGAACGGCTCGCCGGCCCTGCAGCTCTTCGGAGCCGGCCGCGAGAAGCGCATCTACGCGATACCTCCCCACACCCGCGTCACAAGCCTCGACTTCGAGGACCATCCCTTCGAGCAGACGCGCTTTGACAAGCCGTGCGGCTTGTGTGGCGCGCGCAACGTCTATCTCGACGAGGTGATCGTCGACGACGCGGGCGGACGCCTCTTTGTGTGCTCCGACACCGACTACTGCGCGGAGCGCCGGGACACCGCGGAGCGGGAGTTGGAGGGCGAGGCACGACCAAGCGAGACGCCTTCGCCATGAACCCGGAGCTGACCATCCGCGCGGCAGGGGAAGCCGATGTGCCGGCCGTCATGATGCTTATCGCGCAGCCCGAGATGGACGCCGGGGCAGTGCTGGCGCCGGACGCCGCGCTGGCCCAGTTCCGCAAACTCGCAACGTATCCGAACTACCGCATCTTCGTCGCCGAGCGGGATGGCGAGGTCGTCGGCTCCTACGCACTGCTGATCATGGACAACCTCGGTCACATGGGCGCTCCATCGGCGATCGCCGAGCAAGTCCTCGTCGCCCCCTCCGAGCAGGGACGGGGCGTCGGGCGGCGCATGATGCACCATGCCTATGGCGAAGCGCGCGCAGCCGGCTGTTACAAGCTCGTGCTGTCGTCGAACATGAAGCGCGAACGCGCGCACGCCTTCTACGACGGCCTCGGCTTCACCCGTCACGGCTTTTCGTTCCGCCTCGACATCGACCCGTGGGACAACAAGATGGAGGCGGCCAATGAATGACGCGCCGCTGCTCACCTGCTCGGGGCTCACGAGGCACTACGGCCGTCGCATCGGCTGCGCCGACGTCGACATCGAACTCCACGAAGGCGAGGTGCTGGCGATCGTCGGAGAGTCCGGCTCGGGCAAGTCCACGCTGCTGTCGGTGCTCTCCGCCCAGGCGCCGCCGAGCGCCGGTCGCGTCTCGTACCGCATGCGCGACGGCGTGACGCGCGATCTCGCAGACCTGAGCGAAGCCGAGCGCCGCCTGCTGCTGCGCACCGACTGGGGCTTCGTGCATCAAGACGCGAGGCTCGGGCTGCGCATGGGCGTCTCGGCTGGCGGCAACGTCGGCGAGCGCCTGATGGCGACCGGGTGGCGGCACTACGGGCGCATCCGGGCCGAAGCGCTCGACTGGCTGGAGCGGGTCGAGATCGACGGGCAGCGCATCGACGACGCGCCGACGACGTTCTCCGGCGGCATGCGCCAGCGCCTCCAGGTTGCCAAGACACTGGTGACGCGTCCGCGCCTCGTCTTCATGGACGAGCCGACCGGCGGTCTCGACGTCTCGGTTCAGGCGCGCCTGCTCGATCTTATCCGCGGGCTCGTTTGCGATCTCGGGCTCGCCTCCATCATCGTGACGCACGACCTCGCCGTGGCGCGCCTACTGTCGACGCGCATGATGGTGATGAAGGCGGGCCGCGTGATCGAGCACGGACTGACAGACCAGGTGCTCGAGGATCCGCGCGAGCCCTACACGCAACTGCTCGTTTCATCGATCTTGCACGCATGACAAGCAGCGCGACATCTCCCGCCATCGAGCTCATCGGCGTCTCCAAGGCATTCACCATGCACTTGCGAGCGGCAACCAGCATTCCCGTCGTGTACGACGCCTCGTTCAGCGTCATGCCGGGTTCGTGCTCTGTGCTGGCCGGCCCGTCCGGCGCCGGCAAGTCATCGATCCTCAAGATGATCTACGGCACCTACGGCTGCGACACCGGCGCAATCTGGATCCGGGACGGCCTCGAGTGCGTCGACGTCGCTTCGGCCAGCCCACGCCGCATCGTCCGGCTGCGGGCCGACACGATCGGCTACGTCAGCCAGTTTCTGCGCACCATCCCGCGGGTTAGCGCTCTCGACATCGTCGCAGCCCATGCCAGGCAGGGCGGGCTTTCGCCGCAAGAAGCGTGCGCGCGCGCCGAGGACCTGCTGGCGCGGCTCAACATCCCAGCGCATCTGCGCGGCCTCCCGCCGGCGACGTTCTCCGGCGGTGAGCAGCAGCGTGTGAACATCGCCTGCGGTTTCGCCGCACCCCGCGCCGTCCTGCTGCTCGACGAGCCGACCGCTTCGCTCGACGCCGGCAATCGCAATGTCGTCGTCGCGCTCATAGCGGAGGCGCGTGCGGCCGGATCGGCCATTCTCGGCATCTTTCATGACGACGACGTGCGCCGCCGCGTTGCCGACGTTCAGATCGACGTCACACGTTTCGCCCCAGCCGGAGCCGCCGCATGACACGACAACCCACCGTCATTGAGAATGCACGGGTCGTGCTGGAAAACGAGGTCGTTCAAGGCTGGGTCGCCCTCGCCGATGGCGTCATCTCCGAGACGGGCTCCGGCCGCCCACCCGAACCCGGTGTCGACCTCGGCAACGACTATCTCATCCCGGGGCTCGTCGAACTGCATACCGACCACCTGGAAGCGCACGTCGTACCGCGGCCCAAGGTGATGTGGAACCCTGTCGCGGCAGTGATCGCTTACGATGCGCAGATCGTGGCATCCGGTATCACCACAGTGTTCGACAGCCTGCGCGTCGGCTCTGACATCGACAGCCGCTCCCTCGGGCCTCAGATCCACAACCTGATGCAGGCCATCAGTCTGGCGCGGACAGAGGGGCTGCTGCGCGCCGAGCACCGGCTGCATCTGCGCTGTGAATTGTGCGCGGACGACGTCGTGGACGCGACAGAGCAGATGCTGGCCGGCAACCGGGTCGACCTCGTCTCGCTGATGGACCACACCCCCGGTGCCCGCCAGTTCCGCGACATCGAAAAGTGGAAGCTCTACTACGGCGGAAAGTCCGGCCTCAGCGTCTGCGCGCTCGCCGCCATGGTCGACGACCGTTTGAAGCTGCATGCTGCCAATCATGACCGCAACAGGGCGGCGCTCGTCGCTCTGTCGCGCCGGAACGGCATCGCGCTGGCGAGCCACGACGACACGACGCTGGCGCATGTCGATGAGTCTGTGGCCGATGGAGTTACCATCGCGGAATTCCCGACGACGTTCGAGGCGGCCAAGGCGAGCCACGACAACGGCATCGGCGTGCTGATGGGCGCACCCAATCTCGTGCGCGGGGGCTCGCATTCCGGGAACGTCGCAGCCGAGGACTTGGCGAGGGCCGGCGTGCTGGACATCATGTCATCCGACTACGTGCCCTCCAGCCTGCTCATGGGCGCCTTCGAGCTGACGCGCCGTGTCGAAGGCATTTCCCTGTCGTCCGCCATCAATGTCGTATCGCGCAACCCGGCGCGCGCCTGCGGCCTCATGGACCGCGGTGCCATCGCGAGCGGGCAACGCGCGGATCTCGTCCGGGTCCACATGGCCGGCGATCATCCCGTCGTGCGAGAGGTCTACCGCGATGGCCAACGGGTGCTCTGACCGACAGGAAGCCGCCAGAGGAGGCCCGCCGACCGTAGAGCTGCGCTCCTTGCCCGGCCGCCTTGTGATGATTGTCGGCCCGAGCGGCGCCGGCAAGGACACCTTGCTGCGGATCGCCATGGCGGAAACCCGGGCTCGCCCCGAGGTCGTCTATGCCCGCCGCTGGGTAACGCGCGCCGCATCCGCCGACGAGGACAATGTCGAGTTGTCCGCAGCCGAATTCGCCGCCGCACGGCAACGCGGCGCGTTCGCCCTGTCGTGGTCCGCGCATGGCCACAGCTATGCCATCCCCCGCGCCATCGAGACCGATCTGGAAGCCGGCCGCACCGTCGTCTTGAATGCGTCGCGGACAGTCATAGACGCGGCCCGGAACACCTATGGAGACGTCGGTGTGGCCTACATTCACGCAAGCGCCGACGTCCGGGCACGGCGGCTTGCGGCACGCGCACGGGAGAGCGAAGCGGCCATTCTCGAGCGCCTGACATCTGACGCGAGCGCGGTCACGATCGGCCCCGACGACGTTATGATCGTCAACGAAGCAGCCCCCCAACCAGCAGCGCGGCGCCTCGTCGAGTTCATCCTCCGAAAGCCGCACGAGGCAACCCATCGCGAGGGACCTGGGTCGCGCGAAATCGCGTGAAGCGCGCTCAGGCTTCACCACCGACTGTCACACGTGTGAGCGGCGGCGTTGCTGGTGCCAACTGAGGTGGTCCCGCTTGTTCGGACAGATTTTCCGCTTCGATAAGTGGATCGTCTGCCGGGTTTAGGCCGCCGAGCGGATGGGCGGCATGCTGTCGTGTCCCCAGTAGGCTTGATCGGGTGTTTGCC
>WBZS01000694.1_pt1 | contig 36103 bp, 22 predicted proteins | sample 5204201 | NCBI WGS metagenome assembly WBZS01 (sample SAMN12344357, study PRJNA552823) | activated sludge metagenome | biome: Activated sludge suspended growth; feature: Nitrification reactor; material: Wastewater; isolation source: activated sludge from nitrification reactor of wastewater...
GTCATCCGCGCAATCCGCGGCAAAAAACGTTGAAGCCAATATCGGTGCGATTGCCCTGACGACACACGGCCGTCACCGCAGCAGCGGCAAAAACGACGGCAACGTGAAGACGGCTCCGGTCAGACACAGAGCGGCAAAGACCCTGACGCCCGTGATCCCGTGCACGGCGCTCAGAGCCGTGAGGGCCAGCCACACACTCCACAGCTGGGCCAGGCCGGCCAGCCCGACCCGAAGCGCTGCGGTGAATCCGTCGGCTTCCGGCCCAGGCAGGGCCAGATCGATCCCGGCTGTAATGGCCAGCGCCCACAGCGCCGGGATGCCTGCGATCGCGATCCCCGACCGGGTGTCGTCAACGCTCCCGTGACCGCCGACGACCCGTACGAACCCATGAGCGATGAGGCCGCCGATGTAAAGGACGATCAACCCGAGGAGCGGACCGAGCAAGACCGCGTACAGCCCGCGCCGCGCCAGATTGGCTTCGCCGTTCGTCCAGTTCCAGACTCGCAACAGACCGACCACGAAGGCCAGAAGTACCACGAAGCGAAAATCGCTTTCGGTACGCTTCAACACCCACTCCCGCACGAGCGCGGGACTGAGCCATTTGTGCGGCAATAGCCAGAGGAGCGACTGCCTCAAGCCGTAACCGCTCGGCGTGGGCGCAGGTTCGCTTGCAGGATTTTGAGGCGTGATCGTCATGGATGTCATTGGCCAGTGCGTCGGCGAGAGCGGAGCCAAACGACACCGCCGACGATGAGCGCAAACAACACAATAAAGACAATGGCAGACGGCCCCCAGCCGAGGCCGCCGGAGGGGTCGCGAAGGCCGAAGTCGGGAGTTGCTGCGGGTTGGGACGCAGTGTTGGTCGGATTAGCAGGCACGTCCGCGGATGTCTGGCCTTCTGTTAGCCCCACCGGCGTGGCCGTGATCACGATCGTGATCACGGGCGTCACGGCGTGCTGCGTCAGAGTCGGCGAGGGTGGACGCGTTAGCACGACCTGCGTGTGAGCACCGCCTTCCGGTGTCGATGTCGGCACGACGCCGGCGGCCAATGTTGCTCGCGCTCGCGCGCTATCCGGAACGTCTGCGCCGCCGGTCTCCAGAAGCGTCGCGTAATGCCAGGTCGCAAACTCGTCGTCGGGGTGCAGCCTCAAGTGGCGGTCGAACAGGTCGGCCGCCTCTGCCAGCCGTGAGCTCGGCAGCAGGCCGCCGCCTGCAGCGGCGAGGAACATGGCGTAGTCACCGAACAACCAGGTGTCGGCGGCGCTGATTGCGAGGGCTTTCTGGTACATCACCTCGGTCACCTGCGCCAGCTCGCGATTGGCGAACGTGGGTTCGCGCCCGATCGCTGTGGGTCGACCCGCCGGCGAGTACAGAGTCCAGTCGTAGGCATTGGCCAGCGCACCGTAGGCGGCTTCGGTCGGTTCCTGCTGAAGCGCCTGTCTGCCGTGCAGGATCTCGGCCCAGATGTCCGGCGCGATCATGATCAGGCGCACGTCATCCTCCGGGGTGGGCTCCAGTTGTTCATACCGCCAGATCAGGCTGTTGCCCTCGATCGTGTAGCCCGTCTGGCCATCCGCCAGAAAGAGCGTCTCGACCGGATACGGGAAATTGGCGCGGATCTCGGCCCGTTCGATTGGCCCGGCCCAACCGGCTCCGGTCTGAAGCACGTAGCCCAACACCGCCACTCGCGAATGGAAGGTCGAGGCGCCGATCATCTGCGTGTAGGTCACGCGAACCCGCGCGTCGCCGGGTTGAAAGGTCATGGTCCAGGCTCGCCAGGGTTGCCCTCCAACCGAGACTTCCTCGGTGGGCAGTTCGACGTCGTCGACGAAGGCCCGCAGGTTCTGGAGCTGAAAGGCAAGGGTATCGTCGAATGTGTCGGTCCCGAAAGCCGGCGGCGTCAGCAGTGGGAACCCAACGCGCAGCGTATGCGCTATTGCGTCAGGATTGCGCATCAGGAAGTCGGCGGAGACCCGAGCACCCGGGTACTCCAATTCATACCCGAGCTGGTTTGATGAGTCGAAGGTCACGGCGGTCGCGACGTCCAGCGTGACCGTCTCGGTCACCATCTGAATGGTGGTGGGCTCGATCGGGCCCGGGTTGTAGCCGTCCTCCGCGAGGAGTGGGATCGGGGCCACATCGCGGCCGACCGGCGCGGCGCGAGTCGGTGTCGCCAGACCCCCGAGCAGTATCGCGACAATCAGCCAGCTGGCGCCCGTCGCCACTTTATGCGATCGCATGATTGTGTCCTTTGAGGCCTCTCAAACCGACCCAGCTCGCGGCGGCGGCAGCGATGAGCAGCCCGCCTGTCCAGAAGGGCGCAGTGCCTGAGACGATGAGTACAAAATACCCCGGCAGACCTCCGAGCGCCACACCGAGACCCAGCGCCAACCCGGCAGCCGTCGCAGGACGGTACGGCAAGAGAGTCGCACAGGCCGCGGCGGCTGCCGGCAGCGAAGATTGCAGGAGTGCGACGCCCACCAGCAGGCTCGCCGTCTGCTGACCGCCCAGGCCGAGCAGCAGGGCGCTGCTCGCCAATGCCGCGACGGTCCAGCGCCGCCAGCCGAACCGATCGGCAAGCCACCCGCCGCCGGCCTTGCCGAGCCCGGCCGCAAGCGCGATCGGGAAAGCCAACGCCACGTGACCACGCAGGCCGGTCTGCACGGCATCCCACGCGCCTGAACGCAGGGCGATGCACAGCACCGTGATCGGCAGGGCCAGCCACGCGACCTGAAGGCTGAGTCGGGTTGGCGCTTGGCCCCGTGGGGTGTGGCGGTCTGTGGGCTCGATCCAGGCGAGCAGGGCGCCGCTCAGTACCAACAGGCCGAGCAATGCGAGCGGAGCGACGCCGGCGGCCCCGGCGAGACCGCCCAACGTCAGCCCGACGACGCCTGGGGCCGCGAAAACGCCCAGACCAGTCGCGCCACGCCGTGAGTGGCCCAGGGCGAGCGCTCCCGCGCCAGTATGAAACAACGCCGACGACAGGCCCGCCAGGACGATCGCGATCTGCGGCGACACCGGGCCCACAAGGAGCGCGAGACCGGCGATCGCCGGCGAGCATACGGCGGCCGGCTGCGCCAGGCGCCAGCGATCCACCCACAGGCCGACCAGCGGCTGCAGCGCAAACGCGAGGACGTTGTAGGTCAGCACCAGGGGCGCCCAGGCCGTGATCGCGGTGTGGCTCGGGAGCTGCGCGAGCAGGTAGCCGGCAGCGGCGTCGCCGATACCGTGGCAGAGACCGAGCGAAAGCAGGACCCAGGATCTAGGCATGTCAGCGAATCGGTCTCGCGCCTGGCGTGCCGCAAAGTTTATCCAAGACGCCGGTCTGAGACCGGGCCTTGACCCGGCAAAAAACAATCAGGATCAGCGCAGGTCATGATCATGACTCGCGCTGATCCTGAGTTGAGTTCTCCGACGTCGAACTCAGCGGCCGGTTTCGAGCGTGCCCACGATCTGCACGTATTGCGCGCGTTCGTAGGCAGCCGGGAAGGCCACAGACTTCTGGCTGAGGCTGCCGCGCATCTGCGTCAGCGATTCGTATTCGTGCTCGTCCATCCAGCGCTTGAGCCCGTCCTGCACGGCGGTCAGATGCGAGATGCCGTTGCGGAGCAGGGCCGAGGCCATCATCGTCACGGTGGCGCCGGCCATGATGCCCTTGATCACGTCCTCGGTGGTATGGACTCCGGTGGAAAGCGCAAGGTCGGCGGCGATCCGGCCGTAGAGGATGGCGATCCAGCGCAGCGGCAGCCGCAGCTCGTCGCGGTGGCTGAGGATCAGGTGCGGCGTGACCTCGAGGTTCTCGATGTCGAGGTCCGGCTGATAAAAGCGATTGAACAGCACCAGGCCGTTGGCGCCGGCGTGCGCGAGGCGACGGGCCATGTTCGAGAAGCTGCTGAAGTACGGCCCCAGTTTCATCGAGACCGGGATGTCGACCAGGCGCCGGACGTCGATCAACAGGTCGGCGTACAGGTCCTCGACCTGATCGCCGCTCAGTTCCGGGTCGGTCGGCACGAAGTACAGGTTGAGCTCGAGCGCATCGGCCCCGGCCTCCTGGATCAGGCGCGCGAAGCGGATCCAATCGACGTCGGTGACGCGGCGCGACCAGCCGCCGGTCGAGATGCCGTTCAGGCTGGCGATGACCGGGATGCCCAGGCTGGCCTTGGACTTGCGGATGTGCTCGAGATACTGCTCGGGTCCGAGGCGATACGCGAGCGGCTCGGGGAAGTACGAGAGCGCCTCGGCGTAGCTATCGGCGCCGTGGGTCAGGAAGAAGTCGAGCGCCTGCGACTCGTGCGCGATCTGCTCCTCGAAGAGCGAGTGCAGGACGACCGCGCCGGCCCCGGCGTCTTCCATCTGGCGCAGCTTGCTGAGGTCGCGGCAGAGCGGCGAGGCCGACGGGACAAGCGGGCCTTTGAGGTCGAGGCCGAGATAGCGGGTTGAAAGATCGGGCATGGTATCCCCCACAAGCGGTTGCGGCAGCCGAGCCCGGCTGCCGCAACCGCTAAAGAATTAAGCCGCGGGCTTGACCACCGGTTGGGCAAGCATTTCGTACTGGCGCCAGCGGCGTGCGACGTCGCCCTGAGCCTGCTTGTACAGCAGCTCGGCGCGCTCCTCGTTGGTCTGCAGGAGCATGCGATAGCGGGTCTCGTTGTAGATGTACTTGTCGAGCGTCAAGGTCGGCGCCTTGCAGTCGAGCGTGAAGGGGTTCTGGTCCTCGGGCACGCTCGGGTTGTAGCGGAAGATCGGCCAGTAGCCCGAGAGCACGGCCTTCTTCTGCTGATCCAGCCCGAACTTGAGGTCGTAGCCGTGCGCGATGCAGTGCGTGTAGGCGATGACGAGGCTGACGCCCGAATAGGCTTCGGCCTCCTGGATGGCCTTGATCGTCTGCGCGTCATTGGCGCCCATCGCCACGCGGGCGACGTAGACGTTGCCGTACGAGATCGCCAGCAGACCCAGGTCCTTCTTCGGCCGGCCCTGGCCCGAGGCCGCGAACTTGGCGACCGCGGCGCGCGGCGTGGCCTTTGAGGCCTGGCCGCCGGTGTTCGAGTACACCTCGGTGTCGAGCACCAGCACGTTGACGTTGCGGCCCGAAGCGAGCACGTGATCGAGGCCGCCGTAGCCGATGTCGTACGCCCAGCCGTCGCCGCCCACGATCCAGACCGTGCGCTTGACGAGCACGTCGGCCAGGCTGAGCAACTCGCGGGCCGGGCCCTGCGTGGCCGGGTCGGCCTTGAGCAGCAGGTCGTTCAGACGGGTCTTGAGGTCCGCGACGCGTTCGCGCTGCGTCTGGATGCCGGCCTCGGTGGATTGATCGGCCTCGAGCAGGCCGGCGCGGAGCGCCTCTGGCAGGGCCTCACCCAGCCGCAGCACCAACTCGCGCGCGTATTCGGTCTGCTTGTCGAGGGTCAGACGCATGCCCAACCCGAATTCGGCGTTGTCTTCGAAGAGCGAATTCGCCCAGGCCGGGCCGCGCCCGAACTCATTGGTCGCCCAGGGCGTGGTCGGCAGGTTGCCGCCGTAGATCGACGAGCAGCCGGTCGCGTTGGCGATGACCGCGCGATCGCCGTAGAGCTGCGACACGAGCTTGAGGTACGGGGTCTCGCCGCAGCCCGCGCACGCGCCCGAGAACTCGAACAGCGGCCGGAGCAGCTGCGAGTCCTTGACCGTGCCCAGGTTGAGCTTGGTGCGGTCGATCTCGGGCAACTTGAGGAAGAAGTCCCAGTTGACGTTCTCGACGTCGCGCAAGCTATCGAGCTTGGCGCCGGCGGCGTCATTGGCGCCGAGCGCCGCGCCATCGCTGCCGACCGGGGTCAGCGACGTCATGTTGATGGCCTTGAGGTTGGCCTGCGACTTGTTCTTGGCCGGGCAGATCTCGACGCACAGGCTGCAGCCCGTGCAGTCATCGACCGAGACCTGCAGCGTGTAGCGGTAGCCCGGATATTCCTTCCACTTGGCCGACGTCGACTTGAAGCCGGCTGGCGCGCCCTCGAGCTCGGCGGCCGGGTAGATCTTCTCGCGGATGACGGCATGCGGGCAGACGAACACGCACTTGCCGCACTGGATGCACACATCCGGGTCCCAGACCGGCACATCCTGCGCGATGCAGCGCTTCTCCCACTGGGTGGTCGCGGTCGGGAACGTGCCGTCGGCGGGCATGGCGCTGACCGGCAGGTCGTCGCCGAGGCCGGCGATCATCGGCCCAAGCACCTGCCTGACGAAATCAGGCGCGGCGTCGGGCACCGCTAGATGAAGCGGATGCGTGCTGCTGACGACGGCCGGGACCTTGACCTCGAACAGGTTGGCCAGCGTCGCGTCGACGGCTTCGAAGTTCTTCTTGACGACGGCCTCGCCGCGCTTGCCGTAGGTCTTCTTGATCGCGTACTTGATGGCCTCGATCGCTTCGTCGCGTGGAAGCACGCCGCTGATCGCGAAGAAGCAGGTCTGCATGATGGTGTTGATGCGACCGCCCATGCCCGTCTCGCGCGCGACGCGGTAGGCGTCGATGACGAAGAGCTTGATCTGCTTCTTGATGATGTGTTCCTGCGCCGGCCGCGGCAGTTCATCCCACACGCGCTCGGGGCCGTACGGGCTGTTGAGCAGGAAGACGGCGCCGCGTTCGGCGGTCGCCAGGATGTCGAACTTGTCGATGAAATTGAACTGGTGACAGGCGATGAAGTTGGCGCGCGTGATCAGGTAGCTCGAGTGGATCGGCTTGGGGCCGAAGCGCAGGTGCGAGACCGTGGTCGAGCCCGACTTCTTCGAGTCGTAGACGAAGTAGCCTTGAGCGTTGTTGGCCGTCTCTTCGCCGATGATCTTGATCGAGTTCTTGTTCGCGCCGACCGTGCCGTCCGCGCCGAGACCGTAGAACATGCAGCGGACCGTGGACGGGTCCTCGGTGCTGAAGGAGTGGTCGACGTCGAGGCTGGTGTGCATCACGTCGTCGATGATGCCGACCGTGAAGTGGTTGCGCGGGGCGGCCTTGGCCATCTCGTCGTAGATGGCCTTGACCATCGCCGGCGTGAACTCCTTCGACGACAGGCCGTAGCGGCCGCCGATGACGCGCGGCATATGGGCCAGCGCGCCGCTCGCCACCGCCTCGGACAGCGACGTGATCACGTCCTGGTACAAGGGCTCGCCGGTCGCGCCGGGTTCCTTGGTGCGATCGAGGATGGCCAGGGTCTTGACCGTGGCGGGCAGGGCGCGCACGAACAGCTCGGCCGGGAACGGCCGGTACAGGCGGACCTTGAGCACGCCGACCTTCTCGTCTGCGCCGAGGGCCGCGACTGTCTCTTCGACCACTTCACCGCCCGAGCCCATGACCACGATCACGCGCTCGGCATCCGGGGCGCCCACGTATTCGAAGAGGCGATAGGCGCGGCCGGTCAATTCCGCGAACCGATCCATGTGGTTCTGCACCACGGCCGGGACGACGTGGTAGTACGGGTTGGCCGCTTCGCGGGCCTGGAAGAAGACGTCGGGGTTCTGAGCCGAGCCGCGCAGGACGGGATGTTCGGGCGTCAGACCACGGGCGCGATGCGCGCGCACCTGCTCGTCATCGATCATGGCGCGCAGCACGTCATCGGGCAGATACTCGATCTTCTGGACTTCGTGCGACGTGCGGAAGCCGTCGAAGAAATGGACGAACGGGACGCGGGCCTCGAGCGTCGCCGCCTGAGCGATGAGCGCGAAGTCGTGGGCCTCCTGGACCGAGTTGCTGACGAGCATGGCCCAGCCGGTGCTGCGCGCAGCCATCACATCGGAGTGATCGCCGTAGATCGATAGCCCGTGCGTGGCCAGCGTACGCGCCGCAACATGGAAGACCGTGCTGGTCAACTCGCCAGCGATCTTGAACATGTTGGGCAGCATCAACAGCAGACCCTGCGAGGCCGTGAATGTGGTGGTCAGCGAGCCCGTCTGCAACGCGCCGTGCACGGCGCCGGCGGCGCCGCCCTCGCTCTGCATCTCGGCCACGAGCGGCGTGGTTCCCCACAGGTTGACGCGGCTCTCGGCCGCCCACTGGTCCGCGAACTCGCCCATCGGCGAGGAAGGCGTGATCGGGTAGATCGCGACGACTTCACTCAGTCGGAAGGCCACTGAAGCCGCGGCTTCATTGCCGTCGATCGTCACAAACTTTTTTTCTGCCATTAGGGCTCCAGATCCAGGCATGCGGGAATGTGGTCGACATAATGGTCGACGGAACACACCTGAACACTAACCCTTATGCATATCCGAAACGATAATCCGCCCCTAGTGATGGATTACTCTAACTTGGATGACGTGTGTCTGGTTTTCATCCCTGCATGGAAAATGAAGGGCCGCCGGCTCGCTGCGCATAGCCAATAAGGGGCATGCTTTGTGCTTTCGACACCCAATCGGGCCCGCACTGTCGCTCCGACGATGGATGGCCGGGTGCTGTTAGCCGAATGATAGTTCGAAGGCAGACGAAGCCGCCTTGGCCTGGGTAGGATACGGTTACACAGGCCAAGCCCGCCTGTTTGGGAGCCGCAATGACCGCCACGTCTTCAATGCCAACCACACATCCGATCCGCAGGGTGCTGGCCGACCGAGATTTCTTCCTGCTCTGGGTCGGCCAGACCACGTCGCTGCTGGGCGGCCAGGTTCACGGTGTCGCGAGCGCCTGGCTGGTGCTAAAGATGACCGGCAACCCGCTCGGGTTGGGCGGGGCGCTGGCCGTCGGCGGCGTGGCGAGCGCGCTGGCCACGCTGGCCGGCGGCGTGTTAACCGATCGATTGGCGCCACGTCGGTTGATGATCCTGATGGACATCGTGCGCCTGATCCTCTCGGGGGCGCTGGCGGCCCAGGTGCTGACGGGCACGCTCGAAGTGTGGATGCTCTACGTCTACAGCGTGGTGGGTGGATTGGCCTCCGGGGCCTTTTCGCCGGCGTCCATGGCGATGACGCCGCGTCTGTTGCCGTCCGAATCGCTCCAGACCGGCAACTCTCTGATGCAGGGCAGCGGGCAGCTGATCGGCTTTCTGGGGCCGGCCGCCGGCGGCGCCCTGATCGCGGCGTTCCCGGACCACAACCTGGGCATCGGCCTCGCGATCGCGTTCGATGCGCTGACCTTCGCGGTGTCTCTGGTGACGCTGTGGCTGCTGCGCGAGCCAGAGCTGCGCGTGGCCCAACCATCGACGAGCGACCACCCGGCCGACGCCTTCATTGCCGGGCTGCGTTACGCCGCCGGCAACCCGACGCTGCGGGTGCTGATCGGCCTGCTCGCGCTGGCCAACCTGGCGTTCGCCGGTCCGATCATGGTCGGCGTGCCTTATCTGGCCGATACGCGGCTGGCCGAGGGCGCGGCTGCCTACGGCCTGATCATCTCCGGCTACGCCGGCGGAAACGTGATCGGCATCGTGCTCTCGGGTGTGCTGCGTCTTTCGGCGCGGCGTATGCGCGTGTTCCTGCCGGTGATGTTCGTGGTCTTCGGCGTCGGGCTTGTCGCGTTGGCTTATATCGATGCGACCTGGCTGGCCGTGGCCGACATGGCCGTGCTCGGTGTGCTCAACGGCTTCACGAGCGTCGTGCTCTTCACCGGATTGCAGCGCAGCACGCCGCCCGAGATAATGGGTCGTCTGATGAGCCTGGTGCTGGTCGCGATGGTCTCGCTGACGCCGCTCTCGCAGGCGCTGGGTGGCGTGCTCTTGACGTGGAGCGTGCCGGCGCTGTTCCTGGCCGCGGCCGCGCTCATGGGGCTGTGCATGATCTGGGTGCTGCATCCGCCGACCAGCCGGAGGCTTGGCCACGATCTGACGGTCGAGGCCTGACGCACCGAGATCTTTCGCAGGTGTGCATCAGAACTAGTCCAAATCTATACCGGGGTGGTCTATCTTCCATTGCAGACGAGCGGCACAGACAGGGTCGACGGCGACCGTGGCGCCAAGCTCGAACGATGAACGCATTGGAGGAGTTTGACCATGAAGATCGAAAAGACCGTGCTCGCGACGCTGCTGGCTACCGCCCTGGTCGCGTGTTCGGCAACCACAACGTCTCAGAGCACGAGCGCCGTTGCTGCTGAGGATACGAGTTCGACGACGAGCCAGGCGACCGCGGCGACCACGCCGGAGGGCGCCGGCGCGCAATCAGTGGCTGCGGCGCTGGCCGACAACAGTGAGACGCATGAGACGGCCGAGGACTACGCGGCCGCTGATGACACGGCCGTCGCAATCGCGCTCAACGGCGACACGATCTCGACCGAAGGCGCCGGTGTGACGGTGTCGGGCAGCACGGCGACGATCACGGCCGCCGGCACGTACAGCCTGAGCGGAACGCTCAACAACGGCCAGATCGTGATCGACACGGCCGATGAGGGCGCGGTGCGCCTGATCCTCAACGGCGCCACGCTGCACAGCGCCACGTCGGCGCCGATCCAGGTGACCCACGCCAAGAAGGTGTTGATCGAACTGGCGGCAGGCACGACCAACGCCGTGACCGACGCGGCGACGTACGAGTTCGCCACCGCCGACGTCGATGAGCCCAATGCGGCCATCTTCAGCACCGCCGATCTGACGATCTACGGCGATGGCGCGTTGACCGTGACCGGCAACGACAATGACGGCATCGCGAGCAAGGACGGCCTGATCATCGCCGGCGGCGCGATCACGGTCACGGCCGCCGATGACGGCATCCGCGGCAAGGATTACATCGTGGTCGAGGGCGGCACGCTCACCGTCACGGCGCAGGGCGACGGCCTAAAGGCCGACAACGAAGAGGACGCCACCAAGGGCTACATCTCGGTCGAGGCCGGTTCGCTCACGGTCGTCTCCGGCGGCGACGCCATCTCGGCTCAGACCGATGTGACGGTCGCGAATGGCACGCTCAACCTGACGGCAGGCGGCGGCAGCGGCGCGCAGATCGCGGCGGATGCCTCGGCGAAGGGCATCAAGGGCACGGTCAACGTCGTCATCGACGGCGGCACGCTCACGATCGACAGCGCCGATGACGCCTTGCACTCGAACGGCACCGTAACGGTCAACGGCGGCACGCTCACGCTCTCGAGCGCCGATGACGGCGTGCACGCGGACGCCGCGATCGGGATCAAGGGCGGCGATCTGACAATCGCCAGATCGTATGAGGGCATCGAGGCAGCCAGCATCACGCTCGACGCCGGCACGGTCCACGTCACGTCGAGCGACGACGCGCTCAACGCCTCGGCCGGCGGCGGCGGCGATGCCGTCGGCGGCATGGGGGGCGGCGGCATGCAAAACGACGGGTCGCTCCTGACCATCAACGGCGGAACGCTGGTGGTCAACGCTTACGGCGACGGCCTCGACTCGAACGGCGGCATCGTGATGACCGGCGGCACGGTGCTGGTCAGCGGGCCGACGGAGCAGATGAACGGCGCCATCGACTACAACGCGGGCTTCACGCTCTCGGGCGGCCTGCTGGTGGCGGCGGGCAGCTCGGGTATGGCGGAGGCTCCGGCCACGAACTCGACCCAGAACTCGGTGTTGATCTTCTTCACCGCGATGCAGCCGGGCGGCACGACCGTCAACATCCAAGACAGCAGCGGCCAGAACGTCCTGACGTTCACGCCGGCCAAGGCCTTCCAGTCCATCGTGGTTTCGTCGACGGCCCTGTCCAGGGGCGCCACCTACTCGGTCTACACCGGCGGGACCGCCGCAGGCACGATCGTCGATGGTCTGATGACGGATGGGGCGTACAGCGCCGGCGCCGCTGCCGGGACCTTCACGGTCGCGAGCACGGTGACCCAGCTCGGTCAGGGCGGTGGCCCCGGCGGTGGGGGCGGCGGGCGTAGGCCGTAACACGCGAAGGGCGAGGGAAAAAGGGCGAGGAGCGACAGGTAGCGTTCGCTCCTCGCTCCTCGCCCCTCGCCCTTCGCTCTGTCGGGTCAGTGTCCCGGCGCGGCCTCAGCCACCAGGGTCTCGATGGTGTACACGCCGGTGCTGGTGGTGATGAACAACCGGTGGCCGTCCGGGCCGCCCAGCGCGACGTTGGTGGCGCCCTGCTCGAGCGCGATCGTGCCAAGGTCGCGGCCATCCGGCGTAAGCACGTGAACGCCGTCAGTGCTCGAACTCCAGATGCGGCCGTCTGTGTCGATCAGCAGGCCGTCGATCCCGGGCCCTAGCGCGCGACGCGCTCCCAGCGTGCCGTCGGCTGCGATGGGGAAGGCGAACACCTGGCCCAACGTCGTGTCGCTGACGTACAGCGTGTCTTCGGCCGGCGACAGCCCGATGCCGTTCGGCATCGGCAGTTCCTGCGTCATCAGTTGCACCGTTCCGGTCGCTGGGTCGAGTCGGTAGACGCCCTGAAAGCCCAGTTCCGACTGCCGCCCATTCAGGCCGAACGTCGGGTCAGTAAAGAAGATCGCGCCGTCGGATCGCACGACGACGTCGTTGGGGCTGTTGAGGCGCTTGCCGTCGTAGGTCTCGGCGAGGACGGTGACGCTGCCATCCGTCTCGAGCCGCGTGACGCGTCCGGAGTGCTCGGCCTGGATGATGCGGCCCTGCCAGTCGAACGCATGCCCGTTCGCGCCGCCGGAGGGCCGCAGATAGTCGCTCAACGCGCCGTCTGGTCCGATCACGGCCACGCTGTTGTCCGACATGCGACTGAAGATCAGGCGCCCATCCGGAAGCCACAGCGCGCCTTCGGTGAACCCGACGTCGTCGATCAGGAGCGTGAGCTCGGCACCGGCCGGGAAGAGGTCGGCAAACGATGCCGGCTGCGCGACAGCTGCGGTGGCCGTGGCCGCTTGAGCCGGGGTCGGCTGCGGCGTCGACACAGTGGCCGTAGCGCGAACCTGAACGGGTGTCGGCGTGGGGTTGGTCCCGCAGGCGGCCAGCCAGCCCGCACTGAGCAACACACAACTCGAAAGCGCGAGACGTCGCTGCATGGGGCGCTTCGATCTTTGGGTCATGCGCGGCCGCCCCGGGTCAGTTCGATCACGCCGGTGTGGCACGCGATCGTGACGCGCTGGTCGGCCGGGCCGACTGCGCTCTTCAGCCCCGGCGCGGTCAGTTCGACGACGCAGTCCTTGAGCGCCGTGGCGATGCGCACGCCGGCGGCGTCGGCCTGCACCGACACGATCTCGGACGTCGCAAAGTGGATCGTCACGTCGGCGTTGAGGCGCCAGTCGAGCGGCAGGATCGCGCCCTGGCGCGCCGGGATATGCACGGCCCGCCCGCCGAAGAGCGCCTGACCGCGATACGACACCGTGGTTTCGATCGGATCGTCCTGATAGTTGTTCAGGTAGACGAAGCTCCCGGCCGGGCCCGAGCTCAGGCGCACGTCGGCCCAGTCGCTCAACGTGAACGGCGACGGGCAGCCGACACGCTGCGCGATGCGCTCCATGACGTCGAGATCGTCGAGCGTGTACGCGGGCACCGCCGACCCGAGCACCACGACCGTGCCGCGGCCGAGAGCGCGGGTGAACCCGACGACTCGCCCGGCCGGATCGGTCGCGAAGACCTCGTCGAACTCGCCGGCGTAGGTCTCGTAGAACCCGACCGGCACGCCGTCGTGGTCGAAGACGCGGAGGAAACTCGGCGGGGCCGGATCCGGCGCGTCGACGGACGTGATCCCGAGCGCGTCCTTGAGCAACGTGCATGGCCCGTGCTCGAGGTCCTCGACGCACATCCCGCCGGCCAGCACCAGCCGGCCGCCGGCCCCGACATATTCGACCAGCTTCTGCTGCACGGCCGCCGAGCACGGCCGCGCCATCATCACCCAAAGCACGGGCGTGCGCGCCGGGTCGAGCGTGGCGCGGCTCAGCTCCATCGCGTCGAAGGCGCGGTGCGTGAGCGCCAACCCGCGTCCGAGCATGTCGAAGAGCGCCACATCACGGCGCTGGGTCAGGGCGTCGGTCTCCGGCCGGGTCAGGGCGTTGTTGACCTCGGTCATGTATTGGTCAAGCACGAAGCCGACCGTGGTGACCACCTCGGGCTGCGCCTCGACCAGAGCCCGGCCGTAGGCGTTCAGCACGCGGGAGAGCCGGGCGTAGCGCGGGAAGTGCCGGCGCGGTGTGCCGTCTTTGCGCACGGGGTGACCCCAGTCGTGGCGTCGATTCGACGAGAGCTCGGGCAGGTTCTCGCCGTCGAAGAACAGGTAGTGGTTGATGGCCCGCATACCGGTCGACAGGCACAGGCGGGTATGCAGATCCGGGAGCGAAGCCTGGAACCCGCCGAAGTCGTTGTTGCCACCGGCCTGAAACTCGATCGAGAACAGGGCCTGCTGCGGGTTTTGGAGCGCCCGGGTCATCTCGTTGACCAGCAGCATGTGATTGAAGTTGCCCTCGTCGATGCGGATGGGATAGACGTCGGTGGCGCTGACGACGTCGTCGAGCTCGAGCACGTCGATCAACTGCGACAACCCGATCGGGAACGTCTTTCCGCCGTTGCCGAAGCCGTGGATGTTGATCACGGGCGGCACATCCATGCCGCAGGCCTTGGATTCGGCCAGCAGGAACTGCGTGTACTCGCGCAGGTACAAGCGGTAGAAGCGACGATAGTCTTCGATGACGGTGCGCCCATCCGGCGCGTGCGGTTCGAGGATGGCCTGTTTGAGCGATTGCGGGGTGGGGGGCACTGCGTAGCGGCTCGCCAGCGCCGGCCCGTGCGTGGCTTCGAGGTAGCTCACGAGACGCGTGAGTGTGTCGGTGTTGACGTCGACGAGGTTGCGCACCCATTGCGCCATGCCCATCTCGTTGTCGAGCTGGATCATGATGATCCGGCCGCCGTGCGTGATCTGACGCGGCGTCAACACCGCGAACACGGCGCGGTACCAGCGTGAGGCGCAAGCCAGGAACTCGGGGTGCAGGTAGCTGGCGAGGTTGGTCGGTTTGTCGTTCTGGTCGATGTACGTCGCCTTGGGATGGTTGGCGAACAGCCAGCCGGGAATACCTTCGTTGTGCGTCTCCGCCATGATGTAAGGGCCGGGGCGGGCGATGATCCAGAAGCCCATCTCGGTCGCCAGATCCAGGAAGCCCGCCAGGTCGCGCATCGGATGACTGTGCCCGCCGACGTCGAACACGCCTTCGCTCGGCTCGTGCCAGAGCCACGGGATGTAAGCAGCCACGGCGTTGAAGCCGGAGGCCTGCAGCATCTCGAGACGGCGTCGCCATTGATCGACCGGCGTGCGAAAGTAGTGAAACTCGCCGGCCTGGATCAGCACCGGTTGATCGTCGAGCCAGAACTGACCGCGATTGACTTTGAACGTCGACATGATGGAGTTCCTTGGCGCGCTGAGTTGCCATGACCCTGGCTGCGCGCGAGCGCCAATGTTGTAGCACAGGCTCGCTGCGCTTGGCAATCGGGTCGTCGAAGCCGTCCGTTTCTTGGCGTAGTCGGGGGTGCTTTCGGCGTTCGCGTGCGGTCGCACGACGGAGGGCCAGGCGGCGCGTCGGGCGATCAGCCGAGCGTCGAACACGGCCTGACCTGATAGCACGGACCTGTAAGCCGCGACTCTGGGCCGCTGTCGGTCGGGCCGGAAACGGCCCATTTGGGTGCCCCCAAAAGGGCCGAGCTGTCTTGACACGATGTCGAAGCTATGTTAACGTCTGATATCGCCGTTCGACGCACAAAAGCCTCAATAAACAAACTCTCTGCGAAGGGAGTTTCTCTTTGCTCAAATTGATGAAACGTTTCATGTATTCCGCGTTTCTGGACCGGGATGGGCAAAACGGGGCACACGTCAGCGGTACTCACACAGCTGCATAGGGTGGATATGACCAAGCCATTCCAAAGCGAGTACGGCTACTTCTCCGATGATGGTCGGGAATACGTCATCACGACACCTTTCACGCCTCGACCCTGGGGCAACATCATCAGCAACGGCGACTACGGAATGATGGTGAGCCAGACCGGGTCGGGCTACAGCTGGCGCGGCAACGCCGGCCAAAACCGGATCACGCGTTCGTTTCAAGACCTGATCAAAGACAACTGGGGCAAGTACTTCTACATCCGCGATCTGAAACGCAACGTCTTCTGGTCGGCGGCCTACAAGCCTGTGATGCACGAGTTCGAGCAGTTCGAGGTCGTGCATGGCTTTGGGTATTCGATCTTCAAGCAGCGCGTCGAAGGGATCGAGAGCGCGCTGACGGTCTTCGTCTCGGCCAGCGACCCGGTCGAGGTGTTTCGCCTGACGGTGACCAACGCCAGCGCGGAGCCGCGCGAACTGGATGTGACGTCGTACGCCGAGTGGTTGCTCGGTTTCTCGCCCGACGAGCATCGCGAGTTCCACAAGCTGTTCATCGAGACCTCGGCCGATGTCGAGCGACGCACGGTCTACGCGACCAAGTGCCTGTGGGGGTTCGCCGACGAGCTCGGTCGGCACAACAACACCGATTGGCCGTACACGGCGTTTATGTCGGTCAGCGAGCCGCTGAAGTCCTTTGATTGCGACAAAGAGACCTTCATCGGCATGTATCGCAACGACGATCGACCCCGAGCGATGTTCGATGTTCAACTGGCGGGGCGCAGCGGGCGCTTCACCGACGCGATCGCGGCTCTGCAGGTCGCGGTCTCGCTTGCACCCGGCGAAAGTAAGACCGTGGTCTTCACGCTTGGTGCGGCCGAGCGCGGCCGTGAGGACGTGGGCGCCCTGATCGACAGGTACACGGGCGTGGCCGAGGCCGAACAGGCGCTCGAGGCGGTCAAGGTTTTCTGGGCGCGCTTCCTCGACCGCGAGAAAGTCGAGACTCCCGACCAGGCCCTGAACTTCATGACCAACTACTGGCTGAAGTATCAGTCGCTGTCATGCCGTCTGTGGGGCAAGTCGGCGCTGTATCAGGTCTCGGCCGGCATCGGCTTCCGCGACCAGTTGCAGGACAGCCAGATCTTTCTGGTCAGCGAACCCGAGCTGGCCAAGAAGCAACTCCTGCTGCACGCCGCCAACCAGTTCGCCGAGGGCGACGTCTATCACTGGTGGTTTTCGATCCGCGGCGGCGGGCCGCGCACCAACTGTTCGGACGATCTGCTCTGGCTGCCGTTCATCCTCGACTCGTACCTGAAAGAAACCGACGACGACGCCATCCTCGACGAGGTCGTGCCGTACCTGAATGGCGGCAGCGGCACCCTGTACGACCACTGCAAGCGCGCCATCGAGCGCTCGTTCTCGCGCTTTTCACCGCGCGGCATCCCGCTCATGGGCGACCATGACTGGAACGACGGCCTGAGCGCGGTGGGGACGTTGCTCCGCGGTGAAAGCTTCTGGGTGGCCGAGTTCCTGTACGCCATCCTCGGCACCTTCGCGCCGGTCGCGCGCCGGCGCGGCGAGACCGCGTTCGCCGAGCGCTGTCTGGTCGTGCGCGACAGTCTCAAGCTTGCGATGGAGCGCCACGGGTGGGACGGCGCGTGGTACCTGATGGCCACGACCGATGCCGGGCTCTTGCTGGGTTCCAAGGACAACGCCGAGGGCAAGATCTTCCTCATGCCCAACAGTTGGGCCGTGATCAGCGGGATCGCCGACAGCGATCGCGCCCAGCGGGCGATGGAGTCGGTGACGCAGTACCTGCTCAAGGACCACGGCACGCTGCTGAACTATCCGGCCTTCACCAAACCCCGGCCCGACATCGGCTACGTGACACGCTACGCGCCGGGTCTGCGCGAAAACGGCGGCGTGTATACGCATGCGGCCACCTGGTCGGTATGGGCGTACACCCTGGCCGGGCAGCCCGAACGTGCCTACGAGGCCTATCGCAAGATCTGCCCACCAAACCGAAGCGCCGACATTGAGGCCTACAAGGCCGAGCCGTACGTGACACCCGGCAACATCGACGGCCCGCTCTCCGAGTACTACGGGCGCGGCGGCTGGACCTGGTACACGGGCTCGTCGCAATGGCTGCATCGCGTGGCCACCCATTGGATCCTGGGCGTCCGTCCGCAGGCAGACGGCCTGTGGGTGGATCCCTCGATCCCGGCCGAGTGGCCCGGGTTCATCGTCACGCGTTCATTCCGTAACGCGGTCTACGAGATCGTGGTACAGAACCCCGACGGCGTCAGCAAGGGGGTGCGCTCGGTCACCGTTGACGGGCAACCGATCGCGGGCCAGTTGATCCCCGTGTATGGCGACGGGAAGACTCATCGGGTCGAGGTCGTTCTGGGGGCGGCCTCGTCGACCCGCTAACCAAACCGGCAGGCCCAGCAAAGCGCCTGCGCGATCGACAAGGAGGCCATATCGAGATCCGCGCCAAGAACCTGATCGGCCTGGTTACGCCCTGGAACAATCAAGAGGAGAAAGCATAATGAACGCGTTCACGAAGTGGATGAACTTTGCGATGACCTCGGCGGTCGTCGCGAGCCTGGTGGCCTGCACGGGCGCGCCGGCGGCGACTACCGCACCTGAGGCCACGACGGCCCCCGAGCCTACGGCGGTCCCTGAGGCCACCAAGGCGCCTGAGCCGACCGCCGTGCCGGCGACCGAAGCCCCGGTCGCGGCCGAGCCCGTCACGATCCGGTACGCCAACTGGAACGTCGGCACCGAAGAAGAGAACAACGTCCAGCGCCAGCTGGTTGCGGCATACATCGAGATGAACCCCAACGTCACGGTCGAGTACGTCGACATGTCGGCCGAGGGCGGTTGGGATGCGGTGCTCACGGCCTACGCCGCCAAGGGCGAGCTGCCCGACGTGTTCATGGCCAACAACGTCCCGCTGTACGCGCAGAACGGCTGGCTGGCCGATCTGTCGGGCTACGTCGCGGATGACGCCGATTGGCAGGACGTGCCGCAGGTCCTCAAGGACTCCTTCACGTACTCAGACCAGGTGCTGGGCGTGCCCGCCGCGCAGTTCGTGATGGGCTACTTCGTCAACAAGGACCTGTATGAGGCCGCCAATTTGGACGCGCCCGAGTACGGTTTCTCGGTCGATGACCTCGTGGCCAACGCCGAAGCGTTGACCGACGTCGACAAGGCCGTCCTGGGCCTGGACGAGATGGAGCCCGTGATGGGCTGGTACGCCAGCACGCAGGACCCGAACCTCAAGTGGTTCAGCTTCGACGGCCAGCACATGAACTACAACTCGGCCGCCTTCAAGGCCGGCGTGGCCATGGCCGGCGAGATGCGCCCGTACACCTGGCAGGGCCTGACCGAGGATCAGAAGAAGAACTTCAAGTCCGCGGGCCCGTGGGAAGCCTTCCTCAACCAGGAAGTGGCCGTGCGTTGGGACGGCGGCTGGGTGCTGCCCGACTACGTGAGCAAGGCCACGTTCAACTGGGACTTCATCGGCATCCCGGGCGGCAATCAGGCGCTGGTGGCCGACGCCATCGTCGTCTCGAAGACCGCGTCGAACGTCGACGAGGCCTACAAATTCGCCAAGTGGATGACTTTCTCGAAGGAAGCCTACGCCAAGGAAGCCGAGCTGGCCGGGGCGGCCGGCACGGCTCCGAAGATGCCGGTTTCGATCGACGACGCGTCGCTCGAGCTGTATCGCCAGTTCGTCGACAAGCCGGGCGTCAACGCCGCGCTCGACAACCTCGACAGCAGCGTGATCGAGTCGCTGGCCAAGCTCGTGCCGGGCTACATCAACGCGCGCTGGGAAGGCAAGCCGGGCATCGACATCGGCGAGGACAAGGACGTGAACATGTGGTTCATGTTCAACTTCGCCAATGACGGCAAGTTCAAGTACGAGGACTATGCCGAGCGTCTGGAGACCTTCGCCAACAAGACTCTGGACGACGCGGCAGCAGCCGTCGGCAAGTAAGTTCGTGACATGACCCAAGGGGCGTTGTGGCCTGGCCACAACGCCCCTTCTCGCTCCGGGAGCGGCTGCGGCTCAGAATGGAAGGGCCCATGAGACTGAGTAAGGCGCTGAGGATCCTGGGGGCCGTTCTGGTCCTGACGGCTTCGCCGGCGCGCGTCGGCACGGCCGCCGTCGCCGTCGCTTCCGAGCCGCTTCTCCTCCGCTCGCACGCGCTCGCCGATCAATCTGGCTCGATCGAGATCACGGCCGATCGTTTCGGTTTGCCGCTGGCCGACGACGGCGTCTCGCGCCTGTATGCCGACTCGAGCGTGGCTCTGGCTCAGGGCGACGCGATCACGTTTACGGTTACCGTGCCGACTGACGGCAACTACACGTTGGCGTTCGACGCCGCTGCGGCCGATGTGTTCATGAATCAGCCGGAAGGGCAGCTCCAGATCGACGGCGTGTTCCCGTCGCCGGAGGCTCGGCGCGTCATCTTCCCCGTCTACTACAAGAACCGCACCGACACGTTTCCGCTCGACCGCTATGGTAACGAAGCATTGCCGCGACAGGATCATCTGGTCCGCTGGTCGACCGTCGCGATGCGGGATCCCGGCTTTCACAACGCGTACCCGGTTCAGCTCGAGCTGACGGCCGGCGTGCACACTTTTGGTTTCACACTGACCCTCGGCTCGCTTTATATCGGAAGCCTGTATCTGGCCCCGTTTGGCGCCTATCCCAGCGCCGAACAATACCTGCGTGAGAACGACGCCTCTGACTCGTCGGGCGTGATGATCGAACTGGAGGCCGAGCACTCGTCGTTCAAGGATGACACCTCGGTCCGGCCGGTCAGCAGCCGCAGCGTGGCGGTCGCGCCCTACGACACCTATCGACTCCTGCTCAACACCCTGGGCGGCGAGAGCTGGAAGCGCAGCGGCAGCGCCGTGTACTACGAGTTCGAGGTCCCGACCGACGGGATGTACGCGATCACGCTCCGCGCGATCCAGAACACCGAGAGCAACTTCACGGTCTTTCGACGCATCACGATCAACGGCGCGGTGCCCTTCGTCGAATTGAACGCCGTGCCGTTCTCGTACTCCACCGAATGGGTTAACCAGACCCTGGGCGGCGACCAGCCGTATCGGATCTTCCTGACCCAAGGCAAGAACGTGCTCGGCATCGAGGCCACCGACTCGCCGTATGCGCAAGCCGCCGACCGGATCCAGCAGGCGCTGCTCGATATCAACGACCTGTCGCTGGACATAAAAAAGCTCACCGGCAACCAGGTCGACCCGTTCAAGGAGTGGGTGATCTCGGACTACATCCCGGATCTCAAGGATCGGCTGGTCGTCATCGCCGACGGGCTGCGCGCCGACCGCCAGGCCGTGCTCGAGATCAATCAGGGCGCCACGTCGGAAGAGGTCCTGACGTATCAGATGGTGATCGACAGCCTGGACTTCCTCGCGCAAGAGCCGGACAAGGCGCCGAACCGCCTGAACCGGCTGTCGGAGGGCTCGGGCTCGGCCGCGCAGCTGCTGGGCAAGATCCTGCCGCAGCTGCAGAACCAGCCGCTCGCGCTCGACAAGGTGTACATCCACGCGCTCGACACCCCGCCGGAGAACATCGATGTGCCGGTGTTCACCGCGCTGTCCGAGGATTTCAAGCGCTTCGTCTATTCGTTCCAGCCGAACCCGTACCAGACGATCGGGGCCGACGAGGGCGAGCTCGAGGTCTGGGTCAATCGGCCGCGGCAGTACGTCGATCTGTTGCAGCAGATGACCGACGAGACGTTCACGCCCGAAACGGGCATCCGTGTGAAGTTCTCGCTGATGCCCGATCCGGCCAAGCTGGTGCTGGCCAACGCCGCCGGTATCGAGCCGGATGTGGCCCTGGGCGTGAGCACCGACGTCCCCTACGAACTGGCCGTGCGCAACGCGCTGAAAGACCTGCGCACGTTCGACGACTTCGATTCGTATATCCGCATCTACTCGCCCGGCTCGTTGTTGAGCTACATCATCAACGACTCGGTCTACGCCATCCCGGAGACCCAGGACTTCTGGGTGACGTTCTACCGCAAGGACATCCTCGACTCGCTCGAGATCCCTGTGCCGCACACGTGGAACGAGGTCATCCAGATCCTGCCGGAGTTGCAGCGCTATGGCATGAACTACAACACGCCGCTCTCGAGCGGCAGCGGGTTCAAGAATTACCTGTTCACGGCCCCGTACATGTTCAACCAGGGCGCGCAGCTGTACAGCGAAGACGGCTTTGCCACGGGTCTGGAAAGCGACGAGGCGATCACGGGCATCAAGTTCATGGCCGAGAGCTTCACGCTCTACGGCATGCCGCTGACGACGTCGAGCTTCTACGACAGCTTCCGGTACGGCAGTCTGCCGATCGGCGTGTCGAACATGGAGACGTACATCAAGCTGGTGACGGCCGCGCCCGAGATCGAGGGGTTGTGGGGCATCGACCTCTACCCGGCGACGGTCGCCGCCGACGGCAAAGAGTACCGGTACGCCACCGGGTCGGCGCAGGCCAGCATCATGTTCGCCGACACCGATCAGCCCGACGCGGCCTGGACGTTCATGAAGTGGTGGATGTCGACCGAAACTCAGGTCGACTTTCAGCAGCAGCTGATCCTCAACTACGGTCTCGAGTATCTCTGGAACTCGGCCAATCTCGAGGCCTTTGCGTTCTCGTCGTTCCCGCCGGAGCACAAGGACGTGATCCTCGCGCAGTGGCAGTGGCTGCAGGAGCCGGTCAAGCTCCCGGGCAGCTACATGCAGGAGCGCGAACTGAGCAACGCCTGGAACCGGATCGTGTTCGACGGCGTGAACCCGCGGGTGGCCATCGATAGCTCGGTGATCATCATCAACCGCGAAATCTCGCGCAAGATGGAAGAGTTCGGGTACCTCAAGGACGGCCAGGTGGTGCGGACGTTCAAGATCCCGACGATCGAAACCGTCAAGCAATGGATGGAGACGGATGACAACTCAAACCCGTGAGCGCAGCGCACTGACCCGGCCGCAGCCGCCGGCCGCCATGCCTGGCGCCCGCCCTCTGAGGGGCTGGCTCGAGAAGGAGGGCAGCGCCTATGCCTTCCTGGCCATGTACGCCGTGGCATTCATCGTCTTCATTGTCTTCCCTGTGCTGGCGGCGTTCGGCCTTTCCTTCACGTTCTTCGACACGATCCAGGCGCCGAGCTTCACCGGATTGAAGAACTACATCGTCTTGCTGACCCAGGACGACATCTTCATGCGCTATGTGCTGCCCAACACGATCCAGTTCGCCGTGATCGTCGGGCCGGGCGGCTACGTGCTGGCGTTCATGCTGGCCTGGATGCTGGCGCAGGTGCCCAAGATCCCGCGCACGCTGTTGGCGCTTGTCCTGTACTCGCCTTCGATGACCACCGGTGTGGCCATGACCGTCGTCTGGAAGACGATCTTCAGCGGCGACCAGAACGGCTATCTGAACAGCTTTCTCATGGGTCTGAGCGTGATCCAGGAGCCGATCCAGTGGCTGCAGTCGCCGCAGTACCTGATGACGATCATGGTCGTCGTCACACTGTGGAGCAGCATGGGCGTGGGCTTTCTGGCCATGCTGGCCGGGATTCTCGAGATCAATCCCGAGCTTTACGAGGCGGGCAGCCTCGACGGAATCAGCAACCGCTTTCAGGAGATCATCCACATCACCATCCCGTCGATGCGGCCGCAGATGCTCTTCGGCGCCGTGATGGCGATCGTGGGGACCTTCCAGGCCGGGGCGATCGGCGTGACGCTCTCGGGCGGCAACCCGACGCCGCAGTACGCGGGTCAGTTGATCGTCAACCATATCGAGGACTTCGGCTTTCTGCGCTACGAGATGGGCTACGCCGCGGCCGTCTCGGTGGTGCTGCTGCTGATGGTGCTGTTCTTCTCACGGCTGGCTAACCGCCTGTTTGCGAGCGAGGACTAGGAGCGACGATGGCCACCCTCCGAAGCCGGCTGTTCAAGGTCAATATCCGCAACAGCGGGATCAACCCGCAGGGCTTTCACCCGAGCCAGATCAAGTTCTACGTGGTCCTGGCGCCGCTTGTGGTGTTCATGCTCCTGCCGATGGTGTTCATCATCTCGCACGCCTTCAAGCCGCCGGATGAGCTCTTCGCGTACCCGCCGCGGTTCTTCGTCGTCAACCCGACGCTCAAGAACTTCACCGACCTGTTCTCTAAGATGTCGACCTCGGGGGTGCCGGTCAGCCGCTACCTGTTCAATAGCGTGCTGGTGACGCTCGCGACGGTGGGCGCCTCGATCCTGGTGTCGACGACGGCCGCTTACGCGTTGTCGAAGAAGCGTTTCAAGCTCAAGAAGACGCTGTTCGCGATCAACACCGTGGCGCTGATGTTCGTGCCGATCGCGGTCACGATCCCGCGCTTTCTGATCATCGAGCGGCTCGACCTGCTCAACACCTTTTGGGTGCACATTCTGCCGGGGTTGGCGATGCCCGTCGGCCTGTTCCTGATCAAGCAATTCATCGACGGCGTGCCCGACGAGGTCGTCGAGGCCGCGCAGATCGACGGCGCCAACGACGTCCAGATCTACTGGGGCATCATCCTGCCGATGATCCTGCCTGCGGTGGCCACGATCGCGATCCTGACTTTTCAGGCGACCTGGAACAACGCCGAGACTTCGACGCTCTACGTCAACGACGAGAGCCTGAAGACTTTCGCGTTCTACCTGACCACGCTGACGACCACGACCGCCGGCGCCAATGCCGTGGCCGGGCAGGGGATCGCGGCCGCGGCGTCGCTGATCATGTTTCTTCCGAATTTGATCATCTTCGTGCTCCTGCAAAGCCAGGTGATGAGCACGATGTCGCACTCGGGTTTGAAGTAATCGGAGGCCGGTGGTGCAGCTCAAGGCGCTCTGGAACCGTTTGCACGTAAAGACCCTGTTGGGCCTGGTCGCTGTCGCCTGCGTGCTGGGCGGCGTCAACGGCCCGGCACAGGCCGGGACGCCCTACAACACCTGGGCCGGAGGCCCAGGCGGCTTCCTGGTGATGACCCAGGACGCTTACCGGCCGATTGGCGAGATCGACCTCGACATCTCCGAGGCCGAAGACCTGTTTGTGGCCAAAGACGGCCTGGTCTACATCGCCGACAGCGGAAACAAGCGGATCGTCAAACTCAAGGACTTCGAAGTCGTCGGCACCTACGGCGAAGACGTGCTCTCGGGCCCGACCGGCGTGTTCGTGGACGCCGCCGGCGTGATGTACGTGGCTGACGCCGCCACAAACCAGATCGTCATCCTCGATGCCGACGGCAAGCTGGTGGCGCAGTTCGGGCGGCCGGTCGAGCCGCTCTTCGGAAAAGGACGCGAGTTCCTGCCGCGCAAGATCGCGGTCGATGCGCGCAAGAACCTGTTCATCATCAGCGAGGGCTCGGTCAACGGCATTGTGCAGATGAACAGGGCCGGGAACTTCATCGGCTATTTCGGCGCTAACGCGTCGACCATGTCGCTCAAGATGATCCTGCAGCGCCTGTTCCTGACCCAGGAGCAGCTAGACCAGTTCGTCAAGAACGAGGCGGCTTCACCGTCGAACCTCGCCATCGACAGCCAGTCGCTGCTCTACACCGTTACCGAGGGCACGTCGCGCTCGGAGAGCATCCGTAAGTACACGGTCTCGGGCAAAAACATCTTCCCGAATACCTGGGGCTCGACCACGTTCCGCGACATCCACGTCAACGACGCCGGTCTGGTGCTGGCGGTCGACCAATCGGGCGCGATCGCGGAGTACGACCTGAACGGCACGCTGCTGTTCATCTTCGGCTCCGGCGACGAAGGCGGCGAGCGTCTGGGCACGCTCACCAACCCTGTGGCGATCGACGGTTACGGCGAGCGGCTCTACGTGCTCGATAAGGATCGCAACGCCGTGGTGGTTTTCGAGACCACGGCTTTCGCCAAGAAGGTCCACGACGGCGTCCGCCTGTACATGGAAGGCTATTACGAAGCCGCTCAGCCCTATTTCGAGCAGGTGCTCGATTACAACGGCTCGTTCATCATGTCGTATCAGGCCATCGCCGACGCGTATTTCAAAAAGGGCGATTACGGCCAGGCGCTGACGGCCTACCGCTACGCCGAGGATCGCCAGGGTTATTCACAGGCCTTCTGGGAGCTGCGCAACCTTGTGCTGCAGCGCACGTTGACGCAGGCGCTGGCCTGGTTGCTCGGTCTGTGGATCGTGGTCGAGATCGGCGGCCGGCTCGATAAACGCTTTCGCTGGTCGGCGCCCGTGACGGGTTGGCTCAAGGGCCTCCAGCGGTTCAGGCTCGTCGACGACTTCGTCTTCATGTTCCGGTTCATCAAGCAACCGTCGGACAGTTTCTACTACATCAAGACGAAGGAGCGCGGCAGCCTGCGGTTTGCGTTCCTGATCTATCTCTGGGTGCTCGTGGCCCGGGTGCTGATCGTCTACGTCACCGGCTTCGTCTTCAATCCGTACGCGACGCTGGCCTACTTCCGCGTCGAGGACGAGATCGTGCCGGCCTTGCTCGTGATCGCCTTGTGGAACGCCGCGAACTATCTGGTCTCGACGATCAGCGACGGCGAGGGACGGGTGCGCGACGTCGTGATCGGCAGTGCTTACAGCCTGTTTCCGTTTGTCCTGTTTGCGCTCCCGATCGCGCTGCTCTCGAATGTGTTGACGCAGAACGAGTCATTTGTCTACAGCTTCTCGCTCGATCTGATGTGGGTCTGGGTCGGGATCATGCTCGTTATCATGGTCAAGGAGATCCACAACTACACGTTCTCGGAGACGGTCCGCAACGTGCTGACCACGCTGTTCACCATGGGCCTGTTCCTGTTGACCGGGTACATCCTGTACGTCCTGTTCAATCAGCTCTACGAATTCATCGCGGCCATTTTCCAGGAGATCGGTTTACGTGCCTAACCGAAAACGCCTCCTCCACCTCTTGTTGACCCCGGTCCTGGTGCTCGGGCTGATCGCCGGCCCGTCATCGACGGCGATTGCCGCGCCGGAAGCCGCCGGCTTCGCCCGGACGGGCGTTGCCGCGTTCGCGCCGGTGGCCGAGAACGCCGACTTCCAGTTGCTGGTCGACGAGGAGACGTTGGCGTTTCAGCTGGTCGACAAGCGCAGCGGTTATGTGTGGCAATCCGGCCTGAGCGAGACGACCAAGGAAGACAAGCTCAACAAAACCTGGACGGCGTTCGCCAAGAGCGGCGTCAGCATCGATTACCTCGACAAGAAGGCGATCAGCAAGCGCGCGTCGATCAGCAACACCGAACATACGCTCGACTTCAAACGCATCGACCAGGGCTTCGAGGCCGACGTCGTCTTCAGCGAGTTCGGGATCGGCCTGAAACTGCGCGTGCTGCTCGAGCCGACCGGCGTTCGAGTGGAAGTGCCGTTCGACAGCGTGCAGGAGACCAACCCCGACTTCAAGCTCGGCGTTCTGCACATCTATCCCTTCATGGGCGCGACCAAGGAAGACACGGTGCCGGGTTACATGTTCCTGCCCGACGGCTCGGGCAGCCTGATCCGGTTTGCGGCGACGACCAAGGCCAAAAACATCTTCTACGGGCGTTACTACGGCCCGGACCTCGGGATGACGGGCGAGATGCCCTGGGACCCGAACGTCAACCCGGCGCTGCCGATCTCGATCCCCGTGATCGGCATGGCCCATGTGGATCAGCAGAGCGCGTACATCGCGGTCGTCGAGGACGGTGCGGCGTATGCCGAGATCCAGGCGCACCCGGCCGGCGTCACGACCAAATTCAACTTCATCTACAACGCCTTCATCTACAACGAGAGCTACTTCCAGGCGACCAACCGCTCGGGCGCCGGTGTCACTGCGCTGCAGAAGAACACAAACGCCGTCGACGTCAAAGTCCATTATCGCTTCCTCACGGCCGGGCAGGCTGACTATGTCGGCATGGCCCGCAGCTACCAGCAGTACCTGCTCGATCGCGGCGATCTGCAGAAGCGGGTGGACGCCCGCCCCGACATCGGCCTCAGGTTGGAGTTCTTGGGGGGCGAAAAGGAACGCGTGCTCCTCTGGTATCGCTTCATCACAATGACGACCGTCACTCAGATGGCCGAGATCCTCAAGGACCTCAACCTGCCGGGCGCCGAAGTCGTCTACTACGGCTGGCAGCCGCTCGGGGCGGCGTCGATGCCCCCGGACAGAGCGGTCATCGATGCCAACCTGGGCACGCTCGAACAGGTGCGGGCGCTGGCCGAGACTTTGACCGGCCAGGGCGGCACCTTCTCGCTTTACCTCGACCCGCAGGCTGCGCTTTTCCACGAGGGCGGCTACTCGACGCGCAACGACCTGGCCATGTCGATCACGAACGCTGACCTGTTCGGCTACCACCGTTACAAGGCCAACCACCTCTTCACCCTGGCCGCGCTCAGCCCGCGTTACACGACGTTGAGCCAGTCGGTCGCGACGGACCTGAAAGGCGTCGGGCTGGCGCTCGACGAATTCGGCACCGTGGTCTACAGCGACTTCCGCGACAATCAGGAGATCGATCGGGCGGGGTCGATCGCGAGCTACCAGGCGCTGTGGGCGGGCACCGACGCGCGGCTGGCGTTCTATAACCCGAACGACTATGCCTTCAGCGCCACGAGCGCCTATTACGACATCCCGCTCTCCGACAACGGGTATCTGTTCGCCACCGAATCGGTGCCCTTCCTGCAGATCGTGCTCGCCGGTTACGTTCCGTATTACGGGCCGGCCCTAAACTTCTCCTCGAACGCGCAGGAAGATCTTTTGCGCCAGGCGGACTATGGCGTCTATCCGGCATTCTTCCTCACGCAGGATGTGACGGCCAACATTCTCAACACCAGCTCGAGCTGGATCTACACGTCGTCCTATGAGCAATGGTCCAGTGAGATCCGCGAGTCGTATGCCTGGCTCGATCACCTGCTCGCGCCCGTCAAGGGCCAGCCGATCGTCGCGAGACAGGAATTAGCGCCCGGCGTCTTCGCCACCACCTACGGCAACGGCCGGCGCATTCTCGTCAACTACACAGCCACGGCTTACCAATCCGGTGCGCTCAAGGTTGGCCCGAAAGCCGCCGTGCTCGTGGAGAAACAGCCGTGAAATCGACACAATCACTCCGCCGCGGCGAGATGCGACATGGCACACGCGAAGCCCTGCATGGGTACGCGTTCGTGCTGATCTGGATCGTGGGCTTCGCGATCTTCACACTGGCGCCGCTTGTGCAGACTTTCATCTATAGCCTCAATACGGTCACCGTCGAAGCGACGGGCGTGTCGACCGAATTCGTGCGGTGGGCGAACTATTCGCGCGCCCTGGTGACCGACCCGACCTTCATTGAGCTTCTGATCGGCTACACCATCGAGACCCTGGTCTCGCTGCCGATCATCATCATCTTCTCGATGATTATCGCCCTGTTCTTGAACCTCAACTTCAGAGGCAAAGGCCTGTTTCGTACCATCTTCTTCCTTCCGGTGGTCATCACAAGCGGGCCGGTCATCAAGGAACTGACGGAGCAGGGCGCGACCTCGACCTCCAACCTCGCCAAGGTCGCGGCTGTGGCGGATTTCCTGGCCGAGTTGCCGCGTTCGGTGCGCACGCCGGTCGAGTATCTGCTGACGTCGTTCATCCTGATCTTGTGGTTCTCCGGCGTCCAGATCTTGATCTACCTCTCGAGCCTACAGAAGATCGACAACAGCCTGTACGAGGCGGCCGCGATTGACGGCGCGTCGGCCTGGGAATCGTTCTGGAAGATCACGTTGCCCTCACTGGCCCCGACGACGCTGGTCAACGCGATCTACACCGTCATCACGCTCTCGCATTTCTCCGAGAACAAGGTGCTGCAATACATCTTCAAACAGACCTACGCGGTCGAGGGCGGTATCGGTTATGCCAGTGCCATGACGTTCATCTATTTCGCCATCCTGGTCCTGGTGCTGGTGGTGGTGTACCTGTTCTTGAACTTCCAGACTCAGCGGGCGGGAAGGTGAGGGGCCGCCGACCATGAACCGAGCATCCTGGGCGTATTGGAAGGGATTCCTCTTCGGAAACCGGACCAGCTACGGCCTGGTCTTCACCGTCATCCTTTATGCGTTGCTGATCGCGATCGGGTTCGTCTACCTGTATCCGTTGCTGTTCATGTTTGTGACGAGCATGAAAACGGCCGATGACCTGCTGAACCCGATGGTGCAATGGGTGCCGACTGAACTGTTTCTAGGCAACTACGAGAAGGCTCTGCGGGTGCTCGACTACCCCACCAAGCTGGCGGCCTCGATCCTGGTGAGCGTGGTGCCGTCGCTCATCCAAACCGTAGTGTGCTCCATTGTGGGATACGGGCTCGCCCGCTACAGCTTCCCGGGAAAAAACTTGATCATCGCGCTGGTTCTGGCGACGTTCATCATCCCCGCGCAGAGCACCGTGATCCCGCAGATGCTCACCTATCAGTCGATCAACTTCGACGGCCGGAGCCTTTTGGGCAGTATTCTTGTGCTCATCCTGCCGGCACTCGGGGCTCAGGGTTTCAACAGCGCGATCTTTATCCTGATCTTCTATCAGACGTTTCTGTCGATGCCCAAGGTGCTCGAGGAAGCGGCGCGGCTCGACGGTGCTTCGGATCTACGTATCTTCCTCACGGTCGGGTTGCCGGCCGCTATCCCGTCCTTCATCGTGGCGATCATCTTCTCGATCGTCTGGTACTGGAACGAGACCTATCTGACCGTGATCTTTCTCGACAGCACAAAGCCGCCGCTCCTGGCGCTCCCGATCCCGCTAAACACGCTGCCGATGCAGCTGATCAAGTTCACGCAGGCCTACGAGAATCTGTATCCGCCCGGCACCGTCAACGTGCTTGATCGGCTCAACGAGGCCGTCAAGCTGGCCGGCACATTCCTCAACATCCTGCCGCTGCTTGTGATGTACTTCGTCTTGCAACGCTGGTTTGTCGAGTCGGTGGAAAGGTCCGGTATCACGGGTGAATAAACTGATCGCGGTTTGTCTGGCAGCCACGCTTGTCCTGGCAGGTTGCGCGACGCCGACGGCGGCGCCCACGTCGGCGCCCACCCATGCGCCAACGGCAGTCGGGGCGACCCCATCCCCGACCTCGGTGACCGTGGCCCCGACCCTGACGGCGCCGCCGCCGCCGACCGCGCCGCCGGCGCCCATCGACGTCGAGGCCGTGATCGCAACCGAGATGCGCGGCTCGTTCGACTTCTTCTGGGAGCAGGCCAACACAGATCCAGTGAGCCCGGGCTATGGCCTGATCCGCGATCGGTTTCCCGGTTCAGAAGGCATCGCCAGCATCGCGTCGGTCGGCTTCGGGCTGACGGCGTATATGATCGGCGTAGAGAAGGGTTACATCACGCGTGCCGAGGGCCTGGACCGAGCGAGTCGCACGCTGGATACCCTGCTCGCGCTCGATCGTAAGGAGGGCTTCTACTACCACTTCCTCGACATGCAGACCGGGAAGCGCGCCTGGGAGAGCGAGGTGTCGTCGATCGACACCGCGCTCCTGCTCATGGGGGTGCTGACGGCGGGCCAATACTTCGGCGGCGAGGTGGCGGTCAAAGCTCAGACGATCTACGACGGCGTCAACTTCCCCTGGTTTCTGGACGAGGAGCGGCAGATGTTCTACATGGCCTATCGACCCGAGAAGGGCTTTGAGGGCCATTGGGATTTTTATGCCGAGCAGTTGATGCTGTACGTGCTGGCGGCGGGTTCGAACACGCACCCCACCGACGAACGGCCGTACTATGCGTTCACGCGACATGAGGACAATTTCCGCGAGGGTCCCGAGTTCATTCACTCCTGGTTTGGATCGATCTTCACCTACCAGTTCAGCCAGGCATGGATCGATTTCCGCGGGTACACCGATCGCGACGGCGTCAATTGGTACGACAACTCGGTGAACGCGACCCTGGCGCAGTACGAGTTCGCCGTGTACATGGACTCGAAGTACGAGACTCTCGGCCCGAACGCCTGGGGGCTCTCGGCCTCCGACGGCCCCGACGGCTACAACGGCCTTTACGGCGCGCCGCCGTCCGGGTTCGACAACCGCCAACACAAAATCGACGATACTGTTCCCCCGTACGGAGCGGTCGGTTCGATCCTGTTCGCGCCGGAGCAGGCCAGGCAGGCCATGGCATTCTACGCCACTCTGCCGGAGCTTCAGGGGCCTTACGGCTTTCAGGACGCGTTCAATCTGACCGAGGCATGGTACGCGTCGGACGTGATCGGCATCGACAAGGGTATTTCGCTCCTGATGCTCGCCAACGCCGAAGGCGATCTGGTCTATGGGTCTGTGATGCAGAACGACCAGATCCTCAAGGGGCTCGAGCGACTGGAGATCCGTAAAGGTGATTAGGAGCGCGGCAGCATGACGACGATCAAAGACGTGGCCAAGCGCGCTAAGGCGAGCATCACGTCGGTTTCATACGCTTTGAACGGGACCGGCACCATCAGCGTGGCGACGCGGCAACGCGTGCTTAAGGCCGCCGAGGAGTTGAACTATCACCCCAACGCCTTCGCCCGGCACCTGAAGAAGCGCAAGACACGCACGATCGGCGTGTTCATCACGCGCTTTGGCGGCTCATTCTATGAAGAGATCCTGGAGGGCATCCACGAGGCGGTGTTGCGCACCGATTACGAGTTGCTGGTCTGCCCAGAGAGCCGTTCGGTGCGCAAGATCCTGACCCAGCGCCAGGTCGACGGCGCCATCGTCTTCGACACCAAGGTCCGGAGCGACATGCTCGTCAAACTGGCGTCGGAACGCTTTCCGATCATCGTGCTCGATCGGCTGCTCGAGGCCGCGTTCGTCGTGCCGCTCCTGGTCGACAACGTGCAAGGGGTCAAAGAGGCGTTCGACCATCTGTATGCCCAAGGCGCGCGTAAGATCGCGTTCGTCTCCGGCCCCGCCGATTCGTTTGACAACCTGGAGCGCACGCAGGCGTTTCTCGAGCAAGCCGAGACGCACCAGGTGACCGTCACGTGCTATGTCGGCAACTTCACCGAGGAGTCTGGCTACGACGTGGCCAGCGTGATCCTCACCAACCCCGACGTCCCCGAGGCCGTGTTCTGCGCCAACGACCAGATGGCGATCGGCTTCATCAAGGCCATGCACGAGCGCGGGCTCGAGGCTCCTGACGACATCGCGATCGTGGGCTTCGACGACATTCAAATCGCCCGTTATATGCACCCGAGCCTGTCGACGATCGGCGCGTCGCGGCACTCGTGGGGTTCGCAGGCCGCGACCCAATTGATCAACTATCTCGAGAACGAAACCCCGTTTTCGCCGGTCCGCATCCCGACGCGGCTCATTCAGCGCGAGTCTTCGACCAAGGCGGTCATCGAGCCGGCTCTGCCGTGAACCGATCTCGAAATGCAAGCGGCGGTCTGGGAGCCAGGCTCCCAGACCGCCGCTTGCATTTCGAGATCAGACAGCGAGTTGCCGGGCTAGAAGATGCTCTGTTTGATGTTGAAGGCCTTGGCGATGGCGCGCAGTTCGTCGTCCGATAGCCCTTCGCCCCGTTCGCCGGCCATCAGGTTCATGTACTCGTATTTGGCGCCGGTCTCGGCGTATTCGATCCGGTCAGCCGCGCGCTTGACCGAGAGGTCCGAGCGGGCCATCACCCCGTGTTTCGACCAGATCACAAGCTGATGATTGCGCAGCGCCGCCACGTTCGCCTGCATCAGCGCGTCCGAGCCCGGCACTTCGAAGGGCAGCACGCCCAGGCCCTCGGGCAACATCACCAGGATCTCGGGCTGCCAGCGCAGCAGGGCGCGGCTGCAAGAGAGCGTGTCGCGATAGCGCGGCAGATGGCTGAGATAGGTGATGTGAAGCGGCTGGGCGTGTACGAGGGCGTTGAAGTTGGTGCCCGTGCGCTTGATCTGATCGGCATGCACGGCCAGGTGCGAGTTGAATTCGCTGGTCGGTCTGACGAAGAGCCTATCGCGCGAGGTATGCACCGAACCGGTCCGCCCGCCATCGTCGATGCGGATGCAGGCCAGGTTGGCGTACGGGTTGCGCGCGATCTCGCGCAAACGTCGGCCCGAGCCGGTCACGACGAAGGTGGACCCGGCCAGCTCGGGCACGGCCACCGGCAGCTCGAGCGACTGCACATCCGGGAATTGTCGGCGGAGTTCCACAGGCCAGTTGAGATAGACCGAGATGTTTCCGGCCGCGCCTTCACTGGCCTCGATCTCCGAGATCCGGTGGCCGGTCTCGCCGATGTTGACCAGAATTTCGTCAAGCGTGGGATAAGGGGCGTCGATCACGAGCTTCACTCCTGCAGCCGCGCGGCAGCGTCTGCCCAGGCCGCGGCTTGTTTGGGTTCGAATACGCGGATATCTTCCGCGCGGCTGACGAGTTGTCGCCCGGTTTCCAGCGACTCGAGATGGCCGGTCGCCACGGCCTGCACCAGGATGTTCCCCAGCGCCGTGGCCTCGACCGGGCCGGCGACGACGGTTCGCCCTGTGGCGTCCGCAGTCAATTGATTGAGCAGGGCGTTGCGGCTGCCGCCGCCGACGATGTGGATCGCGGGCAGACGCGCGCCGCGCAGACGGTCCATCTGCTCGGCCGTCGAGCGGTATTCGAGCGCCAGGCCTTCGAGGATGCAGCGCACGATCTCGCCGACGCTTTCGGGCACGGGCTGCCCGGTCTCGCGGCAGGCGCCCTGGATCCGACCCGTCATCGTGCGGCCGGGTTCACTGGCGTGCAGGAACCGCCCGTCTGACGGCCGGATCAAGGAGCGGAAGGCCGGCGCGGCCTCGCCGAGCGCAGTGAGCTGGGCGTAATCGTAGGTCTGACCGGCGGCGGCCCACTCGCGGCGGCATTCCTGAAGCAGCCACATGCCCATGATGTTCTTGAGCACGCGATACCCGCCGTTGGCCGCGCCTTCGTTCGTGGCGTTGATCGCCAGGCTCTCGGGCGTGATCACGGGCTCGGGCGACTCGATGCCCATGAGCGACCAGGTCCCCGAGCTCAGGTAGATGAAGTCGTTGCCCTGTGCGGGCACCGCGGCAACGGCGGCCGCCGTGTCGTGGCCGGCGCCGGCGATCACGGCAAGCCCGCGCCCGCCGAACTCAGCGACCAGGGCAGGGCGCAAGGCGCCCAGACGGGTGCCGGACGCCACGACCGGGCCGAGCGCGGACGTGGGTATCCCGAGTTGAGCCAGCATGCCGAACGCCCAATCGCGGGCGCGCGGATCATAGCACTGGGTCGTGGTCGCGATCGAGAACTCACTGGCTTTCTCGCCCGAGAGCCAGAAGTTGAACAGGTCGGGCATGTTGAGCAGGCGCGCGGCCTGCGCCAGCAGCGGTGAACCTGAGCGCGCCTCCGCCAGCAACTGATAGAGCGTGTTCAACTGCATGAACTGGATGCCGGTCTTTGCATAGACCTCGGCGCGCGGCACGACCGCGAAAGCGGCGTCCATCATCCCGTCGGTACGGTGGTCGCGGTAATGGATGGGGTTGCCGAGCAACTCGTCGTTGGCGGCCAGCAGACCGTAGTCCACGCCCCAGGTGTCGACGCTGACACCGAGGACGCCGTCGCCGGCCAGGGCCAGCGCGCGCCCCAGACCCAGGCGGATGTCCCGCCACAACCCGAGCACGTCCCAGTACAGGGTCGAACCGACCCGCACCGGCGCGTTGGCGAACCGATGCACTTCTTCGAGGGCGATGCCTGTCGCGCCCAGGCGCCCGACGATGGCGCGCCCGCTCTCGGCGCCGAGGTCGACCGCGATGAAAGCTGGTGCGCTCACGCTTATTTCCCGTAGAGCGACCCGAAGTTCTGACAGGCGCGGAAGTCGGCGCCTTCGAGCCCCGCGGTGCCGAACGCGTTCCAGGCGTTCGGACGGAAGATCGAGTCTTCGGCGACGTTGTGCATGTATACCGGGATGCGGAGCAGCGAGGCCAGCGTGATCAGATCCGCGCCGTAGTGGCCGTATCCGAACGCGCCGTGATTGGCGCCCCAGGCGTTCATCACGCTGTACACATCGCGGAACGGTCCCTGACCGGTCAGGTTCGGAACGAACCATGTGGTCGGCCAGGTGTAGTTCGTGCGGGCGTCGAGCGTTTCGTGCACGGCTTCCGGGAGCTCGATCGTCCAGCCCTCGGCAACCTGCAGTGCCGGTCCGAGTCCCTTGACCAGGTTCAGGCGCGCCATGGTGACGGGCATACCGCCGCGAGTCTTGAACCGCGACGACCAGCCGCCGCCGCGGAAGTACTCGAGCACGCCGGCGTGCCAGGTCGTAGCCTTGAGGCACCGGTCGGCCTCGTCGGACGTGATCTGCCAAAAAGGCTTCATCGCCGGCTGGCCGCCGATCTCCTGCTGGCCGGTGCCGTCGAGCGCGGCCGGGCCGGAGTTGATCAGGTGCAGGAAGCCGCCGGCTGAGCGTCCCGTCAGCGTATGGCCGGTGACTCGTTTAACGGCGTCGGGGCTCCAGTAGGTGCGCACATCG
>WBZS01000695.1_pt1 | contig 36100 bp, 25 predicted proteins | sample 5204201 | NCBI WGS metagenome assembly WBZS01 (sample SAMN12344357, study PRJNA552823) | activated sludge metagenome | biome: Activated sludge suspended growth; feature: Nitrification reactor; material: Wastewater; isolation source: activated sludge from nitrification reactor of wastewater...
CGCGCCGTCCAACGCGCTACCCCGTTCTCGCCGCGGAAACCGCCAGGGATTCCGCCACACCATCGGTGTTTCGTCCGCGCACGATCGGGGCGAACGCCTCCGGTTCGCACGGGCGGGAAAACAGGAAGCCCTGGTATTCGTCGCAGCCACGCGATGCCAGGAAGGTCACTTGCTGCGGCGTCTCGACCCCCTCGGCCACGGTACGCAGGCCGAGCTTTCCGGCCAGCGAGAGAATCGCGTCTACGAAAATGTCGTCATCGGCGTCTATCTTGATGTCGTGAACGAACGTGCGGTCGATCTTGAGCTTGCGCACCGGAAGCCGCTTGAGCTGGCTCAGTGACGAGTAGCCGGTACCGAAATCATCGATCGTTAATTGCACGCCGAGCGCCGTCAGACGGTGCATGGTCTCCAGCGCCTGCCCGACCTGATCCATGATCGAGCTTTCGGTAATCTCCAGTTGCAGCAAGGAAGCCGGGCAGTCGCACGCCTGCAGCGCTTGCGCGACCGATTCGTCGAGCGAGGGCGCGCTGAACTGGCGTGCCGACAGATTGACGGCGACCGGGATGTCTCCCAGACCGAGATCGCGCCAGGAACGAGCCTGCGCGCAGGCTTCGCGCAAGACCCAGTCGCCGATCGGGACGATCAGTCCGGTTTCTTCGGCGATCGGAATGAAGTCCATCGGCGGGACCAGTCCGCGCTGCGGATCCTGCCACCGAACCAGCGCCTCGGCCGAGGTGATGCGGCCGCTGGCCGCGTCGATGATCGGTTGGTAGTGCAGGCGCAACTCACCCAGATCGAGCGCGCGGCGCAGGCCCGCCTCGATCTGCAGGCGGTTGATCATCGCCTGCATCATATCGGCGGTGAAGAAAGCCATCGCGTTGCCGCCCTGATCCTTGGCGCGATACATCGCGGTATCGGCATACTGGAGCAGCGCGTCGGCTGTTTCCCCGTCGTCCGGATAGACGGCAATGCCCAGGCTGGTGCTGACCGACAGCAGTTGCTGGCCGAGTTCGACCGGGCGCGAAAGCGCCGCCAGGATCTTCTGCGCCACCGGCGCGATGTGGCTGACATCGGCCATGTCGCTCAATACCACCACGAACTCGTCGCCGCCGAGCCGGGCAACGGTGTCGCCCTCGCGCACGCAGTCGATCAGGCGGCCGGCCACCGTTTGCAGCAGCACGTCGCCCTGGCCGTGCCCGATACTGTCATTCACGGTCTTGAACCGGTCCAGGTCGAGCATCAGCACGCCGGCGACGCGGCCCGATCGTCGCGCGTGGATCAGCGTCTGTTCGAGCCGGTCGGTCAGCATGCGGCGGTTGGCCAGACCGGTGAGCGCATCGATGCTGGCCAGGTGCTCCAGCGCCTCGGTCTTGCGCCCGATCTCCTGCCGTTGCTGCTCGAGCGAACCGGCCATGCGATCGAGCACCTGCATCACCTGGCCCAGTTCGCCGCGCGGGTAGGGCGCGCCGATCGGTGCGCCGTAGTCCCCCGCATCCATTCTCGAAATTGCTTTCATCAGGCGCGCAGCCTGCCGCCGAACGGCGAACTCGCCCAGTAGCGCGGCGCAGGCGAAGATCAGCAGTGCCAGGGCCACCAGCCCGGCCAGCGCGCGCTTGAACTGGCCGCCGACCCGCTCATTGAGTTCGTCTTCGGGAACGCTCAGTGCCAGGCTCAGCCCGGCGTCGCGCGACCGGGGCAGCGCTGCTTTCGCCCAGATGCGAGCCTGCCCGCCGCTGCCCAGCGTCTCGGTGCCATGCGTCGACGTTGACAGCATGAACTGCCGTTGTTCTGCGCCCGCTTCCAGCTTGGCCGACCCCGGGCCCGGGTTGTCCATGATGACGGAACCGTCGCGGTTCCAGACCTGGAAATGCATATGCGCATAAGGCAGCGCCTGGGCCACCGCACGACCGTAAGCGTCCATGTCCAGCGAAGCGAGCAGGATGTAGCGCAGGTCGCCCTCAGCCGCGCGCACCGGGTAGGCGATCTGCAGCACGCCCTTGCCGGTGAGCCGCCCGATCACTGGTTCCACTACCGGGCCCTGCGCGGTCAATGCCTGCTGGAAATAGCGGCGATCGGTCAGATTGAGCGTGCGGCCGCTGCGCAGGGAATCGCAATACAGGTTGCCCTCGGGTGTGATCGTGAGCAGTCCGGTGTACTGCGGATGCTCCTTCAGCACGTCGGCCAGAAAGGCCGAGCACGCCGCCTTGTCGTCGCCGCCGAGAAGGGGAACGCGCCCCAGGCCGAACAGCAGCTGCGCGGTGCCGGCGATCTTGTCGTCCAGTTCGTTGGCGATGATCTCGGCACGGGCAATCAACTGGTCGCGCGCCTGCGCAACGGTTGCTGCGCGGTTCTCCAGCAGCAGCCAGAGCATCGCCAGAACCGGCAACACCGAGGCCGCCAGCACCAGCATCAGAATGCGCGTGCGCAGGCTCATGCCGCGACCCGGCCGCCGCGGCCGATGCGTAAGTCGTTCGGGCGATCACCGGTCGATGCGACGATCTGGTTCTCCGTCATCACGTTCTCGAATCCCGGCATGGCGTCGGGCGCGGGCGCACGGCGTGCGAGCGTTCATGTCTCGAAGTCGAGAGACTATGCCAGATTCGGCCAGTGCTTGTGCGTAAGACCGTGCGAGTGCCGGCAGCCGGAACCGATTGCCGTATGAAGACTGGCCCGCGCGGAAGGGCCGGCAATCCGTCCGGCGCGCGTGAAAATGGGGCGCAGCGGCGTCGCGCCGCGATCAGCGGGCGGCGCAAGCACGCTCGGCGTTGTCTTGCCGCGAGGTGCGATGCTTGACCGGGCGGCAGGCCCGCAAGCCGCATGTACAGGCGCTCGCAGCCCTGCCTGTCCGGAGAAGCAAGCCCCGTGCGGCTCGCCGGCTTGCACGGCTGGAGAGCGCCAATCCATGCGGCCCGCAGGCCGTTCAGTCGTGCGGATTTCGCGGCTCGGCCGGGCCGCAGCGGCGCACCAGCGCCGCCATTGCGATGTCATCGGGCGCGGCGCGTTCGTCCAGTCCGGCTGCCACGCCGGCGCGGTTGGCCGCCGGCTGGTTCTGGCTCACTTTCCACTTGCCGGTCAGGCGCGTGATCGGAATCTCGATCCCGACCACAGCACGCATCAGCGCCTCGGTGTAGTCGCGCGGCGCATCGTCCACCGACCATGGCGCGGGTCGCGCCGCCTCGTGATGCGCGGTCAGTTCATGCAGCAGTTCGCGAACCCAGTCGGCATCGTCGCGGATGCGCAGCGGGCCGCGGGCCTGGACGATCACGTAATTCCAGGTCGGCACGACTTTGCCGGTCTGCCGCTTGGTCGCATACCAGGATGGCGTGATGTAGGCCTGCGGCCCGTTAAACACCGCCAGCGCCTCGGTCGACGGATCGAACTGGGTCCACATCGGATTGGCGCGGGCCACATGACCCACCAGCGTGCCAAATGCCCCGCCCTCGAGTCGCAGATGCAGTGGAATCGGATTCGCCTCCAGTCCGTGTGAGGTGAGCGTCACCAGCGTGGCGAGCGGGTGCGCGACGATCAGTTCGTGGAGCAACGCCATGCGGGATTCATCGAAATGCCGGGGGAGGTACATATGTTGCTGCCTCAGAAATCCTTAAGGACAAGGTAGCAGACTTCGGGTCGAGGGCGAAACGTTGCCTGTTCAGTGGTCGTTGATGACGGGGGGGTTGAAGGCTCGCATCTGTCAGGAACGCAGTGGTTCGACGTGGCGCCCTGGCGCAGGCCGAGCCTGATCGGGCTCGACCGTGGGGTGCGGCTTCGAGAGTCCGGGAATCTTGTAATCGGGAAAAGGGGAAATCCATGTCTTGGAATAGGGCGCAAGGATCGGCGGTTTCGCCGATCAACCACATCGTCATCGCGTCGTTCAGGCGTTTGGCCAGATGCAGCCGGCTTTTCGCACTGGGCATCGCCTCGCTGGTGATGGCGTTGTGTTCGGCCGGCGCCACCGCCGCGACCACCACGCTTCCGGTGTTGTGGACGGCCGGCGGTCTTTCCGCCGGCAACGATAGTGTCGGTCAGGCCGCTGCAATTGCGTCGGACGCGTCAGGCAATATCGCCGTTGTGTCGGGACCGGCCTTTGCGCGCAGTCTGGGCGTCACCTCATATACGGCAACCGGTGTGCCGCGCTGGCAACAATCGGTTGCTCCGGTTTCAGGCACCTTTGTGGGAAGCAGGGTGGCTGCTGCGCCAAACGGCGATTTCGTTGCAACCGGCGCCAATATCGACGCCAGAGGCCGCATCTTCGGCGTCACCATCGTGCGCTATTCCACCAACGGCGCGCTTCTGTGGCGTGTGGATTCCACGGAACTCGTCGCGACCATGGGGCGCCTGGTGGTCGACACTGCGGGCAACGCCTATCTGGGCTACAACTCGATCCTGCACAAGTACAGCCCCTCCGGTACCTTGCTGTGGGCAACGCCGACATCGGTTCCGGACGGTGCCGTGGCATTGAGCCCGGATGGTGCCGATGTGGTGGTCACCGGCGCCTCCGGCGGCATCTGGAGAACGGCGTCGTTCAATACTGTCACGGGAGCCAGCAGATGGCTGGTGAATGGCGCTGAAGGTGTCCAGGCGAACGATGTGGTGGTCGATGGCCAGCGCGTCTATGTGACTGGTCAGGGCTACACCGGCGCGAGCACACCTGCATTGGCCTACTTTCTTACCGTGGTTGCCTACGACCGCGCAACCGGTTCGCGGCTGTGGCGCACCGATACCAACGCGCCAACCGGCACCGCCAGCGCCCGACGTATCGCACAGGCGCCCGACGGCAGCCTGGTTGTGGCGGGCCAGACTTCGGCCGGCGGCTACTTCGACTGGTGGATTGTTGCCCTGAACAACAACGGCTCGATAAAGTGGCAGACCCGGCGCGACATGGCTTTGTCGGGTGACGAAATTCCGGCTTCCATATTCGTTCGTGCCGACGGTACCACCGTCGTATCGGGAGTCGGCGGTCCGGTCACCCGCGACGCATTGGGCAACGCCTACCTGCAGGGCGTGACCGCGGGATACGACTCTGCGGGACTACCGCAGTGGGAGGCTTTCGCCAAGTTGCCGATCGCCGGGGCGACGCCTCTGCCCAACGGGGACATCTGCGCAGCCGGCGGCTATGACGCACTGGTCACCTGCTGGCACCTTCCCGGCACAGCGAACTACCAGCCGGTGCTGACCGCGACGCCGTTGAGTGGGTCGGCACCGCTGACCGTCAATTTCAACCGCGCCGTCACCACCGATCCGAACGGTCCGATCATCAGGACCGTCGTTCTGACCTACGGCGACAGCGCCGCCGGGATAACAGGCACGATCGACACTGGAGACGGTAGCAGCACCTACGCCCTGAACCAGAATTCAAGCCACACTTACAACCTGCCCGGCACCTACACTGCCAGCCTGTCCGTGGCGTACACCGACAACACCGTCGTTACCAAAACCGCGGTCATCAATGTCAGCCCCAACGTGAACCCGCCGCAGCCGCCGCAGATCACCGCGTCGCCTGCGATTGGAACCGCCCCGCTGACCGTCACCTTCACTCACTCCGCAACCGCCGGGTACGGGCCGCTGATCAACTCGTATTCGGTGAACCATGGTGACGGCACCAGTAACCTGGTCTTCCTGAACGCAAGCGTCACGTCGCTGAGCAGTACTTCGACCCACACCTACACGGCTGTCGGTACTTATACCGCCATGTTGACGGTGAACTATGTCGATGGCACCAGCGCGAACGGCACCACCACCGTCGTCGTCAACCCGGTGGTTGCAATACCGGTGTTGCGCAGCACGGCGATCAACCTCTCCGCCACGCTGCAAAGGAGCAGGGTCAACGCAAGTGCGGACGTGGTCGTGGGTAACGGAAGCGGCGTGGCCGTGTCCGGCGCCGTGGTCGCGGCAACCTGGACCAAGCCCGGCGGCGCGACGGTGACGCAGACGGCGACCACCGGTTCGACCGGGGTGGCGCGGTTCAGCACCTCCGGCAGCCGCGGCACCTATACGCTGACCGTCACCAACATCGGCAAGACCGGCTACAACTTCGACGGCGCCAACAGTGTGCTGAGCAGCAGCATTACCCGGTAATCCAGTGCAATCCGCGGGCCGGCCCGTAGCGGGCCGGCCCGCGCCATTTCCGCTGCGCACCGCTGCGGATGAGACAGCGCGGCACCGCATTGCCGGTGCGACGCGCTGGATGCCGGCCAGGCCGGTGCCCGGGCCGGCGTCGACACCCGCGTGGATGGCTGCCGCGCAGTCATTCATGCCGGTTGGCGAGAGCCCGGCCGGCGATCGGTTAAACGGCCTAGAACTTCCCGCCCGTGCAAACACGGCTTCCGTACTATGGCGTTGGCCACCCGCGCGGCGCCACAATCCGGGCGAGTCGCATACAGGAAGTCGAGGGGTTCATGGCAGCCGCGTTCAAGGAAGTGTGGAAGTGGTCCGGCGTCGACGAGAAGGCGGGCGGCGGGCCGGCGATGATCGTCCCGCACGGCGGCGTCAATTTCGTGCAGCTGGAAGGCGGCAGCGGACTCGTTGTCCGGGTGAAGAAGAGCGCCAAGGCCAACAGCCGGGCGAAGATCCGGATCACCGAGCTTGCCGACGCCGTCACCCACGGCGAACTCGCCACGCGACGGCAGGCGCAATTGATGCTGCGCCCCGAATGCAGCGTGCCCGGCGGCCGGCGTACCTTCGCGGTGTTCGGCGACATTCCGGCGGGCGCCCAGGGCGCCGAGGTGGAAGCGTTCAACCCCGGCACGCAATCGGTCGATGCCAGACTTCGCGTTGTCGTGCTCAAGCCGCGCGCCGTCAAAATCTCGCTGCGCGTGCTGCAGACGGTCGACGAGTCGAACAAGCCGGCACCCCACAGCAAGCTCAAGTTCGAACCCGAGCGCTTGCTCGCTTACCTGAATCTCATACTCACGCCGCAGACCAACATCGTGGTCTCGCTCGGCGTGACAGCGCCGGCCGCGCCGCTCGACGAGGCGCGGATTGCCAAGGCGCTCGACCTCAAGGCGGCCAAGGCCCGGCTGCCCGAGGTGGTCTCGTTCGACCGCTTCAAGGATCTGCTGGCCGCGCAACGCGACACCGATGCCGCCTGCACGATCTTCCTGATGAAAAAGGTCGGCAGCGGACTCAACCAGAACGGATCGATCAGCAAGGAAGTGCTCGGCAGGATGGACTCCAACCTGAACATCGGCATGGTGGCCGACAACGAAGACACTTTCTTCTATGCGCGCACCCTGGCGCACGAGTTCGGCCATTTCCTCGGCCGCTACCGCAAGGACGGCGAAAAGACCTACTCGGGCTTCGACGACCTGCGCACGGATTCGGACCAGCTCATGCGCCAGGGCGGCTCGGGCTGGCGGATTCCGCTCGAGCATTGCATCGGCTACTTCAACCCGAACTATTAGGCGGCATCGCTTACGCGCATCGACGGGCTGCGGCGTCCGGCGGCAGTCCGGCAGGTTGCGTAGTCCGCGTGCCGTCGGCCGGGTCGCCGAAACGCCCCGGCCGTCTCCGCAGTGCCGACTGGCCGGATCGCGTCAGGCTGCAGACCGCATGGAATGGCGCTCTGCGGGCATGCCGGCCTGCGTGCCGCATGGTGCGGGCCTCTGCGGGCATGCCTGCCCAAGACCGCCTGTCCATGCGGATCTCCGGCGATCGAGAACGGCATGCGTGGGCAGATGTCGCGATCCGATCGACGCTCCGGCGTTGGGCCGGGCCACCGGGTTCGCCGCGCGGTGGCGCGCCGCGAAGCGCGCGGGAGCGGGTGGTGCGCTTTGCTACTGCGGCTTCTTCGGCGCGGGCGCGGCGCCAGGCGCGGCAGCGTTCGACGGACGGCACCAGACTTCGCTCCACCTGCTCATGTTCCTCGTCTTGCATGCGAAGACGAAGCCATCCTTCGCGTGCTTCTGCTTGCAGGCGTCGGGCTTGCCGAAATCGGTCGTACAGGTGTCGGCGTCGTAGCCGGGCGCGCAACGCGTTTCCGCGACGCATTCCTCGACATAGCGGGGCGCCGCTCGACTGGCGGGCGCGTCGGGCTGCGCGGCAGCGGGCTGCGTGGCCGCAGGCGGAGTGGCGGCGGGCGGAGTGGCGGCGGGCGGAGTGGCAGCGGGTTGAGCCGCGCCGGCAGAGGTGGCGACTGCGAACCACATCAACGAAATCGGGCCGCGCAAAGCGCGCCAGTGATGAACGGTGAACCTGTTTGCGGTATGCATCATCGATGTTCCTCATTGCGGGTGGAGGGAAGGGCGGTCGAACAGGCCAGGCCCGTCGCGCGGCATGCGACATCGCACGCGAGACGACGAACACCGTTTGCGCCACGCCCCGAAGCGTGCCCGCCCGCGCCCGGATGCGCAAGCTGTGGGGCGACCCCGACAGGTGCGGAGGCGGCCCAGCCTGGATGACATGTGGGCAGGCACGCCGGGTCGGACCGGCCATCGCAGGCACGGACCGCGCAGGCGGCGATCCTGACGCGTTTCGCAGCTGGCGCGAATAACAAGACCTGACCCCAACAGTTCCGTGATACCGCCGTCTGCTTGCCTACGCCGTCGGAGTCCCTCGCCGGCAAACTCGATTCCGGATGTGTGCCATCGCGCGGTGCCCGATCGTCGACCGGCCGCAGCCTCGGAAATGCGCAACCCGAGCGCGCACGACAACGCAGATCGTGTCGGGCGCCATCGGCACGCAGCGTTCCGCGGGATTCGATGGGCGGGCAAGCTGCACGGCGCATCGCGGATCGCCGCTCGAAAGTTTTTTACCTAAACGTTTACAAGGCGTATATTCGTCAGCGTTTGCGGGGGAGCAGGCTGCAAGCGGGGTGGTCGATGTCGAGACGCAAAAGGCGCGAGGCGGTGATCGAGGTCCGCAGTTGATCACACCGGTCGAACTCCCGAGCTGCAGGTCGAGCAGGTCATCAACTGAGTCGAAGGGGAGGAATCAGTCATGACGCGTAACTTTCTTTGCACTATTTCCGCTACCGCAGTGCTCGTTTCCGCGCCGGCTTTTGCTGCGCTCGACGATGCCGCTGCCAAGGCGGTGACCGCCAAGGCGGCCTGCAACGCCTGCCATGCGGTGGACAAGAAGATCGTCGGCCCGGCCTACACCGAGATCGCCAAAAAGTACAAAGGTGACGCGAAGGCGCTGGCGACGCTCACCGGGCAGGTGCGGGCCGGCGGCGCCGGCAAGTGGGGTCAGGTTCCCATGCCCCCGAACCCGCCCGAGAAAATCAGCGATGCCGATCTCAAGGCAGTCGTGGAGTGGATTCTCTCGAAGTAAGCCGGCGCGTCGCCACCCGGAAACTTCGCGATGATTCGGCGGGCGCCTGCGCCCTCCCTCCCTGCGCCCGATGCGGCAGTGGGCATGATTCACCAACGTCGATGAACGCGCGCTGGCTCGCTCTGCTGTGCGTGCTGTTCGCGTTCTCGACGCAGGCCGCGGACGCGACGCCCGCTGCCGCCGCTGCGCCATCCGCAGCACCAGCGGCAGCGCCAGCAGCCGCGGCACCGGCCGCAGCGCCACCCCACAAGCCGTTGCGGCAGAACGTGATCCCCGCCGCGCCGGCCGCCCCCACCGATCCGGAAACCTTTGCCGGTTATGTCCAGGCACCGCCGTTCAAGGTCGTGCCACAGAAGGACAAGATCGCCTTGTATCCGTGTTCGCAGTGTCACAAGGCGATGACGCCGAATCCGACACCGCGCAAGCTGGAGGCGGCGCCGCATCAGGCGGCGTTGAATCATGGCAAGGGCCGGCTGTGGTGCCTCAATTGTCATCTGATCGACGATCGCGACTTCCTGCGAACGGTCCGCGACCAGAAGGTGGATTTCGACGAGGCCTACCTTGTCTGCGGCCAATGCCATTTCAATCGGCAGAAAGACTGGTACCTGGGCGGCCACGGCAAGCGCGTCGGCAACTGGCGGGGGGAGCGCACCCTCTATTCCTGCACCCACTGCCACGACCCCCACGACCCGATTACCAAGCCGCGCGAGCCCAGCAAGGCGCCGCCGGTGAGGGCCGGACTGCAACGAATGGGGCCGGTGGCGCACCAGGCGGGAAAGGTGTGGGAACGCCAGCCGCAGGGCAAGGTGGAGACGAACAATGAGCGATGAACCCGGGCGCCCCGCGCAAGGCGACAATTTCAGCCATTACCGGCGGCACTTCCTGAAGGGTCTGGGCACGGTCGGCGTGGCGGCCGGCGTTGCCGCGACCGGCGCGGCGCCGGCGCGCGCCGCCTGGGGCGGCAGCACGCTGAAAGACGCGCTGGGAGACTTCTTTCAGGACCACTATCAGCGCATGACGCCCGAGGAGATGAAGGACGCCCTCGCCCGCATCGAGCGCAAGGCCAAACGCAAGTTCGGTGTGGACATCACCTGCGTCGATACGCCGCCGATTCCCGGGGTGGTTTTCGGCTATGCGCTGAACATTTCGAAGTGCAAGGGCTACCGCGACTGCGTGCAGGGCTGCATCCGCGAGAACAACCAGGGCCGCGACTCGCAGGTTCAGTACATCCGCGTGTTGCAGATGGACAAGGGCAGCATGAACCTGGAGAAATCCGATCACTATTACGCGCCCGAGTCGGTGCCGGTGGAAGGCAAGTTCTACCTGCCAGTGCAGTGCATGCAGTGCGACAACCCGCCGTGCGTCAAGGCCTGCCCGGTGCAGGCGACCTGGAAGGACCCGGACGGCATCGTGGTGATCGACTACGACTGGTGCATCGGCTGCCGCTACTGCATGGCGGCGTGCCCCTACTGGGCGCGACACTTCAACTGGACCGAGCCGCAGATTCCCGCGCAGGAACTCAACCCGGTGACCAACTATCTGGGCAACCGGCCGCGTCCCAAGGGCGTGGTCGAGAAATGCCATTTCTGTACCCAGCGCACGCGCAAGGGCCGCCAGCCCGCCTGCATGGAGGCCTGCCCGACCGGCGCGCGGGTGTTCGGCAACCTGCTCGACCCGAAGAGCGAGATCCGCTACATCCTCGAAAACAAGACCGTGTTCCGCCTCAAGGAAGAACTCGGCACCGAACCGAAGTTCTGGTATTACACCGACGCCTGACGGACGACGAATGACCTTCTTTCAATTTCTCCGGGACGGCGTGCGCGAGATGCTGCGCGGCAGCCGCGCCTACTGGATCTGGCTCGGCATCCTGGCCGCGCTGTTCTTGCTCGGCGCGCTCAACTACTTCGGCCAGTTGCGCGACGGCCTGGTCGTCACCGGCATGAGCGATCAGGTTTCCTGGGGCTTTTACATCGCCAACTTCGCGTTCCTGGTCGGCATTGCGGCCGCCGCCGTGCTGCTGGTGATACCCGCCTACATCTTCCATCGCACGGACGTGAAGTCCGTCGTGCTGCTCGGCGAGGGCATGGCGGTCGCCGCAGTCATCATGGCGATGCTATTCGTGCTGGTCGACATCGGGCGGCCGGATCGCGCCTGGCATGTGATCCCCTTCATCGGCCGCTTCAATTTCCCCAGTTCGCTGCTTGCCTGGGACATCGTGGTGCTCAACGGCTATCTCGCACTCAATCTGCTGATCCCCACCTACGTCCACTTCTGCCACTACCGCGGCCGCGAGCCGAACCTGCGCCTGTACTTTCCGGTCGTCGTGCTGGCCATGTTCTGGGCCATCTCGATCCATACCGTCACCGCGTTCCTGTTCTCGTCCAACTCGGCGCGACCGTTCTGGAACGTCGCGCTTCTCGGGCCGCGCTTTATCGCATCGGCATTCGCGTCGGGGCCGGCACTCATCATCCTCACGCTGCAGGTCATCCGCCGCGTCACCGACTATCCGGTCAGCCAGAGCGTCATCGAGACCCTCGCGCTGATCATGACGGTGGCGATGCAGATCAGCCTGTTCTTCGTCGGCGCCGAACTGTTCACCGACTTCTACAGCGAGACCAACCACGCCGCCTCGATGCACTATCTGTTCTTCGGCCTCGACGGATTCGCCGGGCTGCGTCCGTGGATCTGGCTGGCCGTCGCGCTCAACCTGGTGGCCGTGACCATCCTCTCGATTCACCCGCTGCGCCGCCGGATGCTCACCCTGAACATCGCCTGCGTCTGCGGCTTCCTCGGCATCTGGCTGGAAAAGGGCATGGGATTGGTGATTCCCGGCTTCATTCCGACGCCGCTGGGCGAGATTTTCGAGTACGTGCCGACGGCGCAGGAATTCACCATCGCGATCGGCATCTGGGCCTTCGGTTTTCTGGTCTTCACCCTGCTGGCCAAGGCAAGCATCGCCATCGAACTGGGCAAAGTGCGGGCCGATCGCAGCACCGGCCGCGAACCGATCACCGGCGGCCCGGCCACCCCGGCAATGGCGCATCAGGATTGATCTAGGGATCGGCGACGAACCGCCGGCCTGGAAGCCGCATGGGCTGGCGCTCTGCGGCCATGCAGGTCTGCGAACCGCATGGATAGGGAGTCTGCGAGCATGCAGGCTGAAGAGCGCCTATCCATGCGGCTCGCAGGCCATCGCTCTCGAAGCCTGATAGCCGGCGAAATCCAGCCCTGGCGCCGCTTCCCGCGCAAGCTCGACGCTGCTGCGTTCCCTACTGGTAGCGCCGCAGAACGGTTCTGATATCCGTCGCCCCGGATTTCTCGATTTCTTCCAGCGTGATCACCTTGACCGGCGACGAGAGCTTTTCACCCTCAGCACGCTTGATATTCGAACCGGTAATCTCGACGCGCTTCGGACGATCGGCGGCATTTTCCGCGCCGCGCTCGATCGAACTCTCGGCAGCCTTGACCGCCGGCTCAGCGGCCGGCTCCGCCGCGATCGCCGTTGCAGCCATCAGCGCAAGCGGGATAGCGAAGACACGAAGTGCATGGTTCATGTGGTGTCCCCCATGTTGTCGACTACGGGAAAACAAATCGGCGTTTGCAGGTGTTCGATCAATCCAATTGCCGCGGGTTCCGCGAAACCCACGTCAGAGCACGGCGTTTTTCGGGGGCGACCTCGTCGCCCCGCCGTGTCCCGCGCCGTCCGATGCAACCGGTTGTAGGCCGCTCTCGCAGAGGCTGCATCAGACCTTCCTACATCGGCGACGTGCGGCACCGCGACGCGAATAGTCCGGTGGCTGCGCTGAGGTCCAGATCCGCCAGGAGCAGGCCTTCTTGTCCATAAGGTTGAAAGCACTGCAGCGTACCATCCGGGCGCGCCACCGCCGAAGTCGTGCCGCAACCGTCGCTCGCGCAGTTCACCGATGCGAAGTAGCATGTGTTCTCCGCCGCACGACACAATATCGCCTTCTCGTGGAAGGTGTTGGCGGGATCGGCGAATGTGACGGGACGATAGCCTCCAGGTTCGGCAACATGCGCGTGTGGGTGAAACACGACCTGCGCGCCGCGACGCGCAGCCCACCGCACCGTCTCCGGATACCGCCACCCTTCGTGGCAAATCACTACACCGAAGGTCAATGGCCCGGCGGTGAAGACCCGACGTTCGGTCGCGAGTGCGGGATAGGTGGCCTCTTCCGACGGGTCGATTTGTCCCTTGTCTTGCCACCCCGCGACCGTGCCGTCCGGATTGATCACACAAGCGGTGATCTGCAGCCCACGTTCGGTCTCGCGCTCCGTGCCCAGGATGACGGTGGTGCCCGCAGTCCTGGCGGCATCCGCCACATCGGCCCACGCCTGTGAGAGGAACACGGGATCTGGCGATGCCGCTCTCGTACCCGGCCACCGATAGCCGGGTACAAAGCATTCCGGAAAGCAGATCACGAGCGCGCCTTGTCGGCTCGCCTCAGCAACTGCCGAAATTGCCAAGACTACGGACTCCCTCGGTGTCGCAGGCACGCGGATGTTCGCGAGGGCGATGCGGACCGTGCTCATACAGGTATGCGCCTATGACGTAGTGCTTTGACCGGGCAGATGCGTTTCATCGATAACTGTCCTACGGCCTCATGCAATCCAGGAGACAAACCGGAAAGCAAAATGTTACTGGACAGTCCAACGACATTCCGCACATCTGCATGTACTCGAGTCATGGATACTGTCCGTCCAGTTGCGTCGCTTGTTTGGCAACCAACATCCTCATGGCGCGACCGTCAGGATAGTTCGCGGATGCCGTGATGTCGAGGGGACATGCATCACGCAGCATGTTGAAGCAACTCGCACACCCGCTCCGGCGGCCTTCCCACCACTGCCCTGTCCCCCTTCACGACGATCGGCCGCTCGATCAGGATCGGGTGCTCGACCATCGCCGCGATCCACTCTGCGTCGCCGAGCGTCTTGCCGGCGTAGTGTTCCTTGTAGATCGCCTCGCCCTTGCGCACCAGGTCTTCCGGCTTCATGCCGAGCTTCTTCAGGATCGCCTTGAGTTGTGCGGCGGTCGGCGGGGTCTTCAGGTATTCGATCACCTCGACGTCGGCGCCGGTGTCCTGCAGCAGCTTGAGCGCGTCGCGGCTCTTGCTGCAGCGCGGGTTGTGGTAGATGACGGGTGGGTCGGCGGCCATTTCAGGCTCCCGCGCGCTTGCGCTGCTTGCGTTGCGGCTTCGGCGCAAGGCCGGTGGTGCGCGCCAGATCGATCAATGCGCGCAGGGCATCGTTGACCGCCCGGCTGTTGGGGAACGCCCGTTGCACTTCCGGGTCGAGCACGACCACGTTCGCCGCCTTGAGGCAGCGCGCCACGTACTGGCCGCGCATCTTGACGCCGGCGTCGTCGCGTTTCTTTTCGCTGTGGACTTCTCTGTGTTTCATTGCTGCATCTCCATCGCTGACGATTTTCATGACAGTCTACCGAACGCTGCGCTCGGCGAGAAACCCGGCCATCACCCTGGCGGTGTGCGATCGATCCGGTTCGGCGGCGAACGCTTCCGGCGTGCCCTCCATCACGATGCTGCCGCCGGCATCGCCGCCTTCCGGGCCGAGGTCGATGATCCAGTCGGCCTCGGCGATGACATCGAGATTGTGCTCGATCAGCAGCACCGAGTTGCCGGCGTCCACCAGCCGGTGCAGCACGCGGATGAGCTTTTCGACATCGGCCATGTGCAGCCCGACCGTGGGTTCGTCGAGCACGTAGAAGGTGTGCTGTTTGAGGCCGGCGCGGCCCGGGCGGTTGGCGGCGTCTGCCCCTTCGGCGCGCACCTTCGACAGTTCGGTCACCAGCTTGATGCGCTGCGCCTCGCCGCCGGAGAGCGTGGGGCTCTGCTGGCCGAGCGTGAGGTAGCCGAGGCCGACATCCTGCAGCAGGCGCAGCGCGTGGTGCAGGTTGCGATGCGCGCTGAAGAATTCCACCGCTTCATCCACGCTCATCATCAGCACCTCGCCGATGCTCCTGCCTTTCCAATGCACGGCCAGCGTCTCGGGGTTGAAGCGCTTGCCGCCGCATTCCTCGCAATGCACCTTCACATCGGGCAGAAAGCTCATCTCGATCTTGCGGATGCCCTGGCCCTCGCAGGCCTCGCAGCGCCCGCCCGCGGTGTTGAACGAGAAGCGCGAGGCGGTGAAGCCGCGGATGCGCGCCTCTTCGGCTTCGGCGTAGAGCTTGCGGATGGCATCCCAGAAGCCGACGTAGGTGGCGGGGCAGGAGCGCGGCGTCTTGCCGATCGGCGTCTGGTCCACTTCGAGCACGCGGCCGATCGCCTCCCAGCCGCGCATGTCCGCGCAGCCGGCGAGCGGCACGTTCTTGTGCATGCGTTCGGCGCCGACCAGGCGCCACAGGTTGTCGTGGATCACCTCGCGGCCGAGCGTGGATTTGCCCGAGCCCGAGACGCCGGTGATGACGGTGAGCCGGCTTAGTGCGATGCGCGTGGTCACGCGCTTGAGGTTGTGCAGATCGGCATCGACGATCTCGACTGCTGGCGTGGTCTCGGTCACCGCGCGGCGCGGCTGCACCGGGTGGCGCAGCGGCTCGCGCAGAAAGCGGCCGGTGATCGAGGTGGGCGAGGCCATCAGTTCCTCGGCGGTGCCGGCCGCGACAACATAGCCGCCCTGCGAGCCGGCGCCGGGGCCGAGATCGACCACATGATGCGCGCGTCGTATCGTGTCTTCGTCATGCTCGACCACCAGCAGCGTGTTGCCCTTGGCTTCGAGCTTCTCCAGCGTGTCGAGCAGGATGCGGTTGTCGCGCGGGTGCAGACCGATGGTCGGCTCGTCCAGGATGTAGCAGACGCCGCGCAGGTTCGAGCCCAGTTGTGCCGCGAGGCGGATGCGCTGCGCCTCGCCGCCCGAGAGCGTGGGCGCGGCGCGGTCGAGCGACAGATAGCCGAGGCCGACTTCGCTCAAGAAACTGAGGCGCGAGCGCAGCTCCGCCACCAGATCGCGCGCGATTTCGGCTTCGCGGCCGTCGAGCGCGAGTGAGGCGAAAAACTTGCTGGTGTCGCCGACCGACAGCGCAGTCAGTTGCGAGATCGAGCGGTCGCGATAGCGCACGTTGCGCGCCACCGGGTTCAGGCGTTCGCCGTGGCAGCTGGGACACGGGTCGGCCTCGCCCTCGAACCAGTCGTTCCACCAGATTTCCTCGCCGCTCTGTTCCGCGTCGAAGCCGTCGATTTTCAGGCCGGTGCCGTAGCAGTCCTCGCACCAGCCGTGTTTCGAGTTGTAGGAGAACAGGCGTGGATCGAGTTCCGGATAACTGGTGCCGCAGGCCGGGCAGGCGCGCTTGGTGGAGAACACGGTTTCCTCGAGCGTTGCTTCGATCTTGCCCTGTTCGCCGGGCACCAGTTCCCTCCCCCTCGCAGGGGGAGGGTTGGGGTTGGGGTGGGGGTCGGACCCCTTGCGTCGTGACGACTCCGATGCCGTACCCCCATCCTGGCCTTCCCCCTGGGAGGGGGAAGGAATGGGTTGCGCGGCGGCGTAGGCATCCGCCAGCGCATCGAGCGGACCCATCAGTTTCGCGACACCCTTGCCGAATTGCAGCGCCTGGGCGAGCGCGGTGCGCAGTTCGGCTGCGTTCTCCGGCGTGATGACAAGGTCGGCCACCGGCAGGTCGATCGAATGCTCCTTGAAGCGGTCGAGCCGCGGCCACTTCTGCGTCGGCAGGAATTCGCCATCGACGCGCAGGTGGGTGTAGCCCTTGCCCCTGGCCCACTTGGCGAGGTCGGTGTACAGGCCCTTGCGATTGACCACCAGCGGGGCGAGCAGGCCGACGCGCTGGCCACGCCAGTCGCGCAGAATGCGCGCGGCGATGGCATCCGGCGACTGCGGCGCGATCGGCGTGCCGTCGTTCGGGCAGTGCTGCACGCCGAGCTTGACGTAGAGCAGGCGCAGGAAATGGTAGATCTCCGTCAGCGTGGCCACCGTGCTCTTGCGCCCGCCGCGGCTGGTGCGCTGCTCGATCGCCACCGTCGGCGGGATGCCCCAGATCGCATCGACATCGGGTTTGCTCGCCGGCTGCACGAACTGGCGCGCATAGGCATTGAGCGATTCGAGATAGCGCCGCTGCCCCTCGCCGAACACGATGTCGAACGCCAGCGTCGACTTGCCCGAACCCGACACGCCGGTAATGACGGTGAATCGGTTGCGCGGCAACGAGATGTCGATGTTCTTGAGGTTGTGCTCGCGTGCGTTGTGGATGCGGATGGCGTTGTCGCTTGAATGCGCGTCGCCGACGGCACGATAGCTCGCACGTGGTTCTGCGGCAGTTGCGACCAACGCATCCGTTCGCGCTGAGCGTAGCGCGTAGCGCGGAGTCGAAGCCGCCGGCGCTTCGACTTCGCCGCGCTTCGCGCTGCTACGCTCAGCATGAACGGTGGGGGAGGCCGAGAGGGCGTCTTCATAGTCGCGCATCGCCTTGCCGGTGTGCGAGGCCGCGCACGCCATCACCTCGTCCGGCGTGCCGGTGCACACGATCTCGCCGCCGGCCTCACCGCCTTCCGGGCCGAGGTCGATGATCCAGTCGGCGGCGCGGATGACATCCAGGTTGTGCTCGATGACGATCAGCGAATGGCCGGCGTCGATCAATTGGCGGATCGCGCGCAGCAGCCTGGCGGTGTCGTCGAAATGCAAGCCGGTGGTCGGCTCGTCGAACAGGAACAGCTTGCCGCGTTTCATCAGGCCTCTCGGCGGCGTGCCGGATTCGACCAGGTGGCCGGCGAGCTTGAGGCGCTGCGCCTCGCCGCCGGAGAGCGTGGGCACCGGCTGGCCGAGCCGCAGGTATTCGAGGCCCACGTCCGCCAGCGGTTGCAGCGCGCGCTTGACTTCGGGATGCGCGGCAAAGAATGCCACCGCCTCGCTCACCGTCATGTCGAGCGCATCGGCGATCGATTTGCCATGCAGCTTCACTTCGCGGACTTCGGCGCGGTAGCGGGTGCCGTCGCAGTCAGGGCAGCGCAGATAGACGTCGGACAGGAACTGCATTTCGACATGCTCGAAGCCCGAGCCGGAACAGGTCGGGCAGCGGCCGTTGCCGGCATTGAAGGAGAACGTCCCCGCCGTATAGCCGCGCTCCTGCGCCTGCGGCGCATCGGCGTACAGCTTGCGGATGGCATCGAAGGCGCCAACGTAACTCGCCGGGTTGGAGCGCGAACTCTTGCCGATCGGCGTCTGGTCGACCATCACCACCTCGGCCAGCCAGTCGTCGCCGAGCAGGCGCGCATGCGCGCCCGGCGTCTCGGTCGGCTTGCCCTTCTTCTTCAAGAGCGCCGGGTAGAGCACGTCCTGGATCAAAGTGGACTTTCCCGAGCCGGAAATGCCGGTCACGCAGACCAGGTGGCCGAGCGGGATTTCGACGCTGACGCCCTTGAGGTTGTGTTCGCTCGCGCCTTCGAGGATCAGCTTGGGCGCCGACGGCTTGACCGTTCGCGGCCTCACGCCGGCATCGGCGCGCTTGCGGCCCGACAGGTATTCGGCGGTCAGCGTCTGCGCGGCACGCAGTTGGTCCGGCGTGCCGTTGAACACCACGTTGCCGCCGCGCTCGCCCGGGCCGGGGCCGATGTCGAGTATGCGATCGGCTTCGAGCATGATCTGCGGATCGTGCTCGACCACCACCAGCGAGTTGCCGGCATCGCGCAGGCGGTGCATCACGTCGATCACCCGGCCCATGTCGCGCGGGTGCAGGCCGATCGAGGGTTCGTCGAGGACAAACAGCGTGTTTACCAGCGAGGTGCCGAGCGCGGTGGTCAGGTTGATGCGCTGGACTTCGCCGCCCGAGAGCGTGCGCGACTGGCGGTCGAGCGTCAGATAGCCGAGGCCGACTTCGCACAGGTAGCGCACCCGGGCGCGGATCTCGGCCAGCAGCAGGTCGGTCGCCTCGTCGAGCGGGGCGGGCAGATGCAGGTCGTCGAAGAAGGTCCGCACGCGCTCGACCGGCAGCAGCATCAGGTCGTGGATCGACAGGCCGGCCAGGCTGTGCAGCGTGGCGTCGTTGAAGTGCGCGCCGGGCGGCCGATAGCGATTGAACGAGCCGAGCGCGCCGTTCGCATCGGCGAGCGTACCGACGCGCCACAGCAGCGCGTCGGGCTTCAGGCGCGCGCCGCCGCAGGTACCGCACGGCGTGTAGGCGCGGTACTTCGACAGCAGCACGCGGATATGCATCTTGTAAGCCTTGGTTTCGAGCCAGGCGAAAAAGCGCCGCACGCCGTACCACTTGCCGGGCCAGGATTTCTCCCAGCTTTTGAAGTCGGCATCGCCTTCTAGCACCCACTGGCGGTGTTCCTCGGGCATATCGCGCCACGCGATGTCCATCGCCACGCCGTGCTTGGCGCAATGCAATTGCAGATCTTGCTGCGATTCCTTGTAGCTCTCGGTCTGCCAGGGTTTGATCGCGCCGCCCGCGAGCGACTTGGAGCCGTCGGGAATCACCAGTCCGAAATCGATGCCGATCACGCGGCCGAAACCGCGACAGGCCTCGCAGGCGCCGACCGGCGAGTTGAACGAGAACAGCGAGGGCGACGGGTCGGCGTAGTGCAGATCGTCCTCGGCGCAGTGCAGGTCGGTGGAATATCGCCAGGTTATTGGTTGTTGGACGGCTGCACCCCCTCCCTGGCCCTCCCCCTGGCAGGGGGAGGGAATTGGACGCCCTCCCCCTTCCAGGGGGAGGGCTGGGGTGGGGGTACCCCGGGCGAAAGCGGTACCATCCGCCACCACTACGACGTTCACCCGTCCCACGCCCACCCGCAGCGCCGCTTCCAGCGCCTCGACGATACGCGCGCGTTCAGCGTTGCCGGCGCGAAAACGGTCCTGCACCACATGCAGCACATTGCCATCGCGCGCATGGATGCGCGTGTAGCCCTGCGCGTTGAGCAGTTGCTCGACCTCGGCCTCGGAATAGTTGTTCGGCACCGTGATCGGGAAGGTCACGATCAGCCGTGGATCGCCGGCCGCGGCGGCGCGGGCGATCAGGTCGTCGCAGATCGCGTCCGGCGAGTCGCGCCGCACCGGCTTGCCGCAGGCGCGGCAGTGCAGGTGGCCGGCGCGCGCATAGAGCAGCTTGATATGGTCGTTCAGCTCGGTCATCGTGCCGACCGTCGAGCGCGAGGTGCGCACCGGGTTGGTCTGGTCGATGGCGATGGCCGGCGGAATGCCTTCGATCCGATCGACCGCCGGCTTGTCCATGCGGTCGAGAAACTGCCGCGCATAGGGCGAGAAGGTCTCGACATAGCGGCGCTGGCCTTCGGCGTACAGCGTGTCGAAAACCAGCGAGGACTTGCCCGAGCCCGAGACGCCGGTGACGACGATCAGCTCGTTGAGCGGGATCTCGAGATCGAGATTCCTGAGGTTGTTCTGGCGTGCGCCAAGAATGCGGATGGCGTCGTTCTTGTCGTGGGACATGCGGGCGGGCGTGGCCGGGGCGGCGTAGCGAATGTGGGTCGGCAGACACGGCGGGGGTCCGCCATGCCGGTGTCCGACCATTCTACTGCCGCGGCATTGCGCCGCCGGCTGTCAGAACAGCCTGAAGCTGTCGACCAGAATGCCGCCTTCGACGTTCTTCTCGCGCTTGCTGCGGCGGCGGAAGATCTTTTCCTGCGCGGCGGCCGGCAGATCGGTGAAGGTGATGACGTTGCGCTCGATCAGCACATCGACCAGATCTTCGAGCACGCGGATCAGGTCGAGGTCGAGCGACAGGAACTCGCCGTTCGGTCCGGCCACTTCGCGGCCGAGAAATGCCGCGACGCGCGGGTCGCCGACGGCGACCCGTTCGGTCGCCTCGGCCGTGGCCTCGCGGTGCAGCGAGATCACGTTGCCGGCGGTATCGGTGTGGATGTAGGGCATGCTCGGGTCCTGAAATACGGCGTTGCACGCGTGCGCAGCGCACGCTCCCGAGCAGGTAACGGCAGGGCGGTGGGAGACTTTAGCGGGCTGTTTACCGGGTTGGCGGTGCGTCAGACCAGACCGCGCGTCGACAATTCGTTTTTCAGGTAGGCGTAATAGATCGGTGCGGCCACCACGCCGGCCAGGCCGAACACGGATTCCATCGCCAGCATCGCCAGCAGCAATTCCCAGGCGCGCGCCTGGATCTGCGAGCCGACGATGCGCGCGTTGAGAAAGTACTCGAGCTTGTGGATGACGATCAGGAAGACCAGCGAGGCGGCGGCGACCTGCGGCGAATGGGCCAGGCTGACCACCACGATCACGGCGTTGGAAATCAGGTTGCCGACCACCGGCAGCAGGCCGGCGATGAAGGTGACGGCGATCAACGTCTTGGTCAGCGGCAACTGCACCCCGAACAGCGGCAGCACGACGGCCAGGTAGAGCGCGGTGAACGCGGTGTTGACCGCGCTGATCCGCACCTGCGCGAAGACCACCCGGCGAAACGCCTCGGCCAGCCGCGCGGCGCGCTCCATCAGGGCGCGGGCGAGCGGCCGGTACTCGGCGATCGGCCGCACTTCGTACAGCGCCACCATCGCGCCGATCACCAGTCCGACCAGGATGTGGGCGAAGCCGCGCGCCGCCTCCTTGCCGAACACCTGCAACTCGCCGGTGTGCGAACGTAGCCAGCCGACGATGCCCTTTTGCAGCGCGTCGGTGTTTTCCGGCATATGTTCGACCATCCAGGCAGGCAGCGAGGCGCGCGAGCTTTCGAGGATCTCCGCCATCTTGCCCAGCAGTGCCGACAGGCTGCCGGCGTCGCTGCGGAAGAAGGCGATCACGCCGACGATCGCCCCGACCACCGCGCCGACGATCAATGCCGAGAGCAGGGCGACGCTGACCAGCTTGGCGCGCTCGTCGGTGATGTGGCGGCGGATCAACGGCACCAGCAGGTGCGTCAGTTGATGGACCAGCAGGCCGGCCAGCAGGGCGGCGATCAGGTGCAGCGGCAGCAGCAGCAGGAGCGTGGCGCCGGCGATGATCCACGCGGCGATTTCGTGGCGGGTCGGCGGGAGTGACGGTTCGTATCGATTGGTCATGGGTCTGCGGGGACGGCGGCGCAGACCCAAGGATACGTCATTCCGGTGGCTGTCGGCCCGGGGACGTTACCTCCGGCGCCGGCTCGGCGGGCGCGGAACCCTGCGCTTGCGCGGGCAGGGCGCCGGCTGGCGGCGTGCCCCACACCTGGGCTACCCGCGCGTCGCGTCCGCAGGCGGCGCGGTAGTAGGTGTAGCGCAGCGGATTCTTCCGGTAGTAGTCCTGATGTGTTTCTTCGGCGCGGTAGAAGGCGCTGGCCGGCGCGATCTCGGTGTAGATGGTGGGGAAGCGGCCGCTCGCCAGCAGCGAGTCGCGGCTGGTTTCGGCGGCCGCGCGCTCGGCGTCGTTCTGCCAGTAAATGCCGGTGCGATATTGCTCGCCGCGGTCGCAGAACTGCCGGTTGCGCACCGTCGGATCGATGTGGCGCCAGAAGAAATCGACCAGCTGCGCATAGCTGATGCGGGCCGGATCGTAGTACACGCGCACCGCCTCGGTGTGGCCGGTGCCGCCCATGGCCACCTGATAGTAGCCGGGATTGACGGTATGGCCGCCGGTGTAGCCGGACTCCGCCTCGTACACGCCAGGCAGGCCTTCGAAGTCGAACTCCACGCACCAGAAGCAGCCGCCGGCGAAAATCGCGCTGGCGGCACCGGCCGGAACATGCTTGAGCGGGTCGGCCTTCGAGGCGCAGCCGCCGAGCGCCAGCGCCAGGGCGCCGAGCAGGGCGGCCAGGGTCTGCTGCGGCCTCATGTGCGCAGCGCCGGCAGTGGCTCGCCGCGCGGCACGAACGCCAGCGCGACGCCGTTGTTGCAATAGCGCTTGCCGGTCGGCGGCGGGCCATCGTTGAACACATGGCCCTGATGGCCCCCGCAGCGCGCGCAGTGATACTCGGTGCGCGGATAGATCAGCTTGAAGTCGGTGCTGGTGCCGACCGCGTCGGCCAGCGGCTGAAAGAAACTCGGCCAGCCGGTACCGCTTTCGTACTTGGCCTTGCTGTCGAACAGCGGCAGGTTGCAGGCGGCGCAGACGAAGCTGCCGTCGCGCTTTTCGCCATTGAGCGGGCTGCTGCCGGCGCGCTCGGTGCCCTCCTCGAACAGCACGTGGTAGGCGGCCGGCGAAACCAGCGCCTTCCATTCGGATTTCGGCTTCACCAGCGCGGGTTTGCCGTCCGCCTGCGCGGCAAAGGTGCCACGCAAGCCCAAGCCGGTCAATGCCGAGAGTCCGGCCAGTGTCTTGAGTATTTGTCTGCGTTCCATTGCAAGCTCCTGTCTCGCCAGCCTTTGCGCCGGCATCTCCACGAAGCTTCGTCAAAGAATGGCTGACGAAGTTTCGTGCCTAGTCCAAGCAGCAGACCGGCGACGGCACCGCGGCCTTACACACATGGCGGCAATAGCGGGACGCACTGGCTTCCGGTTGGGGGCGGCACTAGGAAGGGATGGCAGGGCTGCCACGCCGGCGCGCTGGCCGCGGCCGGTTTCGCCGCCCCGCGGCTGGCCGCATGCGGCGGCCGCAGGGGAGCGAGCGGCATCAGGACAGCTTGAAATGGCTGACCATCGAACCGAGTTCTGTGGCGAGATTTTGCAGATCGTGGGTTGCCGCGTTCACGCTGCCTTGTGCGGCGTTGTTTTCCTCGACCACTTGCGCGACACGCTCGACGCTGGCGGCAACCTGGCTGCTGGCGGCGCGTTGTTCGCTCAGCGACAGCGAGATGTTTTGCACGCCGTCGAGGCTGTGCGCTATCGCCTGGCCGACTTCCTCCATCATGCCGCCGGCTTCGCGCACCAGCTCCTTGCCCTTGCGCACAGTGGCGCTGACATCGCTGATCTGCTCTTGCGTATTGCCGGTGTTGTCCTGGATCTTTCTGACCAGTTCGACGATTTCGGATGTCGATAGCGAAGTGCGTTCGGCGAGCTTGCGCACTTCGTCGGCTACAACCGCGAAACCGCGGCCCTGTTCGCCCGCGCGCGCGGCCTCGATTGCTGCGTTGAGGGCAAGCAGGTTGGTCTGGTCGGCGATCTCGCGAATGACCTGTCCGATGGTGCCGATGTTCTTCGAGGCCTCGGCCAGTTGCGCAACTCGCTGCGTGCTCTCGGCGACCATCGTGTCGATCCGGTCCATTTCCGCAACCGACGATTCGATTGCGCGCAGGCCGCGCTGGCCGGCGGTACTGGCGCGTTGGGCGACGTCGTGCGTTTCGGTCGCGTTGTCGGTGATCTGCGAAATGCTTACGCTGAGTTGCTCCATCGCGGCCGCCATCGAAGAGGTGGACTCGCTTTGCACTTCAGAGCTTGCCATCACCTGTTCGGACGCAACCGAAACCTGTGCGGCACGCTCGCCGAGCACGCTCGCGCTGCGCACGATTTGTTCGATCATCGAGTGCAGCCCGTTGCGCATGGTTTCGACCGAGGCCATCACGCCGACCGGTTTGGCAGGCAGGTTGGCCGGCCGGGCGAGGTTGCCTTGGGCGATCCGTTCGGCAATCTCGGCAAGCTCGGCCGGCTCTGCGCCGAGTTGCGAAGTAATCTGGCGCGTGATCAGCAGCGCAAGGCCGATGCCGGCGATCAGTCCGATCGCACCGCCGACTGCCAGGATCATGGAGCTGTTCCTGTAGCGGCTTTCGGCCGCGTCGTATTCCACCTTGGCAACCTCGAGCTGGATCTCGATCAAGCGTCCGAACGCTTCGGACAGCGGATCGATCGACGTATATAGATCATTGGTGGCAAAAGCGGCCAGACCGTCCCGGTCGCCGGCTTTGAGTATGGACTTGAGCTTGTCGAGGCTCGGCGCAGCCTTTTCCATCAGTGCCTTGACCTTCTCCACCTGCCGTTCTTCCTCCGGCACCAGCTTGGTCTGCACATAGGCCTGCCAGATTTTGGCGACCCCGATTTGTGCCTTGTCGATGCGGGTCAGCGCTTCCTGCAGTGAAATGTTGCCGTTGCGAGCCTTGTGGGCGGAATCGACCACTTCGACCGCATACAGTTCGTCGATATCCTTGAGATCCCGCAGCGGCACCACACGGTCCAGATAGACCGTCTCAAGTCCGGCGACGGTGGATTTCATGGCCATCAGCCCGGTTGCGCTGGCCAGAATCAGCAATCCCAACAGCAGGCCGCTCTGGATGAGCAACTTGGTTCGGACCTTGAGTCGGTTCATTGCGGTCTCCCCTCTAGTTTTCGCGTCGAATCACCGCACTCGTCGCGCCGGAGCGGCGACGAGGTGGCATTGCATCAAACTTGTTGAGCCCTGTTTCGACCGGGCGGCGGCAAACTTTAGGGCGAACTGCGCAAGAAGGCGCGAGCGCCCGGCTTGGAGAGCGCATGGAATGGCCGTTTGCAGGCAGGCATGCCGGTAAGCACCGTGAATGTTGGCTGTTGCCGATGCCAGTTCGTAGAGGCCCTATCCATGCGGCCTCCGGGGCAGGCCCAAGACAGACCCTCAGCGCCAGCGGTTGATCGCCTCGCGCGTGTCGAGCGCCACGCGGCGTGCCTGCGCGGCGAAATCCTCGCCCGCCCCGGCGTAGAGAATCGCCCGCGAGGAACTGATCATCAGTCCGCTGCCGTCGTTGCTGCGCCCGGCGCGCACGGTGGCTTCGATGTCGCCGCCCTGCGCGCCGATGCCGGGCACCAGCAGCGGCAAGTCGCCGGTGAGTTCGCGCACCCGCGCCAGTTCCTGCGGGAAGGTTGCGCCGACCACCAGCGCGCAGTTGCCGTTGCGGTTCCAGGTTGTCGCCACCAGCCGGGCGACCCGTTCATAGAGCTTCTCCGTGCCGCCCGCTTCGCGCGCCACTTCGCAGAACTGCAGGTCGCTGCCGCCGGGGTTCGATGTCCTGCAAAGCAGGATCACGCCCTTGTCGGCATGGGCGAGATAGGGCTCGACCGAATCGCGGCCGAGGTAGGGATTGACGGTCAGCGCGTCGGCGCGGTAGCGCTCGAACGCTTCCTTGGCGTACTGCTCGGCGGTGCTGCCGATGTCGCCGCGCTTGGCATCGAGAATCACCGGGGTGCCCGGATGCGCGGCGTGGATGTGGGCGATCAGGCGCTCCAGCGCATCCTCGGCGCGATGGGCGGCGAAGTAGGCAATCTGCGGCTTGAAGCAGCACACCAGGTCGGCGGTGGCATCGGCGATCTCGCGGCAGAAGCGGAAGATGGCATCCGCTTCGCCGCGCAGGTGAGCGGGGAACTTCGCCGGTTCGGGGTCGAGCCCGACACACAGCAGGCTGTTGCGAGACTGCCAGGCGGCAGCGAGGGCGGCGGTGAAGTTCATCGATGGTCCCGGGTTGTCCGAGTTGTATTTCGGCGGCGCGATCCTGCGCGCGCGGCACGCATGATACGGCCACGCCCGGCTGGCGCAAGCGGTGGCAATTGCGCCGAAGCCGGGCGCCGCGTTCAGCGTTTGCCGTAAGCCGATGCGGCGCGTTTCTCGAAATACTCGTCGTAGCGGTGCACGAAATCCTTGCCGGCAACCGGCAGGTGGCAGGCGCGGCAGGTGGCGATATCGTCTTTCGACGGCGTTTTGGCGTCGGCCGCGAAGCCGCTGTAGATCCAGTCGCCGTTTTTCAGTTCGGCCGGCGTGACGGTCTCGCCCCAGCCGGCGCCCTTGCCCATGACGAATACCTTGGCCAGCGCACCCTTGACCAGCTTGCCGTCGGCGCCCTTCATCAGCGTGCCGTCGGGATTCTCGCGTGCGGCGAAAATGTCCATCACCGAGATGGTGCCGTTGGGAAACGGGTCGCCGGCCTTGGTGGCGTGGCCGAGCGGGTTGAGGTAGATGTCGCGCACCTGCTTGGCATCGGGGCGGTCGATATCGACCAGGAACTTCGGCCAGCTTCGATAATCGGCCGGCACGGCGAGCTGGCCGTCCTTCATCTTCGTGGCGGACGTGCCGCCCATCTGGCTGCAACCGCCGGCGAGGGCGAGCAGGGTGGAAGCGATGGCAAGGCCGGTGAATCGCGTCATGGTGGTCTCCTGTCGAAACGTGCTGCTGGTTGGGTGGGACCGTCTTCGACGATGCGGTCTTGGGTGCGGCAAACAAGTCGCTGGCAGCGGCTCACGGTTTTTCCGCCGGTTCCTTGGCGCCGGGTACGGCCGGCTTGGCGTCATCCGGCGGAGGCGGTTCGGCCGGTGTGGCGGCGGGCACGGTGTCGAGCGGCTCGTTGTGTACGGGTTTTTCCGGCTCGGGCTTTTTCTTCTTCTTGCGCACTTGGCGCGGCGTGTCGGCGGCCGCGGGTTTGTCCGACATCCCGGGCTTGTCCTGATCGGTCTGCGCCTCGCCCGGCGCAACCGCCGGCGCCGGCGCGGCGGGCCGGTGCCGCAGCGGTGCATCCGCGGCGCAACTGCTGCCGAGCCGCGGCGCGCGATTGATCTCGTCGCGCAGTTGCGGGACCAGCGTCTTGAGAATCTGGGTCGGCAAGGCGCTGGTGAACTGGTACTTGGCGGCCTCCGGCCCCTTGACGTAGGCGGTCAGCGTGCCGAAGTGGCGATCGCCGATGTAGAAGACGAAGGTGCCCGAGCGGCTGACCACACGCGAGGACAGCAGCACGCCGCCCTTGCCGTAGGTCTCGAAGCGATGGTCGCCGGTGCCGGTCTTGCCGCCCATCACCAGCGGCGTGCCGTCGGGCGCGGTGAACGAACCTTTCAGGCGCTTGGCGGTGCCCGCTTCGACCACCAGCGCCAGCGCACTCCGCGCTGCCCGCGCCACTTCGGCCGGCATCACCCGTTCGCCGGCCAGCGGGCGGGCGGCGAAATGCGTCTCGTAGGGCGTGCCGGCGGCAAACTTCAACGCGTCGAGCCGCAGCGTAGGCATTCGCACGCCGTCGTTGATGAGGATGCCCATCAGCTCGGCCAGCGCCGCCGGCCGGTCGGCCGAACTGCCGAGCGCAGTGGCGTAGGAGGGCGAGAGCGAATCGAACGGGTAGCCGACACGCTTCCACATCTTGTGGATTTCGAGGAAGGCCTCCAGTTCGACCAGCGTGCGTATGCGGCTGTCCTGGGCGCCCTTGCGCCGGGTCTTGAACAGCCAGCCGTAGACGTTCTGCCGCTCGCTCTTGCTCGCTTCGAGCACCTGTTGCAGGGTGACGCCCTGGTGCTCGCGCAAGTAGCTGACCAGCCACAGTTCGAGCGGATGCACGGTGGCGATGTAGCCGCGGTCGGCCAGGTCGTAGCGTTCGATCGCGTATTCATCGTAGAGGCGCGCGACCGCGCTGTCGTCGATCTCGCCTTCGGGCAGGTTCTGCTGCAGGAACTCGGCGAACTGGCCCATGCTCGCCGTCGGCTCGAAGGTGCGGAAGATCGTCGCCAGGCGCCGCGGCGTCGGCCGGATGCCCTGCAGGAACAGGGCTTCCGCCTCGGCCGCGGTCTTGCCCTGGTACTTGCGGTAAAAGCGCTGCAGGAAGGCGCTGCCCTCGCGGTCGGCGAAGCGTGCCAGATACTCCTGACGCTTCGGGTCGTCGTCGTCGTCGAGCAGGGTGGCGCTGGAGTTGGGCATGTTGAACATCGTGTGGTATACGATGTCGCGCATCAACCGGATGAACAGCAGGTTGACCGAACGCTGCAACCCCTCACGCACGCTGACGATGCGGCCGTTGTCGCCGGCGTCGAAGTTCTGGAAGTGCAGCAGGCCGCCACCGGTGAAAAACCCCTCGCCCGGACTGCCCGAGTACTTGCGGTCGAGTGCCGCCTCGAGCATCGCATCCAGGCGGTGCGCCTCGTTCTTCGCACCCTTCAGGTAATCGACCGCCCAGCGCGTGATGTGGTCGCGGCTGGCCACCGGCACGGCCTTGAGTTCGTCGGCGGTCAGGGGTGCGAGTTTCGCATGCAGCCGGGCGACGATTTCCAGGTAAGTGACCAGGGTGCGCAGTTTGGCGGTGGAACCGAGATCGAGCTTGGCGCCTTCGTTGATGTCGAACGGCTGGTCGAAATTGTCGGTCTGCACGCGTACCACGTTGGCATCGGGCAGGCTTTCGAACAGGGTAAAGCTGTAGATCACCTTCGACGGGTCGGAACCGGCGAGCAGGCGCTTTTCGCTCAAGCCGGCGGCGGCGGCCACCTCCGGCTGCGAAATCTCGCGCAGCCGCGCCGCCACGCTCTGCTGCAGGCGGGCGTCGAGCGTGCTCGCGGCCGACAGATCGAGCCGGTCCAGTTCGTACAGCTGGCGCATGCCGAGCAGACCGGCGAGATGGGTGCGCGCCGCATTCGCCGCCTTGCGGCTGACGAAGGACGCGCGCGGTGCCCCCAGGCTGCCCTGGCGCTGGGCCAGCGGCGCGGCGAGCGCCGCGTCGCGCAATGCCGGCGCGATGATGCCGGCATTGCCCATCAGGCGCAGGTAGGTGCTGGTGATCTGTTCCAGATCGCCGAGATCGCCGGTCAGGTAGCCCGAGGGCCGGCGTTGCGAAATCATCAGCGAGAGCGCCTGCTTGTAGGCGGCGCCGCGCTCGGCCAGCGGTGCCGTCTCGTCGCGCAGCAGGCGGTTGGTCTCGTCGAAGTCGCGGCCGTACCAGGCCCACATGCCGTCGCCCATGCCGATTACCTCGCCATAGCCGGGGCGCGCCGCCAGCGGCACGGTGTTGAGGTAATCGAGCACCAACTGGCGGCGCACCGGGCCGGTGTCCTCGCCGCCGAGGTAGGCGCGCAGCGAGGCAGAGGCCATTTGCCGCAGCTTTTCCTCGCCCGAGACGGTGCGTCCGTCAGGCGAGTGGCGGTACTTCTCGATCTGGGTGGCCAGCGTGCTGCCGCCGGGCGCCTCGTGATCCGGATTGAGTTTGTGCACCACCTGGTCGATCGCAGCCTTGGCGAAGCGATCCCACTCGATCGCCGGGTTCTTGGCCGGATGTTCGTTGGACAGCAGTTCGCGATTCTCGATAAACAGCAGGCTGTCCACCAGCAGGTGCGGCACCTGCTCGAAATTCGCATACACCCGTTCGGGATAGCGCACGCGAAACAGGTCGCTGCCGGTGCAGTCGAGTACCGTCAGGCCGGCCTGGGTCTTCTCGCGATAGGGCAGGAAGAGGCCGAAATCGGCCACTTCGGCCATCCGCGGTGCGATCCGCGCCTGGGCGGCGATGCCGAAGCCGCGGCTGGCCAGCCGCTCCTGCAGCGAGTCGATCGCGGCATAGCCCAGCCGTTCGTCGAACGGACCGTGCTGGGGAAAGCGGATCGAGTCGCTGATGCCCTCGCCGAGCCGGTACTGCATGTCCTGCCCCAGATCGGTGAGCAGGCGCGACTGGATCGGCGAGGCGTTGATCTCGTACCAGGCGATTGCGGCGCCGACGACGACGGCCAGCATCGTCAGAAACCACAGGCTGATCTTGATCCGGCGCCAGTAGGTGCGCCAGCGCCCTCCCGGGGCGGGAACGGCGTCGGTCATTCTTTGCGGGCCATCGATTGAATGTGGGTTCCTGGCGCTTGCTCAGGCGGACATTATGCCGCCGCCGGCAAACAAGATGTCACTCGCGCTATGCCGCGGCGGAAATCGCGCCGACTTTCCTGTGCCGGCGCGGTCGGGCTGCGGCGACGCGACGGGCGCTGCTGCCCGCCTAGCGCCGGGCGCCGGCCGATCGTGTGAACCAGCGCAAGACCAGATAGCCGGCCACTGCCGAAAGCAGCGAACCGAGCATGATGCCGATGCGTTCATCGACCGGCAGGCCGGCATCAGGAAAGGCCAGCGAGGCGACGAACAGGCTCATGGTGAAGCCGATGCCGCACAGTATCGATACGCCGTACAGCGCGCCCCAACCGACGCCTGCGGGCATTCGGGACAGCCCGCTGGCGATCAGCAGCGCGCTGGGCAGGAACACGCCGATCTGCTTGCCGACGAACAGGCCGGCGGCGATCCCCAGCGGCACCGGGTGGACGATCATCTGCATGCTCATGCGGCTGAAGTCGATGCCCGAATTGGCGAACGCGAACAGCGGCAATATCGCAAAGGCCACCGGTGCGTGCAGATCGTGCTCTAGCCGGCGCAGCGGGGCATCGTCCGGATCGCCGGTGCGCAGCGGAATCGTGAACGCCAGCAGCACGCCGGCGATGGTGGCGTGCACGCCCGATTCGAGTACCGCCGCCCACAGCACCAGGCCGACCAGCAGGTAGGGCGAGATGCGCACGATGCCGCGCAGGTTCATCGCCACCAGCACCGCCAGCGCCGTGCCGGCCAGGGCGAGCGCCGAGATCGACGGTGCGCCGGCGTAGAACAGCGCGATGACCACGATTGCGCCCAGATCGTCGATGATCGCCAGCGTCAGCAGGAACAGCTTCAATGCGCGCGGCACCCGCTCGCCCAGGAGCGAGAGCACGCCGAGCGCGAAAGCGATGTCGGTGGCGGTCGGAATCGCCCAGCCGCGCAGCGCCAGCGCGTCGCCCTGATTGAGCACCCAATAGACCAGCGCCGGCACCGCCATGCCGCCGACCGCCGCGGCCAGCGGCAGCACCACCTGGCGCGGGTCGGAAAGCTCGCCTTCGAGCGCCTCGCGCTTGATCTCCAGCCCGACCAGGAAGAAGAAGATCGCCATCAGCCCGTCGTTGATCCAGTGGTGCACCGACTTGTCGATACCCCACTCGCCGGCCGAGAACGACAGCGGCAAATGCAGCAATCCGTTGTAGGCGCCGGCCAACGGACTGTTGGCCGCCAGTATGGCGAGCGCGGCAGCGGCGACCAGCAGAATGCCGCCTGCGGCTTCGAGGGCGAGGAAATCCTGGATCGCGGTGGCGATCGTCGGGCGCGGCAACTGGTACGACATTTTCTCCGGTCCGGGGCGCAGCAAGCAGGACCGCATCATACCGCCGGCCTGCGCTGCGCGCCGATCGCGCCGGCGGGCGCTATCGCCGCGGCGCCGCGCCCGGCATACTGGCGGTCCTTTTCGAGTCAGCGAGGATTGTCGCCATGGAATTTGCATTGCAGCCGCCGCCGGTGCCGGCCGTAGCGGTGAGCACCGGCGGGGCGTTCCCGGTGCGCCGGATCTTTTGCGTCGCCCGCAATTACGCCGAACACGCGCGCGAGATGGGCTCCGACCCGGTGCGCGAGCCGCCGTTTTTCTTCACCAAGCCGGCCGATGCGGTGGTGGCCAGCGGCGCGCTGCTGGCGTTTCCGCCGCGCACCGCAAACCTGCATCACGAAGTCGAACTGGTGGTGGCGATCGGCCGCGGCGGGGCGGACATTCCAGCCGGCGAGGTCGATCGCGGCCACATCTTCGGTTACGCGGTCGGCATCGACCTGACGCGGCGCGACCTGCAGGCGGCGGCCAAGGCCAAGGGCCAGCCGTGGGACATGGCCAAGGGCTTCGACAACTCGGCGCCGGTCGGCCCGATATCGCCGCTGTCGCAGGCCGGCGTCATGACGCGCGGCAGGATCGAACTGCGGGTCAATGGCCAGGTGCGCCAGAGCGGCGACATCGCCGACATGATCTGGCACATCCCGGAGATCGTGCAGGAGTTGTCTGCCTTTGTGGCACTGGCGCCGGGCGACCTGATTTTCACCGGCACGCCGGCCGGGGTCGGGCCGGTGGTGCGCGCCGACCGGCTCGAAGCGCGCATCGACGGACTCGATCCGCTGACGGTCGGCTTCGCCTGAGGCGAAACGCACACAGAAGCGCGCGCAACATCGCCGGCCTGGAAGGCGCATGGAATGGCGCTCTCCGGCCACCCAATGCCGCAGGCCCCTAGGCATGCGGCTCCTGGCATGGCATGCCCGCAGAGCGCCATTCCATGCGGCTTGCGAGGGTGGTGCAGGGACGACTTAGTGCGGCTCGGGCGGCGCCGCTCGCCGCAGCGGCGATCAACCGCCCGTTTTGCCCCAGGAATCCTTGAGCGTTACCGCGCGGTTGAATACCGGGGCGCCGGCACGCGAGTCGAAATGGTCGGCGACGAAGTAGCCGTGGCGCTCGAACTGGAAGCGCTCTTCCGGCTGCGCATGCTTCAGCGCCGGTTCCAGCTGGGCGACGATGGTCTGCTTGGCTTGCGGGTTGAGGTCGTCGAGCCAGTCGTGTTCGATCTTCTCTTCATGCTGGTGCAGCTTGCCGCTTTCATCGAGTTCGGTGCTGTGGTGGTCCGGCGCGTGGCCCGCCGCCGCATGTTCCTGCTGGCGCTTGCCCGGATTGGGCACGCGGAACAGCCGGTCGTAGAGGCGCACCTCGCACTGGTAGGCGTGCTGCGCGCTGACCCAGTGGATGTTGCCCTTGACCTTGTAGGTGTCCGAACCCGGTGTGCCCGACTTCGAGTCCGGCATGTACTCGCAATGCACGGCGGTGATGTTGCCGGCGGCATCCTTGTCGGCGCCGAGGCACTTGACCACGAAGCCGTAGCGCAGGCGCACGGTATTGCCCGGATAGAGCCGGAAATAGCCCTTGGGCGGGGTCTCGACGAAATCCTCGGCCTCGATCCACAGTTCGCGGGTGAAGGGGATTTCGCGCTGGCCCAGTTCCGGCTTCTGCGGATGGTTCGGGGCGCGGCAGGTTTCCTGGTGCCCCTGCGGGAAATTGTCGATCACCAGTTTCAGCGGATTGAGCACCGCCATGCGCCGCTGCGCGCGGCCGTTCAGATCGTCGCGCATGCACTCCTCGAGCACGCTCATGTCGATCCATGAATCGGCCTTGGATACGCCGATGCGCTCGGCGAACAGGCGAAAGCCCTCGGGCGTGAAGCCGCGCCGGCGCGCGCCGACGATGGTCGGCATGCGCGGGTCGTCCCAGCCGTCGACGAATTTCTCTTCCACCAACTGGATCAGCTTGCGCTTGGACAACACGACGTAAGTCAGGTTGAGGCGCGCGAACTCGTACTGCCTGGGCAATGGCTGCGCCAGCAGGCCGCCTTCGGCCAGGCGCTCGAGCAGCCAGTCGTAGAACGGCCGCTGGTCCTCGAATTCGAGCGTGCAGATCGAGTGGGTGATCTGCTCCAGCGCGTCCTCGATCGGGTGCGCGTAGGTGTACATCGGATAGACGCACCAGGCATCGCCGGTGCGGTGATGTTCGGCGTGCTTGATGCGATAGATCGCCGGGTCGCGCATATTGATGTTCGGGCTGCCCATGTCGATCTTCGCCCGCAGCACCATGCTGCCGTCGGCGTGCTTGCCGTCGCGCATTTCATGAAACAGGCGCAGCGATTCGTCGGCCGGGCGGTTGCGCCAGGGCGAATCGGACCCGCGCTCGGTCAGCGTGCCGCGGCTGGCGCGCATCGCCTCGGCGCTCTGCTGGTCGATGTAGGCATTGCCGGAGGTGATCAGGTACTCGGCGGCGCGGTACATGAAGCCGAAGTAGTCGCTGGCATAGAACAGGTGCGGCTGGCCGAAGGCCTCCCAACCGAAACCCAGCCACTTCACCGCATTGATGATCGAATCGACGTACTCCTGCTCTTCCTTTTCGGGATTGGTGTCGTCGAAGCGCATGTGGCAGACGCCGCCGTAATCGCGCGCCAGGCCGAAATTGAGGCAGACCGACTTGGCATGGCCGAAGTGCAGGTAGCCATTGGGCTCGGGCGGAAAGCGCGTGCGGATTTTCGCCGGGTCGGGCGCGCCCGCTGCGTGCAGCGCGGCATCGCCCGGCACGCCGCCCCAGCGGCGGGCGGCGAAGCGGTCCGCCGCCAGATCGGCATCGACGATGTTGCGGATGAAGTTGGTGATGTGGGCGGAGTCGGGGGCGTTGCGGTCACTCACGAGGTATTCCTGGTTGCGGTCGCGCGCGGCGCGCGGGGACTGGCTGGATTGGGTCCATTCTACCGTGGCAAGCCGGCGCGTCAGCGCACTGGAACGGGCGGAACGACCGCGTATTCCGGGATTCAAGGTTTTCAGTCGGCGGCCGTAAATTGCCCAGGAATGATGTGGTCCCCGGAAGATGCGCACCGATTCAAGCAAGAAAACCAATGGGTTACGACGTGGGCGGGCCGTGCGGCCGGCGCCGGCGGGCGATCTCGCGGGCGCCCTGCGTGAGAAAATTCACACCCTGGCGCGGATTGCCGCGGCCTGCCTCGCTTGTGCCGCGGCCGGCGCGGCCGTGGCCGGCGACGACGAGGTTCCGGCGCTCGAGGATCTGCTCAAGGCCGAGGTGACCAGCGTCGCGCGCAGACCCCAGGCGCTGGCCGACACGCCGGCAGCGGTCTATGTCATCACGGCCGACGATATCGCCCGTTCCGGCGCGACCAGCATTCCCGAAGCGCTGCGGCTGGCGCCCGGCGTCAACGTGGCGCGCATTTCCAATGCCATGTGGGCGGTCACGATACGCGGCTTCAACGGCCGCTTCGCCAACAAGCTGCTGGTGATGATCGACGGTCGCTCGGTCTACTCGCCGCTGTTCTCCGGCACGCTGTGGGAGGCGCAGGACACGCTGCTCGAGGACATCGACCGCATCGAGGTCATTCGCGGTCCGGGTGCAGCAATGTGGGGCGCCAACGCGGTCAATGGCGTCATCAACATCATCACCAAGCGGGCGCGTGCCACCCAGGGTACGCAGGTGACTTTCGGCGGTGGCACCACCGAGCGCGCTTTCGCCGCCGTCCGGCACGGACTCGCGCTGGGCGACGACGCGCATCTGCGCCTCTATGCCAAGGGCTTTGCGGTTGGCCCGTCGGTCACTGCAGATGGCCGCGAAGGGCGCGACGAATGGCGAAGCCAGCGCGCGGGCATGCGATACGACCGGCGCATCGGTGCAGACCGTCTGACCTTGCTGGCGGACACGTTCCACTACACGGCGGGCGATCAATGGGTGGTGCCCCGCATCACGCTCTTCATGACGCCACCGTACACCCAGTTGGTGCCGCAGGACCAGGCCTCACACGGCGCAAGTGCTTCCCTGCGCTATGAGTGGAGCGGTGCCTTTGGCGCCGAGAACGCCTTGCAAACCAGCTTCGCC
>WBZS01000697.1_pt1 | contig 36064 bp, 48 predicted proteins | sample 5204201 | NCBI WGS metagenome assembly WBZS01 (sample SAMN12344357, study PRJNA552823) | activated sludge metagenome | biome: Activated sludge suspended growth; feature: Nitrification reactor; material: Wastewater; isolation source: activated sludge from nitrification reactor of wastewater...
CGTCCGCTTTCGTCACAATGACATGCTCGACGGAGTCGAAGTAGCTGCCGTCGGACCCATACAGCAGCGTCCACCTATCGCACGCCTCGTCGAGCGAGTACAAGCCTCGCATGGGCTGGCGCGGCGCGGCCCCTCCCCCCGCCTCATGCGCTGCCGCCCGGACAGGCGCTTGCCGTCCGGACTGCCACCCGTGCGCCGATAGGGAGGCCTCGATCTGGCGAGCCACCATCGACAGCCCGCCATCCGGGTGGGTGTGCAGGTCGTTGAAGTCGGTCGGCCCCTTGTGGGTGAGCGGCCGCTCGCCGGGGAAGATCGGCGTCGCCACGTGGCCACCGACGGCGAGCGCGGCAGACTGGGCGGACTCGACGCCGGCGTTCCCCTTGCCGTGCGCCTCTCCGCAGGCAGTGCACTCCGGATCCGCCACCGTGGTCCAACTCGAGCACGCGCGGCACGTCTGCAGGTAGTCGTCATCGGCACAGACCAGCAGGCGCAGCCCGCGGTACGTCTTGCAAACCGCCTGCGCCACCGGCAGCAGGTTCCCGGCGTCGAACGCGACGACCACGGGCAGACCTGTCGCCTCGTGCAGACTGGCGCCGGTAGCGAACCCCTCGCAGAGCAAGGCCACGCTGCCAGCCATCGGCGAGCCGATCAGGAAGAAATGCCCCTTCTTCGCCAGGCCAGCCGGGCAGAAATCCTTGTCCCTTCCCTTGCGCTTCTTGATCGCCGGGTCGTGATAGACCACCTGCAGGCCCCAGGTCTTACCCTTGCCGTCCTGCACCGGGATAACCAGATTGCCAGTGGGCGACAGCCGGGCCCCGAACAGCCGGCCAGCCGGCAGCCCCTTGCGGGACAGGTAGGCACTCTCGCCGAGCTCGCCGCACTTCCGCCACAAGCCGCCAGCCTTGCGCGCCGCGATTTCGTGGCGCCGCAGCAGGTCGGCATCGGCTGCCTTGCGGTCGGCAAGCTGGCGCGCGCGTATCGCCTCCGCCTGCTCCGGAGTGATGCGAGGCCGATCCTCACGCTTGAGGATGATCTTCTGCGGCGCCTGATCATTCGCCGACCAGACGCCGAACGACCCCACGATCAACTCGTCGCCACCGCCGACAGGCAGCGCATGCAGCTTGTACCAGCCCCGCTTTTCCCGATCGCCGACGACCGCACAGCGCACGAACGTCGACGTCCCGACTTCCAGCCCGCGCTGCTGGTCGACGATCAGCCCAGCCGCCGCGATCTGCTCGCAAACGTCGTCGTAATTCCGCCAGCTCATGCGTTGCCTATCCCCAAACCCAAAAACCTAGCGCCACACCGGGCTTCGCATTACCCGCAAACAGATGTGTTGGTGAGGACCCGCTGACCGGCTCAATGGGGTTGCGTTGGGTTGCGTGTGAGTTGCGCGCGCGGTTGCTACTGTTGGGGGGGGTGGGGTTCATTGGCGTTTGCCGGCGATCTTCTCGGCGCGCTGTTGGCGCTCGTGGTCGTCGCGACAGTCGGCGTCGCAGAAGCGGCAGCCGGGCGGCACGATGGCGTCGCAGTAGTAGCAGATGCCACAGGGCGATAGGCCGGCTGTCGATGAACGGGCGGCGGCGATGGCGAGATCGATGGGCATCTGCTCGAACTCCTTGGCGCGGTCGGCGTCGTCCATCAGCGCACGGCCGTGAGGTTGGCGCGAGCGGTGATGGCCTCGAGGCGCTGACTCATGGCCTTGAGTTCCTTCGTGGCCAGGATGAACTGCTGCTGCAGAGCCTGCACTTCGTCGGCCGGCGTTACCGGGTCGGGCTGTGAGTAGCCGCAGATGGAGGCGATGTAGTGCATCGCGGCATGGCATTCGATCTCCCTGCCGATGCGCAGCAGGTGAAGCATTTCGGTCTCGTTGAAGCGCTGGCGGCGGTCCGGGTTGAGGCAGTCGCTGATCTTGCTCGCGGCCTGGTCGACGGGGAGCGATGGCCACAGCTTGCAGCCGACGATCTTGGAGCCGCCAGCCGCGCGGATGACTTCGCGCAGTGCGTCCTGGATCGACTCGTTGAATAGCGCTTGTTGCATGGCAAGACCTTTCTTTAGCTTGTACGTGGCTGTACGAAAAATCCGGAAAGCCTTCGTACAGGCGGTGATCTATCGTTTCTTCGTGCCGTTCGGCTCGGTCTGAGGAGTGCGCAAATGCAGACAGAATTCAGCTTCCACGCTTTCATTCACCCGCACAGGAGCACCCATGGCCATAGCTTCCGACGACTACAACGCGCTGACTACCGCACTCGGCGGGCTCTGCTTCGCACTGACAAGACGGCTGCCCGCAGCAGAACGGCAGCCGCTGCTGAACGACCTGGTTGCCATGGCGCACGCCAGGAACACAACAGGCGATCTGCGCGGCGGGACGATGCTCCTCGATATGGCAGCGGCTGTTGCGTCTGCCATGGCCGGCGACGGGCGCCAACGACAAACCACCTGGAGTCCACCCAGCGGTTGAAAGACTTCTGGAGTTCGTTGAGCACGCGCGTTCCTTTCCGAAAAAAAAGCCCTCTCCGCGTCTGTCAGGACGCGGAGAGGGATGGAAGCCGCGCCGGCGTGGAGACGTCGCCGGGCGGTTGGAGGAGATGGGGTGGCCTGTCATGCGGCGGTCCGCCGCACTTGTCTGTTTGCCTGTGGCGTCTTGCGAAGAAAACCCCAGTCGACGTCAGGCCGCAGCTCTTCGCACGTGACTACCCGCCGAGACTCTCGCTCGATGTTGATAGCCAGGGACTCCCCGCATGTCTTGCCGTAGTAGGCAACGTTCCGAAGGTGGCCGGCAGACGTTCCACAGGCCGTCGCAAAGGTGTTGCGGGTATCCGTGTCGAGCGATGACCAAAAAGTTTTGAATTCCATCCTTACATGATATTCACCATTTGGTGGTGTCGTCAACCCCGATCGGGGAATTCATCGAAAGGTGTAGAACGGGTGTCTGTTCGGTGTTGACAATGGCTTCACCGTTTGGTGTAATATTACTCATCGACCACCGAGGAGCCACCATGCAGACCACACCGCCAATCGCGCAAGCCGACAACAAACCTTCGAACGACAACTTTTGCGTCGACTGTCACTGGCACAAGTCAAAGGAACACCAGTTCGGACTGACGCACTTGTGTTCGCACGACAGCATTCGCAATCGTATCGACGGGCGGCCCTCTCTTTGCGACGAGGCTCGTGCCAGCCGCGGGTTGTGTAGGCACGAAGGTGTTCTTTTCCTTCGGCGCAGCAACTTGGACCAGTGACGGGAGCCACCACATGCCCCACATCGACCAACCCGGCGGCGTTCTTCTCGCGGAAAGGCTTTTTTCCGAAGCCTTCCCCAGCGGGCGCGAGGCCCGCAGCGAGCAATACCGCGACGGAGTCAAGGCGTTCTTGATGTACGTCTTTGCGGCGCACCCGATAAAGCACGAGTACAAGCCTGGCGATCCTCGCCGCGACGCGTTCTATTCCGGCATCGACGAAGGCAAGCACATTGCACGCCGCGAGCAAAACGCGCGGCGCGAAAGCTGAATCCTGCCGGCCGCACCCGGCGCGACGCGGGTTTTCGGTCGCCTTGATAAGGGCCATCGGTCAGCGGGAAAACTGACGCGGCCGGCGAAATCAAGCGCGAGGAATCGCAGATCACAGCGAGGATGCCGCTTACTGGACCAGCACAGCTTGGCTGGCGTAACTGGAGAACGAAAGCCCAGCGACAAGCCGGGAGAGACCGGCATCAACCACATTGGAGAAACCATGACACAACCCATTACCGACACGCTGCGCCGCCTCTGTTCTTTGGCAACCAGTTCGCGTCCTGACCGCTTGCCAGCCATGGAAAACGCATTTATTCGCGTTCCCGAGACTCCCCTTCCGTGCGGGCTTGTCGTTCCGCCGTTTGAAGTATCGACATTCCTGTGCAGCCAGGATCCGGAATCACGCGCTCCTCGCGCGGCCTCGCAAGTGTCCTACACGCCTTGGGTGCGCATCTCGTACTTCGCCGCACTGGCGGCTTGCCGGGCGGCCGGCTGGTCGCTGATCACCGAGCAGCAATGGCTGGCGATCGCGCACGACGCGGCGGGACAGAATGCCAACTGGACCGGCGGCCAGTTCGGCCACGGCAAACTCAAGCAGGGACTCCGGAAGCGCAGCGTTTTGGCTCCTGTATCGGGAATGTACCAGCCTGAAGACGCGGCCGAATCGCGGTGGAAGACTCTGTCCAACGGGCAAACGCTGTGCGACTTCGGAGGGAATGCCTGGTCGTGGGTGTACGACGACGTTCAAGGCGGGCCGAAAGGCGTTGCCGCCATTGTGGAAGCAGATTCTCCAAGCGTTATGACGGCGCCGGGTGACCAAAGAACATCCGGCATGGGACTGTATCCCAAGGCCGGAACGCTGCTGATGGTTGGGGGCCGTCATGGGCTGATACGCGGCGGGGGATGCCGAAGCGGGAAGGCCGCCGGCGCCTTTGCGCTTCACGCGGCACTGCTGCACGGCGAATATGGTACGGTCGGCTTTCGCGCGACGCGTCCAATTTCTGGAGGTCACGACGCATGATCACACGCGCAGAGACACAAGCGACGCCCGGCCGCGAGCGCGGCACACCCATCCTGCAGACGCTCGGCCGGGCCATCAATCACGCGTGCCGTCTGGCCTTGCGCTTCGGCCTTGGCCTGCGAATTCCGGCGGCGCGCATCCACCAGCACGACCTGCACACCGCGCGGCAGCACGCGGCAGACCAGGTGAGCCTGGCCCTGGAAGACGTGAGCTTCTGGATGGCGGAAATCGCCAGGATCGACGAACAGCGCGAGGCCGCTGACGCCCGTGAGCAAGCGCTGCACGATCGGCGCAACGGCCTTCGGCCGCCTGCGCCGACCGATCCAATCCAAACGCTTTGAGGGGCACACCATCATGATTCTTGGCTTGACTGGCCAGCCGTTCCACGGCAAAGACACCGCGGCTGACTACCTGGCTACCGTTCACGGGTTCCACCGGATTGCTTTCGCGGATCCCATTCGCGCCGGACTCAAGGCGATGCTCGGGCTTACTGACGAGGACTTCACGCCGGAGCGCAAAGAGATTCCCATTGCCTGGCTCGGCTACAAGACGCCCGTGTCCTTGATGGAGTCGCTCGGGACCGACTGGGGACAGCTTCACGGCTATCCCACCATTTGGGTTGATCGCGCGTTCCGCGAGATTTACGAGATGGAGGAAAACAAAGTCGATTTCGTGCTGACCGACGTCCGCTTCCTGCATGAGGCTGAGCGTTTGCGCAAGGAAGGCGGGAAACTGCTGCGCATCGTCCGCCCGGGCGCGCCGAGAAGCCACCGCAACGAATACCGCAGTTTCCAGGAGCAGATGCGCCTGGTCTCCGACGAGGATGTCGTCGCCGAATCGGTCGAGGAGTTGCACGAAGCGCTCGACGACGTGCTGTATCAGCTGGGTTGGTTCCAGTCTCGGCTGGAGAAGTCCGCATGACTGGCAAACCGCCGATCCGGACATCGCGCCACCAATACAAACGGTGGAATAGCGCAGAAATCGACGAGCTGCGCGACCTGTACGGCACTACTCCGGCCACTGAACTGGCCACGCGCTACGGCGTGTCTCCGCAGCAGTTGCGCGCCAAGGCGTCTGACCTTGGCCTCGCGAATCAACGCGTGAAAGCGCGCAACCGCGCAGCGCAGCAGGCCGTTGAAGAGGCGAAGGAATGCAAACAACGCACCGCGCACGGCGAGCAGAGAATCATTGCCCAGCCGGGCTGCCGAGTCATCATTCACACCATGCGATAAGCGATCACGAAGGAAAGCAATGTCAACCACCAATCAAAACGGCGCACGCGCCCTCGACTCCTTCGGCGCGGAAATTTCCGAGTCTTCCTTCCACGAGCTTTGCCGCGAGGTACAGAAGGAAGTCGCGAAGGAGCGACCGGACCATGTCGCCTTGACCAAGCTCGCCTGCTTCCGCATCTGGAAGCAGTCCCCGCACCCGCATCACTTCAATAGCCTCTCACCGGACTCCTACATTCGCCAGTGGCATGAACTCCGCGCCTCTCCAATGTCGATCAGCTTCGTTCGAGCGGGGGATCTGATCGATTTCCTCCTGATCAACGTGCCCACTCTCTCCCCCGATTCCCTCGGCACCCGGCTGAAGCAGTTCCGCTCGAACAAAGGCTGGACACTGATGAAAGCGTCATCCCTCGCAGGGATTACGAAAAGCTATCTCCGGTCGCTGGAGCAGGACCGAGCCGACCCAGGGATGCAGGTGATCTTCAAGCTTTGCCGCGCCTACAACGTCACCCTCGACGACCTTCTCAAGGACCTTCCAGATGCCTAAGTTCCCCACAGCAGCCATGCTCCGCGCTGATGCAGGGCGGGAGGAGCTCACCCCCTCTTCGGGCCTTCCGCTAGTTCGCTTCCCCTCGACCCTTGAGTCCTGCACCCCCATCTACTTTACCGGCGGGCACATCTGGGTCCGGAAGCACCTGATCACCGACTGCCTCACGCGCCCCGCGCTCGATCTCTGGTCCGCCTTGCTCGAGGCGACCGAGCCATGCGTCTGGTATGATGTGAGGGAAGTGGCGACTCGACTCCGCCTGACCAAGGACTACCAGTACGCGCACCGCTACCTCGCCGTGTCCCTCCGCGCGATCGAGCGTTGGGTCGCGTCCTGCGAGGAAAAGTTCCTCGCCCCTCCCGTCTACCTCCGCCAGCGCAAGCTTCGCCCGCCAGGGCTAGAGTTCGCGCTTAACCCACTCTGTCTCCGAACTGAGGTGGAGGAACTGAGTTACGACAAAGCGATATTCAAGTTGTGGCGCGAGGCACGAATAAAGTTCATTGAGACTCATCCGGCTACAGCGAAGGCATTGGCGCTGAAAATACCGAGTCCGTCAGGAGATAATCATACTGCCGATGCGAATTGCTGGTGCGGCCCAAAAGCGCTTTACGACCCCGAGACAGGTACTACTGTGTATGTACACCATCGTGTGCAATAGGAGAAATTTGATGGCTAAACTAACCTGCTGGAAAACCCCAACCTCGCCTACAAGATCACGGCCGCCGGCCGCGCGTATGCGGGGCCCGCATTGGAAAAGCCGCCCGTTGAAACACTGGAACAGTTTTTACTCAGAGACATGACGGAGGCATCAGCCAGTTCCCCGTGGGGCGTCACGACTGTCATTGCTCCGGAGGATCAAGGATCGAGAGCGGCGGCCGACACATCCGGCGACGACAAGGCATCCACGGATTACGTCCAGGCCGAAACGCCGATCAGCGTTGACGCGATCGACGCTACCGATCCGGCGCCACCACCGGAGCAATACGCCATCTGCCGGGCAGGCCAGGGCCATCTGTCAGCGTGGCCGCTGCGCGACATGACGATAGAGGCGGCCAGGCAACTGGCGATCGACGACGCGGCGGCAATCGGGGGCGAGGTCGTGCTCTACCGGTGCGTGCCGATCGGCAAGGCGTTTCCGCGAATTGTCTTCGAGGAGGCGTGATGCGGTCGGTGATAATCGACGGAGTCAAATACGTTCCTCAGACTCGGTTCAAAACATGCGCCGACGTTCAAAGCCTCGGCACAGCATTGCGCGCAGCAAGACGAGAATTGCAGCAGTCTTTGTCTGATGCGGCAAAGGACATAGGAATTACCAAGAGCTATCTGTGGCAGCTAGAAAAGGACAAGGCATGTCCAAGTTTGCTGATTGCGCGGAAGATTTCGGACACTTACGGCATCAGCATTGTGAGCATGGCGGACTTGATTCCCGACGGATGATAAACAAATGGGCGATAAACCCGGAATGATCCGCCTCATAACTGTCTCCGAATTCGCCGATTCGCTCGGCGTGTCCCCCCGCACGGTCGCGCGCGAAATCAACGACGGAGCGATTACAGTCGTCCGGGTACGCGGCCGCGTGCAGGCCACCATCGATCAGCGTCGCGGCGTTATCCAGCGACTCAAAGCCCTCGGCGCTGCGGATGCGGACATCGACTACCTCAAAGCTGAACTGAAGTAACCACTCCCCCTCTCGAAAGGAAAAGCATGAAACTCAACATCGGCTCCGGCTACTCCCGCCTCGACGGCTTCACCAACCTGGATTGCAGTGCCACCGTCGGCGCGGATATTGTCTTCGACCTGGAAACCTGCGCCGAGCCCTTCGGCTGCATGCGGCTCCCCCTCGCGGACGACTCTGTCGAGGAGTTCCTCGCGAACCACATCCTCGAGCACATCCACTACATCCTCCCGGCAATGCAGGAGCTCCACCGTGTCGCGAAGCCTGGCGCGAAGCTCCTCGCCCGCGTGCCCTACGGCTCTTCCGACATCGCCTTCGAAGATCCGACTCAATGCCGCCAGTTCTTCCTCAACAGCTTCTCCTACTTCGGCCAGCCCGCCTACGCTCGCGCGGACTACGGTTATACCGGCGACTGGGAGGAAGTCAGCCGAACCCTCATCCTCAACCCGAATGCGGCCTATCAGCCCGAGTCTATCGAGGAAGCTCAGCACATGCTTCAGCACATGCGCAACTCCGTAATTGAGTTCATCGTCGAGCTTCGAGCGGTCAAGCCGAGGAGAAGCACGCTCGACCTCCCCGCGACTGTCCAAACCAACTTCGCGAGGGTCCGGCTGCAGCAGAACCTAGACGAATCGTGATTCTGGTGCTCACCGAGCCAGTACTCAACCGCATGAGCCCGTGCGCGCCGTTCATCATGCGCACGGCTTTTCATCTGATCGCGATCGGCAGCGCCATCCGCTTGTATCACATCCTCACCGGACACCCGCCAAGCTGGTCGGCGTTGCTGCAGGTTGGCGGCCTGGCGCTGCTGCTGATCTGCGACCAGTTGCGGCACGTGCGGCTGATCGACCGGAGGAAGGCGACGCGAGAGGCGGAGCAAGGGAAGCCGACGGCGGCGACGGAATGAGAAAGCCGCCAGGAGGCGGCTTTCTTGCGATCTGCGGTCGGCGTCTTTTGCGATATTTGCCGGCCGTGGTACGCTTTCCTTTGTGGCTACGAGATGCTGTTTGGTTGTGCAGATTTTGTGCCGTTGCCAGGACAATTTGTGCCGTTTGGTGGCTGTTCCTGACAGATCGCTCTATCGTAAGTCTATGATTTTGCAAACGCCCGGATGGTGAAACAGGTAGACACAAGAGACTTAAAAAGACACGTGCATATAAGAAAATCAATGGCTTACGTGTCTTTGTGCATTTTTTGTGCCTCATCGATCGCCGACCGCACCCACTTCGCCCCGCCAAGCGCGGCCATTCGATCGCGCTGATCTGCCGTCATCCGGATGCTGACGGATACGGTTGTCTGCCCTTCAGCAACCGGCTTGCGCCCTTGGCCCCTGCCAGGCCCTCCGCGCTTGGCGTTTGGCTGGGTCAAATTCCGCATTTGACGACCTTTCCGGCTCGGTGTATTTCCACCGTTCCCGCCACGCCAGACAATGCCAGTGCGTTTACGATTCCGGCCCGCGTACCGGTTCGGTGTTGCACTTCCGTTGTACCGCCTGGCGCTGTGTACACGACCATCGCGCGGGCATCGAATCGCCGATCTATCAGCCCTGCCCGATACCCTCGGCGCCACTCATCGCCTCGGGCAGTGCTGCGGATGTGCTCGGGAGCCTCGCGGTTAAACAGCTTGCGACCGATGCGCTCGCGGCCACTGTTGCGTCCAACCTCCCACCCGGCCGCATAGTCGGTGCCCTCTCTAATCTCTTTAGCTGTGGCTTTTTTCATTTTGTTTCCCCTGTTTGTCCGTGCGAGGCCCCTTCCGGGGCCGCCTAGTTTGGTTTCGTTCGCGCGGTTAAAGCCCTCCGCCGTAGCCAAATTGCGCCATACACCAGTCGCCAACATGGCTAGCGTCTGAGCCGGCCAGTCCGTACACTTTGATCGCAGCAATAACTCCAGAGCGGTCGCTGTCTCGGTTTTTGCTGTCGGTCATGCCGATGGCTGTAGAGAAAACTCCGGTACGGGTCAGAGCGAGTTGTGTTTTTGTCATTTCGTTCTCCTGTTTTGTTGGTTGATGTTGTTATTGTAGTGCGCAATCAATCAGGAGTCAAGTGGTTTTCGGTGGATTCCGTGTTTTTTTGCGTTTTCTGTGCTTCGGCAATCTCGTCGGCCATCTTCTCCGCCATCCTTTCCGATCCCGCCTTCAAATCCCCTCGCACCAGGTGCGAGTAGCGCGTGGTCTCCGCAAACGACGTGTGCCCGAGCAAATCCCTCAGCAGTATCAGCGTCGCCCCGGACTGCGCCCACCAGCTCGCCACGGCGGCAAAGAAGCGCCAAAACCTGTTGACTTAGGCTGTATAATGGCTATAATACAGACATAGCAGCACACAACTCAGGAGCCAGCCATGAAAACCATCGAAATCGCCGACCGTTTGGAACTCGACATCCGGCGCCCGTCTGGCATCGTCGAAACCGTCGTGCATCCGACGCTCAAGACCATTACCGCGCGCAACTTTGCGGCCATCAAAGACGCCACCGCAAAAGCTGGGCGCGGGGAAGTGTTGGCGTACCGCTGCATCACCAAGGCCGTCGAAGACACGATCGACAGCGACCCGTCGCGGATTGCCGAACTGTCGTACATCCGTGAGCACAACGCCACCATGCGCGCCAGCGCCGGCGGCGAAAAGTGCGACCAGATTGGCCGCACCTTCAGCGACCGCACGCCAGCACACAAAGCCGATTGACATGGCCACAAATACAAAAGTGAAGCAGCATGTGCTTTCTCGGCGAGGAGCCGAGAAAGCGATTATTCGCAGCACTGGAGAAGTTGACGTTTATGGCGTGATGCCTAACACATCGACAGTCGGCTGGTATTTTGCAGGATGGAAAAGCGACATAGAGGCCATAATGCTGGCCGAAAACGCTATCGCCGACAAGCAACGGATTGGCAACAGACCAGGGCAAGGGCGGCAAGCCACGATTGCCCCTGGAACGCGCCCGGTAGTTATTCGCGCGCTGGTCAGTCCTGAACAGCGTAATCTGTTTTTGTCCATCGGCGGCAGCACATGGCTGCGAAACGCGCTGGACACCTACAAGGAAGAAACAAAATGAGATACGCCATTGTGTACTTCGGCCATCCGGCCGGGAAGATCGTGCGTGGTAGCGCAACCCTTGAAGGAGCAAAAGCGACAGCCAACAAGGCTAAGGGAACGGGATCATGCTCGTGCGCTCGTGTGTATGAGTGCGACACTTTGGCACTGGGCACGGAGCCAACGAAAACGAAGAAACCGCTTGACTTTGCGCGCAATGAGCGTATTATAGGAACTGTCAACAGGGAGTTGGCACCGCGCCTCGGGAATCAGGGGCTGGAGAACGAGATGACCGCACAAGAAAAAATGGCCAAGATTCTTGAAGTGCTGCAATCCGGCAAAACCGTGTACATTCAGACAGCGCTGCGCGTCACCAAAGTCTCAGCAAAGGATGTGGAGAAGTTCGCAGCCATCAATCGCCCGCTATTCAAGGCGGACACGAAGTCGCTGTACATCAGCGCCGGGAATCGGTATGACTGCATCGACTTCTGCAAGATCACGGCTGTATAAACCGGAGAGCGTAATGACCAACAATCCCAACCGCGGCCAGAGCGGCCCACTCGCCAATCCTACCCCGGAAGAGATCATCGCCGCGCGCAAAGCGGCCGGCTTGACGCAGACGGAAGCCGCCAGCTTTGTCTGTGGAAGCCTGCGCGCCTGGCAGCAATGGGAGGCTGGAGATAGGCGCATGCATCCCGGACTGTGGATGCTGTTCGGTCTGCGCACCGAAGAGGCTGCGCAAGCGACAAGTAGCGGCCCACAATGGGCAATCGAAACCGAGGAAAGGAAAGGGATGAGAACCATGATTCTGTGCGGCGATAAAATCGTCGGCACGGCCGTGAAAACGGCGACCGGATCGGTGACTTACGTCACCAGTCCAAGCAAGTTCGACGAGCTGGCAACGCTCGCCGAAGCCGCCGCGTTCTGCGCGGAATTCAGCGCCAAGGCATACGGGCGCCGGATCTACGCCAAGCCGGCGGCGGAATGCCGGTACAACCTGGCATGACACATGCCATCCACAGAAGCCGCCCCCGGGCGGCTTTTTCATTCCGGAGCCGCAGGCGGCGCCTGGTCCGTCTCGCGCTTCCCCCTGCGGCGATCGATCAGCCTCACGTGCCGCAGCTGGTCGCAGATGAGCAGCAGCGCCAGGCCGCCCACCTGCATCAGAGCGGACCAGCTTGGCGGATGACCTGACAGGATGTGATAGACCCGGACCGCGCTACCGATGGCAATCATGTGAAACGCCATGCGCATGATCATAGGCGCACACGGGCTCATGCGGTTGAGCACAGGCTCGGTGAGCACCAGAATCACGATGGCCTCAACCAGGCCGATTATTTGCAGCCAGCTCACTTGAGCGCGTCCTCGGAGCGCTTTTCCGCGAAGCGCATCAGGAGCGGGCCCAGGATGCGGTGGGCCAGGAATCCGATGCCAACGGCGACCGGGTATTGGATCTTGTCCTGCGCGCCGGCGGCCTGCATGGCGCCCATGCCGTCGACGACGGCCATCGCTGCCGGCGTGCCATAGCCTGCCAGTATCGACGCGGTAACCGACAGCGTGCAGCGCCGGTGCAGCGGCATGGGGTCGGCGTAGGAGAGCGCCCAGAAGGCGCCCCACAGGCCGGCGAGGACAAGCTCCGGCCGCAGACCCAGGGCGATGCCGAACAGGGTGACGCCCGTTGCCGACAGGCTGATGACGGCCGCGCCGCTGGTGGTGGCTGGATCTGGCATGGTCAGGTCAGTAAAACACGCCGGCGGCGGCGTTGCTGGCGGCGACGTGGACGGAGTCGCTGCGGACGTCGATTGCTACGCGTCTGTAGTCGGTGCCATAGGGCACCAGCTTGCCTTGGTAGACGTAGTGCGGCATGGCCTGATACGTTATTGGCCCGGTGTCGGGCCGAACATAAACGTAGCTGCTATCCCAGTCGAAATACATATCCTTATCTGGCGATACGCTCATGATCGGCGAGCCTGCGGGTACGCCGTCCGTGATGCGCGTTACGGTATCCCAGTAGCCTGCATCTGGCGGCGGACCAGGAGGAAGAGACGCGCCGGCCGCCGTAGTAGTTGTCAGGGATACGGAATCGCTGCCGACTGACCAGGTGCGCACAAACGTGCTGGATCCTGTTTTGTCCCAGCCTTCCTCGTAGCTGCCGGAAATCGCTATTACATCGTCAAATACTCGCTCATAGCAGAGGAAATCGAACGTCCCATCGTTGCGCGGATAGGCGTTGACCACGTCGTAAATGCGCTCATGATGCGCGCCGTATCCGGCGGGGCCAGAATACTCGACAGCCAGGATTCTCGGCACGTAAGTCAGCGCGGCAGAGATGCCGGCACCGCTTGGCAAGGTGCCCACTCCGGAAAAGTCTATCCGAACGAGGCAGCGACGCTCGAGGACGAACATGGCGGCGCTGCCGTCCGGCAGGCTGCGAATCCAGCGGCCACCCGTGGGAAGAGCGGCGGGATCGCCGCCCAAGCCGGGCGTAATCCCCTCATCAGCAAATGTCCCGCTGCCGATCACCGTGGAGCCCGACACGCGCGTCTCGAAGACGTTATCTCGCCGCTCGTTGACAATCACGGTCAGGCTGTGCGTGCGCGCCGAGCTGTTCCAGGTGTAGGAAATCGTGATGTTCCACACCACGCCGTTCGCGTCGCGGTAAATGTGCCCGCTAGCGACTCCCAACTGCGCCCCCTGAACAGGCGCCGATACCCCATTGTTGAAAATCGCGTCTGCAGGAATGCGAATGTCGCCGTAGACGAGATCATCGGCCGTGCGGAACCGGAACAGCCGCGGCCGGCTGCTCGCGTACAGCGGCGCGCTGGACGACGCGGAATAGAGCAGCGTCGTCAGGTCCGGGCCCGTGTAGAACCCCGTCGAACAATGGAAGCCCTTGATCTCGCCGCTGAACCCGGCGAAACGTCGCAGCGTCTCGTAGGTCGTCCCCGCCTGGCCGACGGCGCTGCCGTGGAGGTTTTCCAGAACGGTATAGGTCGGCTGGGTCACCAGGTACAGCAGCGTGTCGGAAATCTGGCGCTTCCACGACAGCGAGCGAATGCGGCCGGAGTCTCGTTCCAGCAGGGCCAGGTCGTGCGTGCCGGCGACGATGCCATGCAACTCCGGATAGTCGACCGCGCCGGTCAGCCCCAGCACGGTCAAGCGGCCCTGGCGCTGAAACGTCACCGCCGTCCACAGCCGATCGTAGGCAAAGAACAGGCGGCGCAATCCCAGGCCAGACACTGATAGATTGGCATTGGTCTGCTTGATCAGCCAGTCGACGGACGCGGTGCGGGATACCTCGAGCAGATCGCCGAGCGCCCCGGATGCCGGCGTGCTCTCGTGTGCCAGGCACACCTTCAGCGTGCGCGGCTCACCGCCTCCGCTGGTGACCGTGAGCGTCTTCGTCGGGCGGATGAGCACAGAGAGCAGCCAGTTGTGGCTGTAGACGCGCGTCTCATCATGATAGGTGCGCGCGGCGAAGCTGGTTTCTGTCAGCGGGCTGAAAATGTCGTCCGCCGTATCCTTCGGCTTGCGCACCTTGTAGCGCCCCGTGCCGATGCGCCCGGGAATGGCGGGCGTCGGATCCGGAGGCGGCAGGATGCGGTTTTCGCGCGTGCCGATGCCCACGCCAGCGGCAGCCGCGCGGCGGCTCAGGAGAAGATCGAGAGCACCCATGGCGACGGGATCAAGGAAGCGTCGGCTTGCCCGTGCCGACGCGCTCGGGAATGGCCGGCGCCGGGGCGATGGGCTTCAGGGTGCTGTTTTTCTGCGTGCTCAGGCTGGCCGCCGTGGCCACCTTGTCGAGCGCCTTGATGATGTCGTCTGGCATGGCGAGGCTCCTGGTGGATCAGAGGGTGACGGTAAAGGTGTCTTCGGTCAGCGTAGCGCTGTAGCTGGTTGCCACGCTCACCACGGACAGATCGCGCTCGGCAGCATCCACGCCGGGGAACGTGATGGTCAGCACGTGATCCTCGGCGGCACCGGAATTGAAGTCGATCGCCGCAAAATCCGTCAAGGTCGTGGATCCCGGAGTGGAGCCAGCCGGGGCTGTGGTTGGCGTTTCCGCATGCGTAACGCCCGTGCCGGCCACCGAGCAAATCGCGACCGTGAATTCCGTGGTCGCCTCGCCGCTGTCCGGCGACAGCCGATGCGACACCGCGCGACACTTGCCCTTCGCTGAGATTCCGGACGCCGACAGCGCAATCGTCTTGTCCAGGTCGACATCGGGATTGAGCGGCACGGTGGCGACGACGGCGTTATGCCGGTGCGAAGCCCAAATCTTGGTCTTGGCGATGGCAATCAAGGTTTCCATCGCCGCATCGGCCGCGGCCCGGTCGGTGTCCGCCGTCAGCGTCACGTCGGCGGATGTCGTCTCGCCGACCACGCCCGGCGCGGTATCCTGCGGCGGAATCGACGAAATGGCGTTGGCGTAGAGAAGCATCGATGTCTCGGCGGCGACGACGGGCGGATAGACGCCTTCAAGCGCCCCGGATAGCCTGTCGCTGCGCGTGCCGACAGCGGCGATGCTGTTCGGCGCCGACACGGTGATCGCGTGGCGCTCCTCGATCGTCTGCCCAAAGTCGAACGTCACCGTCGCCGTAAAGCCCATGCAAAGCTCCACGTCGTAAGGGCCTGGCACCCAGGAGCCGATTCCGGTGGACGGCAGCGGGGTGTAGGCCACCGACACGATAGTTCCGCCGGCGCTCTTGATGGCGGACTCCACGGCCGCGCGCTGCAGGAACCACCCGCCGGCGTCCACGAAACTCGAAATGGTGCCGGCGTTGACGTAGTCGTAGCCGATGGCGTGCGTTTCCGCCTTCACGCGCGGGAAGCGGTAGCCGAAATCGATGGCGATGCGGTTGACGAGCTGGTTGGCGCCGGCGATCGACACCGACGGGCTGCCGTCGACAATGTGCTCCGCCGTGAATGTCAGATCGGCGGTGGTCTTCGGCGCCCAGGCGGTGACGCGCAGGGCGCGCGCCGGGGTGAGTTCGCACGACGACGGCACCGTCGACAAGCGATCCTGCAGGTAGGACCACCCGCGCGCGGCCGGGTCGAAGATCGCCGGCGAGTAATAGCCGTCCGGGATGGCGGCGTCGATGGCGGTGGCGTCCATCGCCTCGACGACGCCCTGCAGATCGTCGGTGCAGCGCAGGCCGATTCTGCGGCCGGCCAGGTCGAGCACGGGCGTGTCGATGATGCCGGTGAACAGGCGCTCGACGCTGGTCGGGGATCCGGTGTGCATGGCGGCGATGTCGATCGTGACCGGCTTGCCCACCCAGGCGGCGACGGTGAAGCTGGTCGATGCCGGGGCGATCGTCAGGTCGGCCACGCGCGCGCTATCCTCCTCGGCGTCTATCCGGATGTCGCCGACGATGCGCGCGGTGACGTCCACGCCGGCAATCGTGACGATGATCGTCCAGATGCCGGCAGAGCCGGCGGCGCCGCTGGTGCCGACGTAGGTTTCTGGCACGTCAAACCTCCTCGGCGACGAGTTCCCAGCGATAGCTGGCGTCGCCTCGGGATCCGGATTCGCTGGGGCGCTGCACCCAGCAGGTGAGCAGCGGGAAATACAGAATCTGATAGCCGATGGCGTCGGCGACGGCGGTGGCCGTGCCGACGTTGCCGACGACGGCCAGCGGCGTCGGCACGGCGTCGCCGAAGGGCAGCAGGGCGAGCGCGAACGGCAGGTGACCGGAATCGGCGCGACGGCCGACGGGCAGCGTGGCCTGCCGGCTGGCGTCGGCGATCAGCGCGCGCGGGACGAGGCAGGCGACGGTCTGCGTGGTCGACGTGTCGATCGTTTCCAGGCCGGCTGGCAGCCAGCCGCCCCCGCTGATGGTGGTGCGCAGTCGGCGCCAGGTCTCTTGCTTGATGGCGGCGCCGGAGACGGTGCGCAGCAGGGTTTCCCCGCCGATCGTCTCGTAGGTCTGCTCGATGTCGAGTGCGGCGCGGTTCGGGATGGCCAGAGAGCCAATCTTGAGTAGCGTGCTCATCTCCGTCCGCCTTTCTGCAGGGCCAGGCGGGCGAAGGCGCCCTCAAGCTGGCGAAGGGGGTCAGCGTCCATGGTCACCCGGTAGCTGCCCAGGTCGGGAAAGTTGAACACGGCGGCGGCGCGCTGGGCGGCGGCCTGCGGCGCCCGGGCCATGCCGATCGACAGGCCGCTGACGAGTCCGCCACTGGCGAAACCTGGCAGCGCGCCGAGGCCCTCGCGGTTGAGGCGCTGCAGCCAGGCGAGCATGCCGCGCTGGCGGACCACTTCCTGCCGGAGAACGAACTCGCCGGCGTGCACCACGCCGGCCGGCTGCCACTTGCCGCCCGGGCCGGTGTAGCCCCCGCGCGCGAATCCTTCCTTGCGAAAATCGGCGGCGGCAGCATAGGCCGCGTAATCCTCGGCGCCGGCCGCGTTGCCGGACTGCACGGTATTGACCGTCACGGTCACCGTCTTGTCTTCGAGCGCGGCGATCTGCGCCTTCAGATTGGCGATGGCGCCGAGCGCTTCGTCGACGCGTACCTGCACGCTGATCTCGCCGGCTTTCTTCTGCAAGGCGGCAATCTCCGCGTCGAGCGTCTTGATGCGGTCCGCCTGTTGCTTGGCCACGTCGGTGGCGTCGGCGGCTTTCTTCTCCTGAATCTTGGCCTGTGCCTCTTGCGCGGTGGCTTGCGCGTCGGCGAGTCGTTCGGTGGCGCGCGCCTGCTGCTCGGGGTCGGCGAGCTTGTCGGCGAATTTCTGCGCGCGCTCGGCATCCTTCAGCGCGCTCTCGGCGAGCTTGGCAGCGGCCTCGACGCGCCCCTGTTGCGCGGCGAACTTGGCCATCAGCGCATTCTCGGCGGCGGTGTCCGAGATATTGATGAAATCCCGTTGGTTGGCCTTGTCCTGGTCTTCCTGCGGCAGTTGGCTACGCCGGATCTCGGCGGCCTTGTCGGCGCCCGCGGTGCGCGTGGTAGCCGCCAGGGCAATGAGCTTCTTGGCTTCCTCGGTAGCTGACTTGCTGGCGGCCAGGCTTTCCTGCCAGGCGGAGCGCAGCGCGTCGCGCAGTTTCTCGGCGTTGGCGATCTGCGCGGCGGTGCGCTTGTCGTCCTCGAGGAGGATGTCTGCCGACGCCTTGCCGGCGGCGACAGAGCGGAGCTTTTCCAGTTCGCCGAGTTTGGTCTGCAGTTGGGCCCCCAGGGCCAGGCGCTTGGCGGCGTTGGCGGCCTCGTCCTGCAATCCCTTGTCGCGCAGGGCTTCGTAAAACTTGAGCAGCTTTTCCTGCTGGGCGATGTCGTCGGCAACGTTCTTGCCGGAAATCGCGCCGGCCAGGCCGCGGCCTTGGCCGCGCGCCTTCTCGGCGTTGAGTTCGGCGAGGCGAGCGGTGACGCGCTCGATTTGCTTCTCGACCGTGCCAATGGTGCCGGTGAGCGAGAGCGCGCCGAGGAAGCTGAACCCGGCGCCGCGCGCCGTGATGAACTCGGTCGTCAGCTTGTTGAGCGTCGGCAGCAGGGCGTTGGCAATCGCAATACCGGCGGCGGACGACGTAGTTTTCAGCCTGTCCAGGTTGTCATTGAATTCGGCGGCGGCCTTCGCGGTTCCGGCGGTCATCAGCCCGCCGAGCCGCTCGATCTCGTCGCCAAGGGCTTGGATTCCGGTGCGGCCTTGCGCCAGGAAAGGCACCATGACGCCGCCCAGCTTGGCCCCGAAAATCTCGGCCGCGCGGGCGGATCGCTCGGAGCCTTCGGGCAAGGTCGAAAATGCGTCCGCCAGGTCGAGCAGCACGTCATTTGCCGGGCGGATTTGCTTGGTCGTCGTGTCCTGCACGCTGACGCCCAGGCGCTTGAATTTCGCGATCGCGGTTTCCGAGCCGCCGGCGGCGGCGACGATCTCGCCGGAGAGCGCTTGCAGCGACTTGCCGAGTTGCTCGGACTCGACCCCGGATAGCTTGGCCGCGTACTGCAGCCGCCCAAGGTCTTCCACCGACACGCCGGTTCGCTCGCTCATCTGGTCGAGCGCGTCGGCGGCGTCAATGATGGATTTGGTATAGGCCACCAGGCCGGCGGCGGAGATGACCCCGCCCAGCGAGAAGGCGGTTTTGGCAATCGAGTCGAGCGAGCCCAGTTCTTTGCGCAGCCGCTCGACGGCCTTGACGGCACCCGAGGAGTCTCCGGTGATGACGACCTTCGTGGTCACTTTTTGCCGCTTTCCTCGTTGGCCAGGGCCACCGCTATCTCATAGGTGCGATAGGGATAGTCCCAGGGGTTGGTGTGGCCGTAGCCTTGGATCAGGACGCAGCAGGAGCGGTCAAGAGCGTCTGCTCGACGGCGGCCTGAACCGCTTTGGCGCTCCTCTCGATGGCCTGGCGGACCCGAAAAAAAAACGGGTTAAGCTCCTGGCACGCGGTGACCAGCGGGGCGAGTTCGCCCGGCGTGCAGCGCTCCAGGTCAGCCGCCGAGGCGTCGCACTGCATCAGCAGATCGCCGAGCCCGAAGCCGTCGAACACCAGCGACTGCAGCGGATCGCCGACGGCCTCGTCGGTGAGTAGCGCATTGCGCACCTCGGCGACGGTGAGCTCGCGCACGACGACAGCGAGGCTTTCGCCGTCGTCGTCCGGATGCAGGACGATTGTCCGCGTCGCGCGCATTACGTGGCCTGCTGCAGTTCGAAGTATTGCGACTTGCCGGCGGTGACGATGGTCTCGTCTTTCTGGAAGGTGAGCGACACCTGCAGCGTGCCGAAGTCGTCGCCGATCAGGGAGACGTTTTGCGCCACTCCGAGCTTGGCCTTGTAGCCCTTGAAGACGAGTTGCTTGCCGTCCACCTCGTTAACGCCCTCGACGTGGATCGAGATGTCCGGAGCGGAGTTGATCAGCGACTGCACGTCCGCGCCGACCAGCGGGGTGTAGCTGATGGTGATGGCGTCACCCGACACCACCGATCCCGTTGTGATGGTGCTGGCGATGGTGATGCCGCCGGCGCTGACCGTGTAGTCGGCCGTCAGGATCATCGTCGCACCCTTCTTGACGACTGGAGCGACGCCGGTGTTGATCAGGCGCTTGGTCGGGACGAACATGTTCGGCACGATCTTGTAGCCGGCTTCGTCGGTGATCGGCGTTGCGGCGAGCGCGGCCGTTGTGCCCCACAGGGCCAGCGCGAGATTGTCGGCGGTGAAGTGCCGCATATCGAGCGTGCCGGTCACGTCGCCGATCCGCTTGACAGAGGCATCGACACCGCCCGAGGCGCTGGCGAAGTCGGCGAGCTTCTTCTCTTCTTCGGAGAACGAGAACTGAAACGCGCTGACGTTTTCCAGGTAGCGGAACGGGCGATTCTCGAACGTGCTACCGGCGCTGAACAGCGCGACGCGGACTTTGGCCTTGCCGATGTAGGCGGAACCCATGGTGTTTCTCCTATGCTATTTCAGGTGCCGACGACATGCGCCGGGAAGGTGATGCCGAAGGCCAGCCGCAAAATGCGGCCATCGAATTCTGTGGTCTTGCCGCCGACAATCTCGACATGCCGGCCGGGCTGGTACTCGTAGTCCACCAGCGCGGCTAGCGCATCCTCGAACAAGGTCGCGGCGGCGGCTTTCTCGCCGGCGTCGGCGCGGGCGGTGTCGAGGAAGACGTTCACCGAATAGACGACGCCGAGGCGGAGATTTTTCCCGGTGGCGGCGGTCGGCTCGGTGCCGGCGATCTGGATCTGCGCGACGACTGGCGACGTGCTGTCGTCGGTGAGGTCGATCGGGTCGAAGGTGCCGAGCAGGATCGAGCCGGGCGCGCACTTGGCAGCCAGGCGGGCGAGCAGCAGCGCCTCGACGTCGAAAATCATGGCTGCCGCACCAGGTGCGCCAGGCGCTCGGCAGTGTTGAGCTGGCGCGGGACGCCGATGACCTTGTAATTCACGGCGTTGATCGTCACGATGTCGCCGGCGGACAGCAGCATGCTGTCCTGATAGCGCAGCGTGTGCGTGGTCGTCGCGGCCGCGTCGAAAGCGTTCTCGCCGACCGTGTCGAGATGGCCGGCGAAGGTCGTCGCGCCGAGCGCGCAGAGCGTCGCCAGGCCGAACGGGCCGGTGTCGTAGAAGTAGGCGAGGTTGTCAAACATTTGGTATGGATAGCGTCGTTTATTACTTTTCACACATAGCCATGCGGAACCTCAGGAATAACCGGCACAAGCCCCATTTCCAAAATGTCTATATCTATCGCGGCATTGGCAGGAGAGCCAGCCGTCGTTGGGAGAATCAACAACTCCAGTTTTACAGTCGTCGCGCCAGGTCCTATTGCGAAATGCGGAGTTTCCAAAAGCATGATCCGACTATCCGCAGGAATTGTTGTGCACATATCCAGGCCGCTTTGCCCTGTATGAGATTCACCAGTAGACAACGTCGCCGTAGGAAAAATCTGACCAATACCCGCCAGAGAATTAACGCGGAATCGACAGTAGACTTTAAATCGCTGAGTCGACCCGACCCACGCAGCGGACACTGACCACATAAAAAAGTCCGCGATGTAATCTAATGCTCGCGTAGCAGAGCCTGGCCACGCGCCAATTATTTTTACTGACCCATCGGCGTTTCTGCTTGTTGAAACTATAGCCGTTCCATACGCAGCAATAGTATGATTTTTTGGTGCGATTGAACCACCTTGAAGACCGGACACGCCTCCGGTTGAGCCAGTCATAGCCGCCGTTTCCCTGGTGCAAATTTGCATGTCGAGCAGCGACCCAGACCCAGGCAAAATATCTCGCAGAACAGGCAGCACGACCAGGCCCACCGCGAATCTGTGGTCCGTGTTTGGGTGCACGCCATCAGTCCAGCCGGCAAGCGGCCTGCGCGAGTATGTTCCGTTGTTGACGTATGCTGTGTCGAGCCACGCGGTCGATACCGAGTTGTCTCCGTAAGCTCCAGGGACGTCAAGCGACAGCTGTCCTGACTTTCCCCTGCCTACGTACTCCGCCAGACCATCGTAGTCGCTGGCTCTGGACGCTGGAATTCCAACAGGCCCGGCCGCTTTGTAGTATGGCATCGAGCTATAAACAATCGGGGTTGCGCCGTAGCTCAAGCACAGTCGAGACATGGCTCGCGCCCACCCCTTCATCTGCTCAAGTGTCGCCCCTCCTGATGCTGTTGGCACCGTCATGTCGTTCTCGTACAGGTGCAGCGCCACAAAATGTGGCCTATAGAACCGCAAATCCCTTTCAAGGTCACACCACATTTGAATGAATATCGCGCCTCCATAGCCATAGGCAGGCACAACCTCAACAGGCCCACCAAGAAGCGCAACAGCAGCATTGACGGCGCCCAGCCCCTGATCGAGCGCAGGAACGGTAGGCAGGACGTGATCGGTGATCGCCGTGCCCGCTCGAATCATTCCCGGAGTTTTGTCAACAAGCGTTAGATCATTCGTCGAAATGCTCTGAATTGTCGTTGTCCACAACCTGCCGTTATACAACGCCAAAGTGACCTTGTGTCCAGCAGTAAATGCTGCTCCATTAAGCACCGTCAAAATTGAAGCGCCGGCATTAACATCGGCCGCAGATAGTGTTGAAGTCTGCGAGTGCAGATACGCATTGCATTGTTGAGCGATTGAGCAGCCGAACACCAAAAGTTTTTTGCGATACGGGGCCCCAGCCATGGCCGCATGCTGATCCGCATGATCTGTCAAGTCCGTGCGCACGAACGGCGGCGTCACCCACGCCGCTTTTTTCTGCTCGACTAAATCCGCCTCGAGTGCGGCAGACAGCGATAGCGTCGCCCCGTCGACAGAATAATGGACTCCGGCAATAAGTACGGACGTCAGTAGGCGGATTGACATGGGCTTTTTCCTTGGTCGCCGAATCTGGGCTTGGCGTTACGCGTCGGCGGCCTGCGCAGCCTTGGCGGCCGCCTGCGCGGCCTTGACTTCTTCCGCCGTGGCGGTATGCGTGCCGGCCTTGCTTGGGTCGTCGGCGCGGCTGACGTAGAGCGCTTTCCCGGCGAGCACGACGGCGCGGGCGGCGTCTTTGGGGGCGTCGATGATGCCGATGTCGGCATGCTGGCCGCCACGGTCGTCGCCGTGGTTGATCAGGGTGGGCTCGATGACGAGGATTTTCATGATGGTCCTTGGGTTCTCGGCGGGCGCCGACGAATCGGCGCCAGGGGGCTCGGTTGGCTTGGCGCCGGTTACGTGGTCAGCGCATCCTTCATGGCCGCGAAGCTGCCGGTATGGCGCACGCCGACATCGACGTCATGCAGCGCCACCACGCGCTTGGTGCCTGCCGAGCTGCCGGTGTAGGGGTCGAGCATGATGTCGAGGCCGCCCCACATGAAGATGAGCAGGTCGATCCAGTTGCCGAACGCGATCGCCGAGCAGACGGAGCCGGACGACCCCTTGACGAGGTTTGACGGCACCGAGTTGCTGCACAGCGCGTCATAGCCGAGCATGTCGCCGACGCCCTGCGAGCCGGGCTGAGAGGTCCATACGGCCTTGCCGTTGGTGCTGGCGAATTCCTGCGTCTGGCGCAGCTTGCCGCGAACCTTGGTGTTGGTGAGGAACGCCAGGTTGCCGACGTCGCCGTTGGCGTTGGCGACAGCCGATTCGAGGTCGACGATGTTGCCATAGGTCGGCGCCAGGCCGTTCGTGCCGCCGGCCACCGAGCCGATGCCCGAGGTGTTGAGCAGGCCGGTGGGCTCATTCGAGGCGCCGGCGCCGTTGATCGCGCCGAGCTGGATCATGAGGCCGATGACGGCGGCGAGGTCAGCGCGGACGAAGGCTTCGACGTCGATCGAGCTTTGGATCAGCAGGCGGCGCGAGTAGTCGACGAAGGCGCCGACGGTCTTCGGCGATCCGGTCACCTGGCCGACGGTGGGCGCCGATTCGGTCGGCGCGCCGTTTTCCGCCACCCAGTAGCCGGTCGTTGCGGCCGTATGGCTCGGGATGGCAATGTTTCCGTTCAGGCCGGTCAGGAAGGTACAGCCGAGACGTTCCAACACCATGGCGTTGCGCAGGAGCGTGATGAAGTCCGAGCCGAGCACTTCGGTGGCGACGGTGTTACCGCCTGCCGTTGCCGAGCCGACGGTCAGGTCGCGCTGGCCAATCAGGTGGCCGCGGTTGGCGATGCCATGCCTGGCCCGCTGCAGCAGGAGCGACTGGGCGCTGCGGGCCGCGGCGGCGTTGAGCTGGATGCCGCGCTGGAGCACATCCACCGGGATGGTGATGGCCGCCTCGCGGATCTTGTCGCGCGAATCGCCGCGCTTGTCCTGAGCGGCGCGCGAGCACTCCAACTCGAACGGGGCGAGCGTGGCGGCGTGGTGCGGGTCGCTGGCGGCGAGGATGGCGCGGCAGAAGCTGAACGATTCGGCCTCATTGGCGGTCAGGCCGATTTCCGGGGTCTCTGCGACGCGCAGCGTGCCGGTGTCCTTGAGGTGGGCGAGCACGCGCGTGGCGAAGACGTCGGCGTCCATGCCGCTGTCGATGGCCTTCTCGGCCAGGTCGGGCACGTTCCATTGCCGGCCGACGGCGGTGATTTCGCGAACGCGGGCGCGTTCGAGTTCGATGCCGTCGGGCTGCTTGCTGGTGCTGCGGGTAACGGCGGTCTCGGGCGCCGGGGCGGTGGCTTGGTCCATGGTGTGGCTCCTGGTGGTGACGCCCTCGGCGGGCGGGGTATCGATAGCGATGATTCGGTAATGGTCGGCTTGGGCTGGCATGGCGCCGTCAGCGGCGCGGCCGATTCCCACCGAGGCGTCGGCGGGGATGTCGACAAGGGAAATTTCGTGCGGGGTCCAGCGCGTAACCCGGTACTCGTCCGGCTGGCGCCCTTCTCCGCTCTTGGTGAGAACGCGCTCCTCGATGACGTAGGCCACGGAGACGTTGCGCACGAGGCCGTCGACGATGTCCTGCCGTAGGTCGGCCAGCGCCGCGCGAGCACTTACGGTGATGTCGGCGTACACCCTACCGCCGTCCAACCACGCGCGATCCGCGGCGCCGATGCCGGCAAGCGGGGTGTCTCCCGTGGCGGTGAAGCGATCGTGATTGGCGAGGATGGGGGCGCCCCCGTTGAGGCGAGACAGGTCCACCTCGTCAGGCTTGTGCCCAAGCACTTCTACCCATGGGTCTTCCCACCCGTCATTGCGGAGGTAGGGTGTCTCGGATGACACGGAAAGCGTGAGGTACAGCCGCTGATCGGAAGCGGCACGGTCAGCGATTTCTCGCACCGTCAGCGTGGCGGGCATGTGCCGATGCAACAGGCCGTCGATGCGCGAGCGCAACGGCTTCACGGTGGCGGATGGCAATGGGGCGGAGGCGGTTTCGGTCGTCATGGCGGGATTGTCAAACGGGACGCAGATGGGAACTAGGCAAGAAATTTCGCTGTGGCGATTTCTTGGCCGGCGCGCTTTCCGCCGGTTCCGCCGGGTCGGCAGGATCGGCAGGGTCGGCCGCCATGGCGGTAGCGCCAGGCGTGGCCGTCGGCAGCGGCCCGAACAGGGCGACGTCGGCGTCGCGCTCGGCGGCAATCTCGTCCGGGTCTTCGCCGCGCGACATGATGATCCGGCTGCGCGAGGTCAGGCCGTTCTGCAGGTTGGTTTCGTCGGCGAGCGATTCCTTGACCGGGTCGATTCCCTGCCAGCGACGCGCCTGCCAAGTGGCGGCGGCGAGATAGTCGAGCAGGCGCGAGACTTGCAGGCCGGGAGTCGACGCGGCCAGGTAGGGGAGCACCGTCTCGAATACGTCTTCGTGCAGCCAGGAGATCAGGCGCGCCTGGAGCTCTTTGTAGTGCTCGCGCTCGTCGAGGATGCCGACGCGCGCCGAGCTGTAATTCACGTCCGCGAGGTCGTTGCCGATCGAGACATACGAGGCGCCCTGAGCGGCGGACCAGCCGCGCACCTGGCTTTTCACGTACTCGGTAGAGTCGATGTTGGGCCAGGGGCTGTCGTACTGTCGGAAGTCGTAGCCAGTCGGCACGGTGTCGAAGGTGCCGGGGACGGTGGTGGTGTATTTCTCGGCGCTGGCGGTGATCTGCTGGATTTCCTCCGGCGTGAGCACCTTTCCGGCCGCATGCGCGGCGTCGAGCACGCTGGAAACGATCTGATCGGCGAAGCCGGGCGGCGCGTCGCCGCTCGGCGAGACGAAGAAGCCGAGCCGCTTGGCGCTGTTCGAGCAGGCGACGGCAGCGGCGTCTTCGAAATCGTGCAGCATGTGCAGGCGCCGCGCGCCGATGGCGAGCTGTGGGACGCCACGAATCTGGTCCACCTCCTCGACGAGGAAGCGGTGGCGGATTTGCTCCGCCGGAATGCGCAGGTGCGCGCCGACGGTGCTGGAGTCAATGCCCAGGTCGCCGGCTTTCGCCGCGCGCAGCCAGTAGGCCACGGGCTTTCCGTCGTCGTCGATTTCTACGCCCATGCGCACGCGGCGGCCCTGGTACTCGCGCCGAATCGTCACGTCGAGCAGCGTCGGGTCCAGCAGTTGAATCTGAATCCGGAACCGGCCGGCGCCGGGGCGATAGCGGTAGAGGATTTCGCCGTCGGCCGCGAGCGTCCACAGCATCAGGGTCTCGATCTCTTTCCAGCAGAGGCGTCCGGAGACGTCGCAATTGCCGCGCTTTCCCCAGGCGGACCACGCGGATTCGAGGAGCGCATTGGCTTCGCTGTCGAGGGGAGCCGTTCCGGCGGTGGGCTGGCGACCGCGCGCGGTCTGGCGCAGGCGCATCTGCAGGCGGATGCCGGCGGCGCCGAGCACGTTGTCGACCAGTTGGATGCGGTAGCGCTTGACCCACTCATTGTTGCGCGCGAGGTTGCGCGAGCGGGCGCGCAGCGTCGGCAGTTGGTTGTGCAGGTCTTCGTTGATGCCGGCGGCGGTCGTCGCCCAGGACGCCACCCAGGCCGGCGTTTCGCCAGCCTCGAAGCTGCGCGAGGCGGTGCGCAGTTGGGCGAGCTGCGCCTGGTGCGACTTGGCGGCGATGCCGCGCACGGCGCTGTCGATCCAGGCGGCGCGCTCGGCGGCGGTTTCGCGCGGCGCGCGGCGGAATGGCTTGGCGAGGAGGTCGAGCAGGCGCATGCGGATCGTCTCCTGGTCAGCCGCGATAGAAGACGCGGCCGGAAACGCCGCGCTCGATCGCCACGGCGCGCTCGTAGTAGGCGATCAGGTCGGCGATTTCGGTGGTGCTGCGAAATTTCATGCGGCGGTCGCCGATCTGGTACTCGGCGACCGGGCCTTGCCCGGCGGTGCAGTAGCTGGCCAACGCGGCCTTGAGGTCGTCGAGCGCCTTGACGTTGTCGGTGCGACCGTCGAAGGTGGTCGCCGTGGCCAGGTTGGCCTCGATGTCGAGCGTCTTGGTTTCGAGCGACACGCGCTCGGTGGCCGGGCCCACGGTGCGCTCGACGAAAACGAACAGCGTCGCGCGGCCTGCGGCCCAGGCGGCCGTGGTGACGGCGTCGAGGGTTACGGTGTGCTGTGTGCCGACGCCGGCGGCGGAGAAGCTGGCCGGGCTGCTGCCCGTCGTCCAGAGAATGCGGTATTTGAGCGTCCAGCCGTCAGCGGCGGAATACTCGGGGAGCGAGCGCGACCAGGTAAGGGAGTCGCCGGCGCGGATCGAAAGCGGCTCGGTGTCGGGAATGGCCAGGGTCATGGGTCAGCATGGTGGCGGACCCAGGGCGGCGAGAATAGGCAAGAAATTTCGCGGGGGGCTGGCTATGTCGTCCGGTCGACCATTTTCAGCATGTGCCGAATGTGGCGAGACAGATCGTCGTCTCCGCCAGTGTTGAAGCGATTCAGCGCGGCGCGCAGGGTGTCCAGGTCATGCGCGCCGCAGACGGCTTGGCGCGCCAGTTGTAGTCTGTCGAGCATCCGCGCGTGATCGGCGGCGGATCTGGCGCGCGCTCGTCTTGCTCGCTCGATGGCTTCCGGATTGCTTTCGCCGAGGCGCTGCGCCATGCTGCAGTCTCCCGTGGAAACGTCGGTCGGGTTGGCAAGGAAGTCGCTGACGCTCATGCCTTGCAAGGCGATCTGCTTGAGGTTGTCGAATCGTGTCGCCATCATTTCTCCTTCCGGAAATTCACGCGATCCACCGCCAGGCAAGCATACCCCGCCTTGCTGCGCGCCAGGGCAATCGGGTCGTCGGTGCGCTCGTAGGGGCTGACTTGTCCACCGCCGAGCAGGACGGAGATATCGTGCATGGCGGAGTCGAGCCACATCGATGTCTCGCGCTCTTTGCGCAGGGCGCCGTCGAGCGCGTCGAGCGTTTCGGCGGCGAGGAACAGCGTGGCGGCTTCGCCTCCTCCGGATTCCATGGCAAAGGCCATAGTGGCGAGCTTTTCAGCCAGGCGCTTGATGCGGGCCGGGTCGGTTTCTGGGGGTCGAGTCATGGGGAAATCCTTTGGCTTGGTCACTTGCACAGTTGCCGCAGTTGCTGCACGCGTCGCACGCTGACGCCAAGGCGCAGGGCCAGAGCGGCGGCGTCTTCTTCAGCCGCCGGCGCGGCGATCTCGCGCAGCAGTCGGCGCTTGGTGTGGGCGGCGATGTAGATTCGCGTGGCGCCGTGCTCGCGGCGCACGGCGGCCTCGAAGCGGTCCCATACGTCCGCGGGCACCTCCGGCAGCGCTTGCCGGGCGGTCTCGATGATTTCGCGCAGGCTATCGCCGGACACGGGACTTTGCGGCGCGAGCGGCCATCATCTTCGCGAAGACTTGCGCGGCGGTGTCGGCAGTGCCTGAATCGAGAGCGTTGGCGACGTCTTCCGCCGTTGTCGGCAAGACGTCATCCGCCCAATTCGTCGCTCGCTTGGCCGGGGCCTCAGCGTCCGGCCGGCCACCGGTGGCCAGCGGCCCGGCCAGCCGACAGGCGGCGAGCGCTAGAATCAGGCAGTCAAGCGCTTCGTTCCGTGGGCGAATTTGCTTCCACTCGCTGAAAACCCGAGAGCCGCGGATGCGCTTGACCAGCTGCTCGGCGGCGAGCTGCGCGAAGTATTCGTCGTCGAAGGCTGGGTCGGCCGGAAAGTGCAGGTAGCCAGGGCCAGGCGTCGGCAGCTTGAGGCGGGCATAGATCAGCGACTTGGCTTGATCGACGCCGAGCGGCTCGATCGGCTGCCCCTTCTTGCGGCGCACGCGCAGGCGCATCTTGCGGCGGCGCTCGTCCTCGATCAATGGGCGGCCCATGCCGGTGACGCCCTTGGTCGGCAAAGCCCAACGCTTGCCAGCACAAAACGCCATGGCCATCGACGTGTTGTATCCCGCGTCGACGCAAACCATGGCGACGCGCGCGTCGCGCAGGTACTCGTCAAGGTCGTCCCACGGGCCGGGCGTCGCCGTGTCTCCGGGGAATATCTGATGATCGAGAAGCCATCCCTCCTCGCCGTCGCCCCAGGCCGCGAGCGAGCATTCCAGGCGGTCTTTTTGGACGTCGACTCCGGCGGTGAGCCGGCGGACCTTGCGGGCGGCGCGCAGCGTTTCCAGGGCGTATGGCTCGACGCGCGCGAGCACGCTGGCCGCGTCGGCGCCATCGCCTTCTTCGCGCCAGACTTCGCCGAGGTAGGTATTGACAAACGCCTTCAGCGCGGCGGTGTCGCCCTGTACGTCCACCCACTTCTGCGCGATCTGGCGCCAGCCCAGCCCGAGGCCGATCGGGGCATAGAGCGAGTTGATGTGATAGCCGCGCACCAGCTTGACGCGCGGGCGCTCGGCGATCCACCGGCCGCGCGCGAGCAGGGTCGGCTTTTCGCCTTCAAGGATCTCGGCTCCGCAGGATTCGCAGACGTACCACGCGTCGACGACGACCTTGGCTTCAGCGGCTCCAGGCGTTGGAGACTCGGCAAGCTCGGTTCGGTACTTGAGATTGGCGAATTTTAGGTGATGGAAGTCGCCGCAGTGCGGGCAAGGCACGTGATACCGCCGGCGGTCGCTGCGCTGATAGGCCTGGTCGATGCGACTCTCGTCGGCGTTGGTGGGCGTCGAGACCAGGAAGGTCTTGGCGCGCGAGAATGTGCGCTGGCGGTTCTCGATCAGCGTCATCGGGTCGCCCTCGCCACCGACGTCCCACTTGTAGGCGTCCACCTCGTCGCAGATGACGTAAGGCAGGTGATCGGAGCGCAGCGAGTCGGCGCTGTTGGCTCCCGCCTTGATAATCCTGGCGTTGGCGCCGTACTCAAGAATGTCAGCCCGGTTGGCGCTGCTGCGCGAGGCCCGGCTGACCAGGTCGGCGAGCGGCGGATTCTCGCCGATCATCTTGGACAGGCGCGGGTTGAATGAGCGGTCGCGCAGTTCGAGCGACGGCACGACGACAAGCATGTCGCGGTTTCCCAAGTGGTGCATGCAGTAGCCGAGCCAATTGAACATGGCCTCCGTGCCGCCGACACCGGAGCTCTTGATGAAAACGACGGTGCGCACCGGGGAGTGCTCGGATAGGTCGTCCTGAATGTCGCGCAGGTAGGGGGTGAGGTCGGTCCGCCACTTGCCGGGCGCATTGGTGCCGGCGATCAGCCAGCGCTGCTTGTCCGCCCACTGGGAGACGGTCTGCAGCGAGCGCGGCCGGGCGCCACGGCGAAAGCGCGCGCCGAACTCGGGTAGCGCGCTGCTCGCCGCTTCGGCGCGCCTGCCGATGTCGTCGAGCAGGGTATGCACGGCGTCTGAAAGCAGGTAGTGCACCCGGGTCTCGTCCTGCTCGCCTTCGATCGCCTGCGCCAGGCGCGCCGGCACCGTGCGCAGGACGGCCGCCAGCAGGGCCCGCACGGCCAGGGCGGCGCGCAGCAGATCATCCGCGCGCCGCGTCTGTGCCGTGGCCTCGTCAAGCTCCCGCCGAGCGTCGAGCGCCTTGAGGCGCGCGCGCTCGGTCTGGAGTTCGGTGAGGGTGGCGGTGGTCATTTCAATGCGCGCCAGCGGTCAGAATCCGCCATGCTGCTGCACGAACTCGCGGAACCTGTCCATTGCCAATGGCGATAATGCGGTGCTTCCAATCGGCCACCCCATGAGCCACTCGACAAACGTCGGGTTCAGCCGGCCACCGGCCGGAATCACTTCCGTTGTCGGGTCCGTCAGTTGCCCTCTCCTCTGGCCAGGTTTGCTGCTGCCTTTCCAGTCCGATGATGCTGGCGTCGGCATCCGGACAAATCCCGCCAAACCGTTGCGCGGGTTCGTCGCATCGATGTTCCCGACTTTCTTTGCATCGTTCGCTCGGGGCGTCGGAATGCCACGAGGCGACCCCGTCTTGACAACCACCGGAGTCCGCCACAATCCAGATTCTGTCGCGCTTGTGCGGCGCCCCACAGTCGGCAGCGGATAGGCATGTCCACCGACAGTCATACCCGAGCGCGGCCAGATCACTGAGCACTGTGCCGAGTCCTCGAACAAGGAGCATTGGACTGTTCTCCACGAACACGTAACGCGGTCGAACCTCGCGAACGATGCGCGCCATCTCTCGCCAGAGGCCGGACCTCTCGCCGTTGATTCCGGCGCCTTTTCCGGCGGCGCTGATGTCTTGACATGGAAATCCGCCTGACACGATGTCGACAAGTCCTCGCCATGGCCGGCCGTCGAACGTGCGCACGTCGTCCCACACGGGAAACCGGGGGAAGATTCCGTCGCGCTGTCTCTGCAGCAGCACGCGCCGGTTGTAGTCAAGGATTTCCACAGCGCATACGGTAGTGTGTCCGAGCAGCAAGCTTCCGTAGATTCCTCCGCCGGCTCCGGCAAATAGCTCCAGCTCATTCAATGCCCACCTTCAGATTTTAGCGAGCCGTCGCCAGCGCATTCTTCAGCGCGGCGTCGAAGTTGGCAGGGAAGTCGCTGGCCACGATCACCGCAGACTGGCGATCCATGTCGATTCTCCGCCGATAGACCGGCGTCGGAATCACCAGCATCAGGAGCTTGGGAAAGCCGCGCGCGTCGGTGGCCCACAGGCCGCGCCGGCGCTTGTTGGCGCCTTTGCCATCCGACCAGAAAATGCGCCCGGCGGCCTTGGCGTGGCGCTGGCTGCGCGCGCTCTGCGTGGCGTTCTGGTAGGGGTCGCGGAAGAGGCGCAGGGCGGCGTAAATCTGCTGCGTCTGGCCACGCGAGAGGTTGCCGTACTGGTCGAGCTTGGCATCCGGGCCGGGGACGAGGTATTCGCCGAGGCTGATCAGGCCGGCCTCGGTGAAGGCGTTTTCCATGCGCTTGCGTAGGCGCGTTCCGCCGGCGAACTGGTGCCCGAGGATTTCGGCCATGGAGCGCGAATTCTTGCCGCCGATCTCGCGATCCTTGAGGTAGACGGAGGCTTGCAGCTTGGCCTTCGTTGCCGGGGCGATGAACAGGCTCTTCATCACCAGCGGCGTCGGGCGGTCGAAGTTGGCGGCCATCTCCGCCAGCGTGGCGGTGCGGATGGTGCGGGCGGTGGCGTTGAGCGCTTGTGAGGCGGCAAAGGGGATTTGTCTGGCCTGCTCGCCGAGGCTGGCGGCCAGGGCGGAGAAGCCTTCGAGGCGCACGGATATCGTGGTCATGGCTGGCCTATCGGGTCATCAGGCTGGAGAGGTAGGAGGGCTTGCCGGCCGGCGGCTTTTCGTAGAGCCCGCAGCGCGCGAAGGGGGTGACGTGGAGCAGGCAAAAGCGGTGCACGGTTGGCGGGGTGCAGGAGCCAGGGGGCTTGCGTCCCGCTTGTACGAAATGCCGGCAGCCCACGCAGGGGTGCGGCGGCTCGGCGTGTATCACGGTAGCGGCGGGGATCATCGTTTTGCTTCCTTGCTGGGGAGGGTGATTTGCAGTTCGTCAAAGCTGAAACTGGCGCCCGGCGCGGCGGGCAGGTGGCCAACGGTGCGGCCGGCTTCGCTGGCGTGGAAGTCGGTCCCGCCGGCCAGGCCGTTGCTGATGGCGCGATCGACGGCGGCGGCGCCGAAGGCCTCGCGCGCCGCGTCGATGAATTCGGCGACGCGCGGCATGGCCTGGCGCAGCGGTTTGGCTGGCGCGCTCATCGCAGCGGCCCGCCGGAAAGGGTGCCCGGATAGGCAGATTTATCAGAGGTCCGGGCGCTGGCTCTGTGAAAGGTGCGGTTATCGTGGTGGCCGAAGCCGCCCCGCCCCGATCTGCCATCGGTATCACGTATCAACAGACGTGCTCTGTTCGGCGTGGTCATGCCGTTTTCTTTCCCGCCAGGCGCAGGCGGCGCAGCGCGCGCGGCATCTCGCGGCGCAGCGTGCGGCCCAGCGCCTTGACTTGCTCCTCGAGCAGCGCGCGCCGTGCGCCGGGGTCGCTCTGCACGGCGAGGCGCGGGGCGGTCTGGTCGACGAGGCGTTCGAGCGCTCCGCGCAGCGTGGCGCCGAGCGCCTGCGCTTCGTCGTGCATGGCGTCCGCCGGGTAGCGCTTGTGCGTGCGGAGCTGAATCGACAGCCGGGCGAGCGCGTTTTGCGAGGCCAGCAGTGACTGGGTGTAGTCGGCGAGGCGCGGCGCGCCGTCAGCGACCGCCGGAGTGGTTCCGGTGGCGGCGTCGGCAGGGAGATCCGACAGGTCGTCGGCGTCTCCCACGTCGGCGCCGGAGTATTCAGCCGCATCCGCGTTGTCGCCGAGGCGCGCAGGCGCGCTACGGGGCGTTGCGGCGGCTGGTTGGGCCTCTGGTATGGCCTGGCCGCGTTTCGCGGCGTGGCGCGCCAGGACGTCAGGCCGCAGGCCCGGCTTCGTGGCTTGCCAAAGTCGCAGGCTCGCGTCGACGTCGAGGAAGCCGCCATCGAGATGCAGCCGGCCGGCAGCGATGGCCCGGCTGATGGTGCTCTTGTGCACGCCGAGGCGCCGGGCAAAGGCGGCCGGGGTTTCGCGGAGCGGGCTGGCTTCCACTTCTCTCTCTCTTCTTTTCAAGAAAAAATAAAGTAGAGAAGGCGGGCGCGCGCGAGCGAACGCACCGGCAGCGCAGCGAACGCATGGGCGAACGCACGCAAACCCGCGTAAACACGGGCACCGAACACAACGAACGCACCGAACGCACACATACCGTAGCGCGAGACGACGCATGTGCGCATTCCTCCCGCGTAGTGCGTGCACGTCTCGCCCGTAGTGCGCGCGCCGGATGCGTTCGTTGTGTTCGGTGCCAGCAACGGCAAGGGTTTGCGTGCGTTCGCCCATGCGTTCGCCCCGCGTTCGGTGTGTTCGCTCATGGTCATTCGTCGGCTTCAAGGGCCTTTCGGAACGAGCTAACACAATACGTTGCCCATTTATCATACGTTTGATCTACTAATTTTCTGAATGTACACCGCCCGTTTTCGTATAAACCTTCGTCGTCTGGTGGGGTAAAACAGCGCACTAAACGCTTATGCTCGCCAAGCTCATTTGTCTCGGTGAGGGCTATCATTCTCATACGCCAGCCGGGTTGCTTGCACAGGTAGCCAGAAAAGTGGTTCTGGCTGCGCGGCTTTTCGCCAGCGGACACGCACCACTGTGAATATGCTCGATAGATTTGCCACGATCCGCAGACGCACACGGGATAGTGCGTATTACCGGAAAACCAATCGACAAAAAACCTCTCAATTGATCCGGCTGAAAAATGCAAGCTGGTCGCTGTCAGATCATCAACAGCGAACCATTTCGCGTCTGGTGTTGTTCCTGCTTTGTAGTCGCAAGAAGTAACCAACGCGCTGATCAATCCGTACTTGTCAAAAGCAATGCTTTCTACAAATCCGGAAAACGGCTCTGATTGTGCCTTGACTTTGGACCCTAGAAGGTTTAGGTGTTTAGCTAAGTCGTTCATTTATGTTTCCTTAATGTTGTAAGTGAAAAAAACAAAATACGTCTTTTTGTTACATTTTTTACGATTGCTATTCATTAATGAAAGCAGCCAAATCACTCTGTAGCTTTCAATCGTCGCCTCCGAGCGCATCCTTGAACGCGAAAACGCAGTCCGTCGCCCATTGCGCTTCGGTCTTGTCGGCAGCTTTGCGGTACTTGTCGCCGTCATCATGGGCCGATACGGCCGCCTCGTCCGGGATGACCAGCCGCGTGCGCCTCGGCGTTCCGGAGTAAAATGAGTCCTCGAAAACGTCTTTCAGGTCGATCCGCCAGCCGGGTTGCTTGCGCAGGTAGCCAGACAGGTTGTTCTGGCTGCGCGGCTTCTCTCCGGCGGACACGCACCACCGGGAATACGCCCGGTAGATTTGCCAGGAGGCGCAGGCGCACACCGGATAGCGCGTCTCGCCGGCCAGCCAGTCGCGGCAAAAGCGCTCGATCGAGCCCATGGAAAGCTCTTGGACGGCGAGCTTCGCATCCGTCATCGGCGGCTTGCTGTGCTCGTCGAAATCGCCGAGGTCGAGATTGACGAGGTAATGATGCAGCGCTTCGCGACCACCATTGGCCAGGCAGGCGGCCACGTCTTTGTAAAACGCTGGTGACAATGCCTGCGGGGTCCAGATCATGAAGTGGCGCCGGTCGAATAGCTCGACGGCGGTCGGGTGCAGTTCGTTGGACAGCCAGACGCCGTTGCAGTGATTTGTCTCCGTCCACGCCTTGAACGTCTTCGGGTTTATCCGTATCGTCTCTCCAGTGATCAGAGACTTGATACGGTTTTTCAGGACATAGAGTTCATTCCGTGCGACAACCTCGTCGAAAACTACGAATAGTTTCCTGCTTGCCCAGTCGTTGAACTGACTCTCAACTGCCAGTTGGTCAACGGTTCCACCATAGTCCCCGTATAGGCGGCATATCGCGTCGAAAAAGATGTTTTTCCCGGCGCCTTGCATGCCATGAAACACCAGCGTGGTCTTCATTTTTGCGCCGTGATGCTGCAGCGGATAAGCCAGCCAGCGGAGCGCCCACTCGTAGCATTCCCTGCTATTGGACTCAAGGGAGCACAACCGCTTCAGAAGATCGAGGAGTATCTGGCAGTCGCCAGCCTTCGGCGTCGTCGGCCAGCCTCCCCACAGATTGCATAAGACACGATCGTCTTTCTCGGTCGGGTCGAAGCCGACTTCTGAATATCGCGCCACCTTGCGATCTGGCCGAAGCTTCCAATCGCGCGCGGCATGATCTGGGATCAGCGCAAGCACGTCCGCTTTCGTCACAATGACATGCTCGACGGAGTCGAAGTAGCTGCCGTCGGACCCATACAGCAGCGTCCACCTATCGCACGCCTCGTCGAGCGAGTACAAGCCTCGCATGGGCTGGCGCGGCGC
>WBZS01000699.1_pt1 | contig 36009 bp, 27 predicted proteins | sample 5204201 | NCBI WGS metagenome assembly WBZS01 (sample SAMN12344357, study PRJNA552823) | activated sludge metagenome | biome: Activated sludge suspended growth; feature: Nitrification reactor; material: Wastewater; isolation source: activated sludge from nitrification reactor of wastewater...
ATGCGGGAAGCCGACCTCCGCCACCGGGCCGAACAAGCCGGACTCCTCACCACCGGTGAACAGATCAGTGCCGGTGAGTTACGCCGCCTGTGCTGCGACGCCGACCTCACCCCCATCGTCCTCGGCACCGAATCCGAACTCCTCGACGTGGGACGCACCACCCGCCTGGTCACCCCCGCCCTCCGCCGAGCCCTCACGGCCCGAGATGGCGGGTGTGTGTTCCCGCACTGCGACGCCCCGGATGAACGCTGCGACGCCCACCACGTGAAACCCTGGTGGGACGGCGGCACCACCGCCCTCGGCAATCTGGTTCTTGCCTGCCCCTACCACCACACGCTGATCGAACCCGCCCGCTTCTACACGGCTGTCCCACCCGACCAATGGCACATCCGATTCACCGATCATGGCCTACCCCAACTCATCCCACCCACACGCCTCGACCCCACCCAAACCCCCCTGCCCACCAAAGCGAGAGCCAGATGAGCCGGGCAAGGTGTGGGGCAAGGAGCCGCGCGGGGGCGAGGGCCGGTGCTGCCCCGCCGTCGTGCGGTCGGGGGGAAACGCGATGCCCCGAGAGTCCAGGCATCTGGCTCGCGCTCAAGGGCCGCCCGTGCGTCCCGGGGTCAGACCCAGGCTCCACCTGCCCGCCCGCGCGTCCCGAGAACTCGCGCCTCGAGTTCGGCTCAAGCGCCCACCGGTGTTGGCCGGGGCCCGGCGATCCGACTCGCGCAGCCCCGCCCGGGGGCCCGCGAGCTCAGACCTCGGATCGCACCACTCGCCGGGCGGGGCTGCGCTCGGGCCTCGGTTCTCGCTCAAGGGCCCGCCGACGCGATCCGGAGGCTCAGGCCTCGGGTTCTCGCTCGAGGGGTCCGCCGGTGCGTCCGAAACGGATCACGTCGGTGAGCGCGTGCCACGTCTCGACCTTGGTGCGCTCCCGGCCGCGGCCCGCGCCGCGGGCCCGCTCGGCGGCGTCGATGGCCTCCCAATCGGCGAAGCTCGACGCGGCCAGCCCCTGGGCGGCCAGCAGTTCGCCGGCGTCCGGCCCGGTCGGGGCGGGGAGGATTCCGGACGCGAGGTCCTCGAGCAGCAACGAGACCGTGGCGGCGGCGTCCGACTTGTTGGTGCCGATGACGCCGATGGGTCCGCGCTTGATCCAGCCCACGACGTACTCGCCGACGCGTGGCGAACCGTCCACGTCCACGACCCGTCCGCCGGTGTTAGGCACCACCCCGTCCCGTTCGTCGAACGGGACGCCGGGCAACGGCTTGCCCCGGTAACCGATGGCCCGCAGCACCATCTGCGCGACCACCTCCTCGCGCTCCCCCGTCCCGACGACGCCGCCAGCCCCGTCGGAGGCCGTGCGCTCCAGCACCACCGACTCCACGGCCCCGCTCCCCCGCAGCTCGGACGGGCGTCGCCAGAACGCCAGGTGCAGCCGCGCCCGGGCGCCGGGCACCACCCGGGCTGCCGCATCGCGCAGCGCCGCCAGATTGCCGCGGACGCGGCGATCGGCGTCCGGCGGGTCGTCGGGCAGCGGGTCGTGCAGCACGGGCTGGACGCCGTCGAGGGTCAACAGCTCGCGCAGCTCGGTGGTGGTGAAGGTGGCGTGCTCGGGTCCGCGGCGTCCGACGACCCACACGTCGGCGATGCGGTGGCCGCTCAACTCGGCCAGCACCGACTCGGGCATGTCGGTAGCAGCCAGGGCGGCGGCGTCCAGCAGGAGGATGCGGGCGACATCCACGGCCACGTTGCCCACCCCGAACGCCACCGCGGTGCGCACGCCGGCCAAGGGCTGCGGCTCGGCGTCGGGGTGTCCTGAGTACCAGGCCACGAAGTCGCGCGCCGCACGGCTGCCGGGCAGGTCCTCACCCGGGACGCCGAGGCGCCGGTCCTCCGACGCCCCCGCGGCGTACACGACCGCGTCGTAGCCCGCGACCAGTTCGTCGCGGGTCACGGTGCGGCCGAGTTCCACCAGCCCGAAGAAACGGACCCGCTCGGACGCGAAGGGTCCGGCCAGCCGGGCCTGCACGCTCTTGATGCTCGTGTGGTCGGGCGCGACGCCGTAGCGCAGCAGCCCGAACGGCGTCGGGAGTCGGTCGAGCACGTCGATGAGCACGCCCGGGTGGCCGGCCAGCAGGGAGGAGGCGGCGAACAGCCCCGACGGCCCCGCCCCCACGATGGCGACCCGGGGGACGCTCACACGACCAGCGGGCGCGCGCTCGGCAGGATCGGCTTAGGCAGGATCGAGCCGCCCTGGAGGTAGATGTCGACGCCGTTGGCGGCCGAGCGTCCCTCGGCGATGGCCCACACGATCAGCGACTGCCCGCGCCCGGCGTCGCCGCACACGAACACCCCGGGCACCGACGTCTGGTAGTCGTCTCCCCGGGCCACGTTGCCGCGCGAGTCCAGCTCGACGCCCAACTGCTCGACCACGCCCGCCCGCTCCGGGCCGACGAAACCCATCGCCAGCAGCACCAGGTCGGCCGGCAGCTCGCGCTCCGTGCCCGCCACCGGCGAGAACCGGCCGGCCTCGAAGGCGACCTCGGTGAGCCGCAGCCCGCTCACGTGCCCGTCGACGCCCGCGAACTCGCTCGTCGATACCGAATAGACCCGGTCGACCTCGGCCTCCTCGTGCGACGTGCTGACCCTGAACGTCATGGGGTACGTCGGCCACGGCTGCCCGGCGGGACGCTGCTCCGGCGGGGTCGGCATGATCTCCAACTGGGTGACGGACGCCGCCCCCTGGCGGATCGAGGTGCCGATGCAGTCCGAGCCGGTGTCGCCGCCGCCGATGACGACCACATGCTTGCCGGTGGCGGTCAGCTGGTTCTCGACGGTCTGCCCGACCGCCACCCGGTTGGCCTGCGGCAGGAACTCCATGGCCTGGTGGATGCCGTCCAGCTCGCGTCCGGGGATGGGCAGGTCGCGGGCCACGGTCGAGCCGGTGGCCAGCACGACCGCGTCGAAGCGGTCGCGCAGCTGCTCGCCGGTGATGTCGACGCCGATGTTCGTGCTGGGCTTGAACACCGTTCCCTCCTGGCGCATCTGCTTCAGCCGCCGGTTCAGGACCTTCTTCTCCATCTTGAACTCGGGAATGCCGAAGCGCAGCAGCCCGCCGATGTCGTCGGCCCGCTCGTACACGACGACCGTGTGGCCGGCGCGCGTCAGCTGCTGGGCCACCGCCAGGCCGGCCGGGCCCGAGCCGACGACCGCGACCGTCTTGTTGGTGTGCCACTCGGGCACCATCGGGACGACGCGCCGGTCGTCCCAGGCCTTGTCGGCGATGGCCACCTCGACGTTCTTGATCGTCACCGGGTCGCGGTTGATGCTGACAACGCACGCGGTCTCGCACGGTGCCGGGCACAGGCGTCCGGTGAACTCGGGGAAGTTGTTCGTCGCGTGCAACCGGTCAGTGGCGGCCCGCCACAGGTCGTTGTAGATCAGGTCGTTCCACTCCGGGATCAGGTTGCCCAGCGGGCAGCCCTGATGGCAGAACGGGATGCCGCAGTCCATGCAGCGGCTCGCCTGCTGCCGGATGATCGGCAGCACCGCCCGCCCCGGCGACCCGCGGTAGACCTCGTCCCAGTCGTGCACCCGCTCCTCGACCGGACGCCGCACCGCGACCTCGCGCGCCACCTTCATGAAGCCCTTGGGATCAGCCATGAGCCGCCTCCATCATTCTCTCGACCGTCTCGGTCTCGGACAGCCCGGACGCCTCGGCGTCCGCCCTGGCAGCCAGGACGCGCGCGTAGTCGCGGGGCACGATCTTGGTGAACCGCTCCCGCCAGGACGCCGCCCCGGCGTCCAGCAGGCCGCGCGCCACCGTCGAACCGGTCTGCTCCGCGTGGCGGCGCAGCAGGGTGGCGATGCGGTCGGCGTCAGCGTCGGTGAGCGGCACGGGGTCGACCAGTTCGGTGTTGAGCCGGCCGGCGTCCAGGTCGAGGATCCAGGCCACTCCGCCGGACATGCCCGCGGCCACGTTGCGTCCCGTCCGGCCGAGGATCAGCGCCTCGCCGCCGGTCATGTACTCGCACGCGTGGTCGCCCACACCCTCGACGATGGCCGTGGCACCCGAGTTGCGGACGCAGAACCGCTCGCCCACCATGCCGCGGATCAGTAGCTCGCCGCTCGTGGCGCCGTAGGCGATGACGTTGCCGGCGATGATCTGCTCCTCGGCGACGAACGGCACGTCGGGGGCGGGCCGGACGGACACGCGCCCGCCCGACAGCCCCTTGCCGAGGTAGTCGTTGGTGTCGCCGACGAGCCGCAGCGTGACCCCGCGGGGCAGGAAGGCGCCGAAGCTCTGCCCGCCGGTGCCGGTCAGGGTGATGTCGATCGTGTCGTCGGGCAGACCAGCACCGCGGGTCGCCTTGGTCACCTCGTGGCCGAGCATCGTGCCCACCGTGCGGTCGACGTTGCGGACCGCCACGTCCAGGGAGACCCGCTCGCCGCGCTCGAGGGCGGGCCGGGCTTGCTCGATCAGCGTGACGTCCAGCTTGGCGTCCAGGCCGTGGTCCTGGCCGATGATCGCGTGCAGCGGCTGGTCGGTCGCCACCCGGTGCAGGATCGGCGACAGGTCGAGGCCCTGGGCCTTCCAGTGGTCGACGGCGGTGCGCGTGCGCAGAGCCTCGACGTGGCCGACCGCCTCCTGGATCGAGCGGAACCCGAGGCGGGCGAGGATCTCGCGCACCTCCTCGGCGATGAACTCGAAGAAGTTGACGATGTAGTCGGCGTGCCCGGAGTACTTGGCGCGCAGCTCGGGGTTCTGGGTGGCGACGCCCACCGGGCAGGTGTCGAGGTGGCAGACGCGCATCATGATGCAGCCGCTGACCACCAGCGGGGCGGTGGCGAACCCGAACTCCTCGGCTCCCAGCAGCGCGCCGATGACGACGTCGCGGCCGGTCTTGAGCTGGCCGTCCACCTGGACGACGATGCGGTCGCGCAGCCCGTTCAACAGCAGGGTCTGCTGCGTCTCGGCCAGCCCCAGCTCCCAGGGGCCGCCCGCGTGCTTGAGCGAGGTCAGGGGCGCCGCGCCTGTGCCGCCGTCGTGGCCGGAGATCAGCACGACGTCCGCCTTCGCCTTGGACACACCCGCCGCGACCGTGCCCACGCCCACCTCGGCGACCAGCTTCACGTGGACGCGCGCCGACGGGTTGGCGCACTTGAGGTCGTGGATCAGCTGCTTGAGGTCCTCGATCGAGTAGATGTCGTGGTGCGGCGGCGGCGAGATCAGGCCCACGCCGGGCGTGGAGTGCCGGGTGGACGCCACCCACGGGTACACCTTGGCCCCGGGCAGCTGGCCGCCCTCGCCGGGCTTGGCGCCCTGGGCCATCTTGATCTGGATATCGTCGGCGTTGGTCAGGTAGTCGCTGGTGACGCCGAACCGTCCCGACGCCACCTGCTTGATCGCCGACCGCCGCCGCGGGTCGTAGAGCCGGTCGGCGTCCTCGCCTCCCTCGCCGGTGTTCGACTTGCCGCCGAGGCGGTTCATCGCGATGGCGAGGGTCTCGTGCGCCTCGCGGCTGATGGAGCCGTAGCTCATGGCGCCGGTCGAGAACCGCTTGACGATCTCGCTGACTCCCTCGACCTCCTCGATGGGCACGGGCGTGCGGTCGGGGTCGAAGTCGAGCAGCCCGCGCAGCGTCATCAGCCGCTTGGCCTGGTCGTCGACCCGGCCTGTGTACTGCTTGAAGATGTCGTAGCGCTTCTCGCGGGTGGCGTGCTGCAGCCGGAACACCGTCTCGGGGTCGAACAGGTGCGGCGGGCCCTCCCGGCGCCACTTGTACTCCCCGCCCACGTCCAGGGTGCGGTGGGGCAGCGTGCGCCGGTCGACCGGGTAGCCGACGTCGTGGCGGTACTGCACCTCGCGGGCGATCTCGGTCAGCCCGACGCCCTCGACCCGGCTGGTGGTGCCGGTGAAGTACTTGTCGACCAGCGCGCTGGACAGGCCGAGCGCCTCGTAGATCTGCGCGCCGGTGTAGGACGCGATCGTGGACACGCCCATCTTGCTCATCACCTTGAGCACGCCCTTGCCGAGGGCCTTACGGACGTTGCGCAGCGCCTTCTCGGGGTCGACAGTGACGAACACCTCGCGGCGGGCCAGGTCCTCGGCGGTCTCGAACACCAGGTACGGGTTGACCGCCGCGGCGCCGTAGCCGATCAGCAACGCCACGTGATGCACCTCGCGGACGTCGCCCGCCTCGACGATCAGGCCAACCTGCGTACGGGTCTTGCACCGGACCAGATGGTGGTGGACGGCCGCGGTGAGCAGCAGCGACGGGATGGGGGCGTAGTCGATGTTGCTGTGCCGGTCGGACAAGATGATGATGCGCGAGCCGCGCTCGATGGCCTCGCCGACCTCCGCGCAGATCTCGTCCAGGCGGCGCTCGAGCTCTTCGGCCCCGCCGAGCAGCCGGTACAGCCCCCGGACCACGTGCGCGTCGAACTGCGGCATCGAGGCGTCCCGGTTGATGCGGACCAGCTTGGCCAACTCGTCGGAGTCCAGGATCGGGTAGCCGATCACGATCTGCCCGCACGACTCGGGGCCGGCGCTGAGCAGGTTGGCCTCCGGGCCCACCGACGACGACAGCGAGGTGACGAGCTCCTCGCGGATGGCGTCCAGCGGCGGGTTGGTCACCTGGGCGAACAGCTGGCTGAAGTAGTCGAACAGCAGCCGCGGCCGGTCGGAGAGGACGGCCACGGGCGTGTCGGTGCCCATCGACCCGATCGGTTCGGCGCCGGTCTGCGCCATGGGCGCCACGATCGTCTTGAGCTCCTCGTGCGTGAACCCGAACACCTGCTGGCGCCGGGTCACCGAGGCGTGGCTGTGCACGACGTGCTGCCGCTCGGGCAGGTCGACGAGGTTGACCCGGCGGGCCACCCACTCGCCGTACGGGTGCTCGGCGGCCAGCCCCGCCTTGATCTCGGCGTCGTTGATCAGCCGGTGGGCGTCGAGGTCGACCAGCAGCATGCGGCCGGGCTGGAGGCGTCCCTTCTCCACGACCCGGGACTGCTCGATCGGCAGCACGCCCGCCTCGGACGCGAACACCACCAACCCGTCGTCGGTGACCCAGTAGCGCCCCGGACGCAGCCCGTTGCGGTCGAGGGTGGCGCCGATCAGGGTGCCGTCGGTGAAGCAGACCGCCGCCGGGCCGTCCCAGGGCTCCATGACCGAGCTGTGGAACGAGTAGAAGTCGCGCCGGGCGGCGTCCATCTCCGCGTGGTTCTCCCACGCCTCGGGGATCATCATCAACACGGCGTGCGGCAGCGACCGCCCGCCGAGGTGCAGCAGCTCGAGCACCTCGTCGAAGGACGCCGAGTCGGACCCGCCCGGTGTGCAGATCGGGAAGCAGCGCTCCAGGTCGCCGGGGATCAGATCGGTGCGCAGCAGAGCCTCGCGGGCGCGCATCCAGTTGCGGTTGCCTTTGACGGTGTTGATCTCGCCGTTGTGGGCGAGCAGGCGGTAGGGGTGCGCCAGCTCCCAGGACGGGAACGTGTTGGTCGAGAAGCGGCTGTGCACCAGGGTCAGGGCGGACGCCGTGCGCTCGTCCAGCAGGTCGGCGAAAACCTCGGCCAGCTGCAGGGTGGTCAGCATCCCCTTGTAGACGGTGGTGCGGGCGGACAGGGACGCGAAGTAGATGCCGGCCTCGTTCTGGGCGCGCTTGCGCAGCGGGTAGACCAGCCGGTCCAGATCGATGCCCCCGACGCCCCTGGGGCCGGTGACGAACAGTTGCTCGAAGTGCGGCATGACCGCCACCGACACCGGGCTGAGCGTGTCGGCGCGGGTCGGGACGTCGCGCCAGCCGAGGACCCGCAGGCCCTCCTCGATGGCGATGTACTCCACGCGCCGCTTCGCGGTGGCCCGGTCGATCGCGTCGGCCGGCAGGAACGCCATGCCGACCGCGTAGTCGCCGGCGACCGGCAGGTCGAAGTCGACGGTCGCGCGGAAGAGGGCATCCGGCACCTGCAGCAGCATGCCAGCTCCGTCGCCGGCCGCCACGTCGGCGCCGGTGGCGCCGCGGTGGTCGAGGTTCTCCAGGGCCAGCAGCCCCTGGGCGATGATGGCGTGGGACGCCTCGCCGCTGAGTTGCGCGACGAACGCCACGCCGCACGCGTCGTGTTCGAAGTCGCCTCGGTACAGGCCCTCGTCGGGCCTGGCGGGAAATGCCTTCATTTGTGTCTCCTGCCCAGCGGGCTCTGTGGCAGCCGTCATGCCGACAGCCTTCCTGGCCACACCGCATGGTGCGCCAGAAGAGTACCGGCCGTCGGTGTCAGTCGGGTAACGCGGCCGTTTCGTGGTCCGGGCCGCCGACGCCGCGGCGCTCGACCCACGGCTCGCGCCCGGGCCTCGTGCGCTGCAGGACGCCGAACAGCACCAACCCGGCGAGCGCCAGCCCCAAGGCGGTGACCTGGTTCGTGCGCAGCGGCCCGACCATGTAGCTGAAGTCCGTCCGGATCCCCTCGATGAAGAACCGGCCCGTGCCGTACACGACGAGGTACAGGCAGAACAGCTTGCCCCAGCCCAGCTTGAACCGGCGGTCGATCCACAGCAACACCAGCCCGCCTGCGGTGTTCCAGGCCATCTCGTAGAGGAACGTGGGCTGGAACGTCTCCACGTCCTCCATGCCCGCAGGCCGGTACTGCGGCGCGATCTCCAGGCCGAGCGGGCCGTCGTCCGGGCCGCCGAACAGCTCCTGGTTGAACCAGTTGCCGAGGCGCCCGACCGCCTGGGCGAGGATCAGGCCCGGGGCCAGGGCGTCCGCGAACGCCGTGAACCGGGCGCCGTAGAACCGGCACGCCAGCAGTGCGCCGATGGCACCGCCGGTCAGCGACCCGAAGATGGCGATGCCGCCCTCCCAGATGAAGAACGCGCTCCAGGGGTTGCGGCCGGGCGCGAAGTAATCGCCCCAGTGCGTGAGCACGTGGTAGATGCGCGCGCCGACGATGCCGATCGGGATCGCCCACAGCACGATGCCCTCGAACGTGTCGCCCAGCCCGCCGCGCGCCCGCCACCGACGCGAGCCGACGAACCAGGCCAGCACCATGCCGGCCATGAGGCACAGCGCGTAGAAGTGGATCGTGAGCGGCCCCAGCTGGAAGCTGCGGATGTCGGGGCTGGGGATCGACCAGGGGATCACCGGCGGACGCCGTCCGCCAGGTCGGCCACCACGGCGCGCAGCCCCGTCAGGTCGCCGGGGCGTCCGGCGTCCTCGGCCTCGATCAGCGCCCGGACCAGGGCCGAGCCCACGATGACCCCGTCGGCGAACTCCCCCACCTCGGCAACCTGGGCGCCGTCGCTGACGCCGAGGCCGACGCCGACGAGGGTGTCCGGGGCGAGGCGCCGCAGCCGGGCCACCAACTCGGGGGCGGCCGACGACGTCCGGCGGCGCGCGCCCGTCACGCCCATCACAGCCGTCGCGTAGACCCAGCCGCGGCAGGCGGCCGTGGTGGAGACGATCCGCTCGTCGGTGGAGCTGGGGGCGACGAGGAAGATGCGGTCCAGGCCGTGGGCGTCCGAGGCGGCCAGCCACTCCTCGGCCTCGTCGGGGGTCAGGTCCGGCGTGATCAGCCCGCAGCCGCCGGCGTTGGCGAAGTCGCGGGCGAAGGCGTCCACGCCGTAGCGGTCCACGAGGCTGTAGTAGGTCATCGCGACGGCCGGCGTGCCGGTGGCGGTCACGGCCTGCACTGCGGCGAACACGTCGCGGGTGCGGACGCCGCGGGCCAGTGCGGTCGTCCCCGCCCGCTGGATCACCGGGCCGTCCATCATGGGGTCCGAGTACGGCAGGCCGATCTCGACCAGGTCGACGCCGGGGGCCTCACCGTCGCCGCAGAGGGTGCGCAGCGCGTCCAGCGAGGTGGGCACATCCGGGTAGCCGACGGGCAGGTACCCGACCAGCGCGGCGCGACCCTCGGCCTTCGCCTTCAGGAACGCCTGCCCGGAGAGCCCGGCCGTCTCCGCGAAGCCCATCAGAAGCCCCCCACCGTGTCGTCGGGCGTGCCGTCGAGGCCGAACCAGCCCAGGGCGGTGGACACGTCCTTGTCGCCGCGGCCGGACAGGCACACGCAGATGAGCGGCTCCAGCGAGGGGGCCTCCTCGGCCAGGCGCCGGCCCAGCCGCAGCGCGCCGGCGATGCCGTGGGCCGACTCGATCGCGGGCAGGATGCCCTCCAGCCGGGTGATCAGCTGGAACGCCTCCATCGCCTCGGCGTCGGTCACCGGCTCGTAGATCGCCCGCCCGGACGCCGCCAACCACGCGTGCTCGGGACCGACCCCGGGGTAGTCGAGCCCGGCCGAGATGGAGTGCGACTCGATGGTCTGGCCGTCGTCGTCCTGCAGGACGTAGGTGCGCATGCCGTGCAGGACGCCGACCGATCCGCCAGTGATGGACGCCGCGTGGCGCCCGGTGGCGATGCCGTCGCCCTCGGCCTCGAAGCCGTAGAGCGCGACGTGCGGGTCGTCGATGAAGTCGGCGAACATCCCCATCGCGTTGGATCCGCCGCCGACGCAGGCCGCCACGGCGAACGGCAGCTCGCCGTAGGCCTCCAGCAGTTGGGCGCGGGCCTCGGTCGAGATCACCCGCTGGAACTCCCGCACCATGCGCGGGAACGGGTGCGGGCCCGCGACCGTGCCGATCAGGTAGTGGGTGTCGTCGACCGTGGCGACCCAGTCGCGCATGGCCTCGTTCATCGAGTCCTTCAGCGTGGCAGACCCGGACTCCACCGCGACCACCTCGGCCCCCAGCAACTGCATGCGGGCCACGTTGAGGGCTTGGCGGTCGGTGTCGACCTTGCCCATATAGACGCGGCACTCCAGCCCGAGGAGGGCGGCGGCCGTGGCGGTGGCGACGCCGTGCTGGCCCGCGCCGGTCTCGGCGATGACGCGCGTCTTGCCCATGCGCTGGGTGAGCAGCGCCTGGCCGAGCACGTTGTTGATCTTGTGGCTGCCGGTGTGGTTCAGGTCCTCGCGCTTGACGACCAGCCGCGCGCGGCCGGCCTGGCGCGAGAGCCGCGGCAGCGCGGTGATCGGGGTGGGGCGTCCGGTGTAGTCGCGGCGCAGCCGCTCGAGCTCGGCGACGAAGTCGGGGTCGGCCCAGGCTGCGGTGAACTCGGCGTCCAGCTGGGCGAGCGCGGCGTGCAGCGCCTCGGGGACGTACTGGCCCCCGAAGATGCCGTAGTGGCCGCGCGCGTCGGGCAGTGCGGTCATGCGCCCCGCCTCTCTGATCGGGCGGCCGTGCCGGCCGCGATGAAGGCGGCCACGGCCGCCCGGGGGTCGCCGTGGCGCACCAGCGCCTCGCCGACGAGGATCACGTCGGCGCCGGCTGCAGCCACGCGCCGGACCTCCGCGGCGTCCGCGATGCCCGACTCGGCGACCCGCACCCGGTCGTCGGGGATGAGCCCGGCCAGCGTCTCGAACTGCGCGAGGTCGACCGACAGGTCGTGGAGGTTGCGGTTGTTGACGCCGATCAGCTCGGCGCCCAAATCGAGGGCGCGGTGGGTCTCCTCGGCGGTGTGCACCTCGACCAGCGGCGTGAGGCCGAGGTCGAGCGCGAGGGCGTGCAGGTGGTGCAGCTGGGCGTCGTCCAGCGAGGCGACGATCAGCAGGGCCAGGTCGGCGCCGGCCGCCCGGGCCTCCCAGAGCTGGTAGTCGGTGACGATGAAGTCCTTGCGCAGGACCGGAACGTCGACGGCAGCGCGGACGGACACCAGGTCGTCCAGGGATCCGCCGAACCGGCGCCGCTCCGTGAGCACCGACACGGCGTCCGCGCCTCCGGCGGCATAAGACGCGGCCAGCGCGGCCGGGTCGGGGATGTCGGCCAGCGCCCCCTTGGACGGCGAGCTGCGCTTCACCTCCGCGATCACCGAAAGCCCGGGAGTGCGGAAGCGCGGCAGCACGGGACGCGTCGGCGGCAGGCCGGCCACCGCCCGCTGCACGTCGACGAGGGGCCGGACGGCCTCCCGCCGGGCGAGGTCCTCGCGCACCCCCACCACGATGTCGTCGAGGACACCCATGAAGCGTTACTCCTGTCCGTAGCCCATCTTCCGCATGACCCCGCCCACGATGGGGCTGACCACGACGATCGCCAGCCCCACGCCGACCACCGGCCAGTTGATGTTCATCAGGAACCCGACCGTCGAGATCAGGAACCCGACCGCGGCCATGATCGAGCTCGTCCACGCCGCCGGCGTGCGGCCGTGGTGGTACTCCCGGCGCTGCTGGACCACGTGCGCCTGGGCCTGCGCGCGGTCGACGGCCTTCTGGCCTGTCTCACTCATGGGAGCTCCTGTTCGTGTCGGTCGTCCGTGGGGTCGAGCCCCGCGTCCATAGCTTTCCAAGACGCCAGCGTATCCGCCACTTCGGCGCGTGCGGGCGAGACGGCGTGCCGGCGCTCGCCCGGGTTCGCCGCCAGCCAGACGGACGCCGCCACCGCGGCCAATCCGAGGGCCGCGTACGCCCAGGCGGCCCACGGGGACGCGGATGCCTCCGCACCCGGCAGAGCGGCGGCGACCCCGGCCCCGGCCATCGCCGCCCCGAGCACGCCGAGCAGGACTGCGACGACGCGGCGTCCGGCCCGTCCGAGCATCCAGGTGAGCAGCAGGCCGGCGAGGAACGCCCCCGGTAGCACGGCAGGGAGGCCGGACGCCGAGGCGACCAGCAGCGCGACCGCAGCCGCGAAGGCCCCCAACCCGCGCGGGCCGAGCGCCGTCACCGCGCCAGCCGGGTCAGGCGTCCGGCGGCGTCCACGGCGCGCAACGCGGCGGCGGCCTTGTTGCGGGTCTCCAGGTCCTCGGACGCGGGGACCGAGTCTGCGACGATGCCGCCGCCGGCCTGGACGTAGGCGCGGCCGTCCTTGAGCAGGGCGGTGCGGATGGCGATCGCGACGTCGGAGTTGCCGGCGAAGTCGAAGTAGCCGACGACGCCGCCGTACAGGCCGCGGCGGGACACCTCGAGGCGGTCGATGATCTCCATGGCCCGCACCTTGGGCGCGCCGGACAGCGTGCCGGCCGGGAAGCAGGCCAGGGTGGCGTCCAGGGCGGTGTGCTCGGGGCGCAGCTCGCCCACGACCGTCGACTCCAGGTGCTGGATGTGGCTGTACTTGCGGACGGCCATGAACTCCACCACCGACACCGTGCCCGGCACGCACACGCGGCCCAGGTCGTTGCGGCCCAGGTCGACGAGCATGAGGTGCTCGGCGCGCTCCTTGGGGTCGGCCCGCAGGCGGGCCTCCAGGGCGGCGTCCGCCTCGACCGTGGCGCCCCGCGGCTGGCTGCCGGCGATCGGGTGGGTGAGCACGTGGCGGCCCGTCACCGTGACGAGCGCCTCCGGGCTGGAGCCCACCACGGCGAACGCGTCGAGCCGAAGCAGGTACATGTAGGGGCTGGGGTTGGTGCGGCGGAGCACGCGGTAGACGTCCAGGGGGTCGGCGGCGCAGTCGGCCTCGAACCGCTGGCTGACCACGATCTGGAAGGCCTCGCCGGCCTTGATCTCCTCGACCGCGTCGGTGACCGCCCGCTCGAACTCGGGCTGGGTGCGCTGGCGCCGGAAGGGATCGTCGGCGCGCTCACGAGGCCCGTCGCTCGCCGGCGCGGCGGCGTCCGGGCGCGTGGACACCAGGGGCTCGGCCGGCTCGCGCAGGCGGTCGACCATGGCGTGGACGCGGGCGACGGCGTCCGCATAGGACTCCTCCACCCGCTCCGAGGTGTCGTCGAAGTTGATGGCGTTGGCGATCAGCCAGACCTCGCCGGCGTGGTGGTCGAGGACCGCCAGGTCGGACGCCAGCAGCATCACCAGCTCGGGGATGCCCAGGTCGTCGGGGTTGGAGTCCGGGAGGCGCTCGAGCCGCCGGACGATGTCGTAGCCCAGGTAGCCGACCAGCCCGGACGCCATGGGCGGCAAGGCCTCGTCGCGCGGGGTGTGGAGGGCGGCGAGCGTCTCGGCGAGCACCTTGAGCGGGTCGCCGCCGGTGGGCAGGTTGGCCAGCGCGTGCCCGGACCACGTCGCCTGGCCGTCGCGCTCGGACAGCACGGCCGCCGCGTGGACGCCGACGATCGAGTAGCGCGCCCACACCCCCGCTTCTGCGGACTCGAACAAAAAGGTGTTGGGCCGCTCACCGCACAGGTGGTGGTACAGGCCGACGGGGGTCAGGTCGTCGGCGAGCAGGCGCGTCCACACGCTGATCACGCGCCGGCCGTGCTCGGACGCCGCCGCCTCGAACGCCGCCCGGTCGGGGGTGATGGCGAAGTCGCTCATCGCTCCTCCTCATCCAGCAGGAGCCGCGCGTCGAAGCAGGTGGCGTCGCCGGTGTGGCAGGCCCCGCCGGCCTGGTCGACGCGCAGCAGCACGGCGTCCCCGTCGCAGTCGAGCCGGACGGTACGCACGCGTTGGGTGTGCCCGCTGGTCGCCCCCTTGACCCAGAGTTCGCCGCGCGAGCGGGACCAGTACGTCGCCCGCCGCGTCGCCAGCGTGGCCGCCAACGCCTCGTCGTTCATCCACGCCTGCATCAGCACGGCGCCGGTGGAGGCGTCCTGGGTCACGGCGGCGATGAGCCCGTCCGCGTTGCGTTTCAGGCAGGCGGCGACAGCGGGGTCCAGCGTGTGTGGCATCGGGCCATTCTTCCACGGCGGCGGACTCGCGCAGCGACGCCTCCCGCGCCGACGCGCGTCGGCGTCCGCCTGCCACCGGACCGGCCTGCGCATCCGCCCCCGGGGGCGCCGCCGCGCCGGGTAGGGTCGGCCCCATGGGTTTCGCCAAGCAGGAACGGACCGCTCTGTGCGACGCGCTGGCGGCCGTCGCCCCCGACGCCCCCACCCTCTGCGAGGGCTGGACCGCGCACGATCTCGCCGCCCACGTCTGGTGCCGTGAGAACGACCCCGCCGCCGCCCCAGGATCGTTCATCGCCGCCCTGGCCGAGATGACGGCGTCCCGCATGGAGGCGACCAAGCGTCGCTGGACCTACCTCGAGCTGGTCGAGCAGATCCGCCGCGGCCCCCGACTCGGGTCGATTTTCGCCCTCGGCGTCGTGGACGAGCTGGCCAACGTGGCCGAGTTCTTCGTGCACGCCGAGGACGTGCGGCGTCCCGCCGGGCTGGCCCCCCGGACGCAATCCGCGGAGTTCGAGGCACACATCGCCAAGGGGCTCGCCGGCACCGCCAAGATGCTCTTCAAGAGCGCGAGCTGCGGCATCGTGCTGGAGCGCACCGACGCGCCGGAACGCCTCCGCGTCCGCCCGGGCGCCGAAACCGTCACCGTCATCGGCCAGCCCTCGGAGCTGCTGCTGTTCGCCATGGGCCGCATGACGGACGCCGACGTCCGCCTGGTCGGCCGTCAGGAGACCATCGACGCCCTGCTCTGGAATCACCGGGGCATCTGAAAGACCAGCGGGGCAACTCAGGGTGGGGGCTGACCAGCCCGAAGGCCCCCCTCGGCCCTACCTGGTTCGGAGGGGTGTACCTCATCCAGATATGGATGAGGTACACCCCTCCGGACCCCATCGCCCGCACCCCTGCGCATCGTCACCGCACGAGCCACCACGCGCACTCCGCGGACGCCCCGAACGACGCCCCGGGCGACTGAGTCGTGCTGCCGCGGCGGTGGGTAGGATCGAGGAGGCGCGCTGGTGCAGACCCCTCAAGAAACGTCGGAGAGGGCTGACACGCTGCACCCATGAGCAACGAATCCCACGCGTGGCCGCATATCCAGCCGCCCGTCGAGCCCGATGTCGAAGCCCTTCTCGGCACGCGAGTCGACGCCCTCCTCGACTCCCCCGTCGACCCCCTCGTCGACACGCGCGTTGAGACCCGCGCCGAGACCCGCGTCGAGACCCGCCTCGGAGCCAGCCCCATCAATGTCGCCGGCCTGATCCGCCGCGTCCGCAGAGACGCCGACCTCAGCCAGACTCAGCTCGCCCGCCAGCTCAACGTCAGCCAATCCACCATCGCCCGCTGGGAGAACGGCCACGCCGAGCCCACCATCCACATGTTCCAGAGCATTCTCGCCCTCGCCGACTACACCCTCAGCGTGCGCGACGACCTCGGGTTAGAGCCGCAGCCGCTCCGCGACGACGCACCTCGAGACGAGGCCGGCAGACGCCTCCCGGCCCACCTCGACCTCCTCGAGGGCGACGACCCCGAGACCCACGAGTTCCGACTCAACACCCCCCACCGCCCCGGACGCGACCGCCGGCGCGCCCGCACCGGCTGCACCCAAACCGATCACCCCACCCTCGCCGAACTCCTCGCCCGCCGACGCGCCCGACGCACCCGCCGAAGCAACGAAGCCCACCAACAACGCCTCGCCCTCAAGGCCGCCCGACAAGCTGAAGCACGCGCCAACGGCGAACCCGACCCTTACGCCCTCCCCGAATGCACCTGCCTCGACGCATGTCTCGACGCCCCCCACTGCCCCGACCACTACCCCTGCGCCTGCGAACCCCGACCCCCCGGCTACTGGCGACCCGAACAGTGGGCGGAGAACGACTTCGGGAAGGTCCCGGCAGGGTGAAAGCTCGTGCAGGTGAGAGCGCACGCTTGTGCACGCCGAGGCATCCACGCCAGTTAGTCCCGTTTGCGCCAGGCCGACTCGCGTGAACTTGGTCATGGGTCACCACGGGACGCGCGGTCCGGCCAGTCGGCCCGGCGGCCGAGACCCGCGGCGTCCGGGCAGTTCAGAACCCGGCAAGTCAGAACCCGGGCAGGTCACGACCCGGGCAGGACAGGACCCCGGCTGGTCGGAACCCGAGCAGGTCAGTACCCGAGCAGGTCAGTACCCGGGCAGGACAGGACCCCGGCTGGTCGGAACCCGGGCTGGTCAGAACCTCGGCAGGTCAGAACCTCGGCAGGTCAGAACCGGGCAGGTCACCCGGGCAGGAGCACGCGCGGGACGGCAGGTCCACGGGCGCACACCCTCAGCGTTGGACGCGCGCGTTGCCCTTCCACAGGTCCCAGACCTGCTTCTCGTCGGCCGGGGCGCCGTAGTCGTAGAGCGACGTCGCGGCCAGCGCGCCGGTGGCCCAGCCGAACTGGGCGCACTGCTCGACGCCCCAGCCCTTGATGATCCCGTACAGGACGCCGCCCACGGACCCGTCGCCGCCGCCGATGCGGTCCAGGACGTCGATGTCACGCAGGGGGGCGAGGTAGAACTCGCCGTCGTTCCACAGCAGGATGCCCCACTTGTGGTGGTTGGCCGAGACCACCTCGCGCAGGGAGGTGCCGATCCAGTGGGCCTGGGGGTAGGCGTCCTTGATGCGGCCGATCATGGCCTTGAAGTCCTCGATCTTGTCGTCGATCGACTCGCCGCCGGCCTCGGGGCCCTCGATGCCGAGGCAGAGCTGGAAGTCCTCCTCGTTGCCGTAGAGGATGTCGCAGTTCTCGGCGATCTCGTGGAACGCGGCGGACAGTTCCTCCTCGCGGCCCTTCCAGAAGGTGGCGCGGTAGTTGAGGTCCATGGCCACGAGCGTCCCGTGGGCCTTGGCGGCCTTGGCCAAGGCGACGCAGAACGCCGAGGTCGACGGCGACAGCGCGGCGATCAGGCCCGACAGGTGCAGGATCTTGACGCCCTCGGTGCCGAAGAGCCGGTCCAGGTCGAAGAAGTCGACGCTCAGGTCGCGTCCGACCTCGCCGGCGCGGTCGTTCCACACGCGGGGCGCCCGGCCGCCGAAGCCCGAGTCGGCGATGTTGAACTGGTGCCGGTAGCCCCAGGCGTCGCCCTGGTCGAGGTCCGGCCCCTCGTACGCCATGTTCCGCTTGCGCAGGTCGGCCTTGATCAGCGCCGAGATCGGGGACCCCGCGACGAAAGCGGTGAGCACCTTCGTCGGCTCGCCGAGGTGCGACACCACGCTCGCGACGTTGGTCTCCGCGCTCGTGGCCTGAAGGAAGAACCGGTCGGACGTGTGCACGGGCGCGCGGTTCTCCGGGGTGATCCGCACCCCCATCGACGTCGGAACGACCAGGGACCATTGCGCGTTGCTGCGGAGCGCCACGAGAAACCTCCAGGGCATGTGGGACGGGCGGAAGCGGTGCTTCGATCCTAGGCCGGTCAGGGGCGGCCGGGACCCTTGTTGCCGTGTATTACCGCGGCCCGCCGGGACGGACGCCGCCGCGACCACTGCGTCCCCACCGCGTCCACCCCGTCCAGCCCGCCCACCCCGCCGCGATGCCGACGAGGTCGGCCACGGCGTCCCACACGTCGGCGGACCGCTGCGGCAGGAAGGTGCCCTGCACCCACTCGCTCAACCCCACCTGCACCAGCATCAGCCCGACGGCGGCCCAGACGGGCAGGACGCGCAGGAGCGCCCACGTGGCGAGGGCGAAGAGGCCGAAGTGAACCGCCTTGTCCAGGCCCGGCACCTCGAACCCGGGGGTGACGTCCGGCGGCGACGGCCAGTACAGGGCCACCGCCTGCAACCCGACCGCCGCGGCGGCGACCGCCCACCGGCGCCACTGGCGGACGGTCCCACGCTCAGCGCCGGCGACCCCACGGGGAGCCGCGTTGCCGTCCGGGCCCGTCAGGTCAACCTCGCCAGCACGAGTTCCCGGACGCGGGCGGCGTCCGCCTGGCCCCGCATCTCCTTCATCACCGCGCCGATCAGGGCGCCGGCCGCCTGCACCTTGCCGGCGCGGATGCGGTCCGCGACATCCGGGTGGGCCGCGATGGCGGCGTCCACCGCCGCACCGAGCGCGCCGTCGTCGGAGACGACCGCCAGCCCGCGGGCGGCGACGACCTCCGCGGGCGTGCCCTCCCCGGCCAGCACCCCGTCGAAGACCGAGCGGGCCAGCTTGTCGTTGACGACCCCGGCGTCCACGAGCGCCTGCACGGCCGCCACGTGGGCGGGCGTCACGCCGACGTCGGCCAGCTCGACACCACCCTCGTTGGCGCGGCGGGCCAGTTCGCCCAGCCACCACTTGCGGGCCGACGCCGGCGACGCCCCGGCGTCCACGGTCGCCTCGATGAGGTCGAGCGAGCCCTCGTTGCCGGTGACGTCGCGCATCTCGAGGTCGGTGAACCCCCAGGCTTCCTGCAGGCGAGCCAGCCGCACGGTGGGCGCCTCGGGCAGCGTGCCCCGCAGGTGCTCGACCCACTCGAGGCTCGGCGCGATCGGCACGAGGTCCGGCTCGGGGAAGTAGCGGTAGTCCTCGGCTTGTTCCTTGCTGCGTCCCTCGGAGGTGTACCCGCCCTCCTCGTGCCAGTGCCGGGTCTCCTGGTGGACGCGCCCGCCGGCGGCCAGCACGGCCCCCTGCCGACGGATCTCGTAGCGCAGCGCCCCCTCGACGGATTTCAGCGAATTGACGTTCTTGGTCTCGGTGCGGGTACCGAGCGCGTCCGAGCCGCGGGGCATCAGCGACACGTTGGCGTCGCAGCGCACGTTGCCGGCCTCCATGCGAGCGTCCGAGACCCCCAGGGCCCGGACCAGGTCGCGCAACTGCGCCAGGTACGCCCGCCCGACCGCCGGCGCGTGCTCCCGAAGCCCGCGGATGGGACGCGTGACGATCTCCATCAACGGCGTCCCGGCCCGGTTGTAGTCGACCAGGCTGTAGTCGGCCCCGTGGATGCGTCCGGTGTCGCCGCCGAGGTGGCTGAGCTTGCCGGCGTCCTCCTCCATGTGCACGCGCTCGATCTCGATGCGGTACGTCCGGCCGTCCACCTCGCAGTCGACGTAGCCGTCGAAGCAGATCGGCTCGTCGTACTGGGACGTCTGGAAGTCCTTGGTCATGTCCGGGTAGAAGTAGTTCTTCCGGGCGAAGCGGCTCCACGGCGCGATCGAGCAGTTCAGCGCCAGCCCGATGCGGATCGCCGACTCCACCGCCTTGCCGTTGACGACCGGCAGTGAGCCGGGCAGGCCCAGGCACACCGGGCAGGTCTTCGTGTTCGGCGCGCCGGCGGGGGTGTTGTCGCAGCCGCAGAACATCTTGGACGCCGTGTTCAGCTCGACGTGGACCTCCAGGCCCAGCACCGGGTCGTACGCCGCGAGGACGTCGTCATAGTCCAGCAGGTCGTCCACGTCAGGCCTCCAGCCAGCGGTCGGCGATGCGGTCGGTCAGGACGCCGCCGTCCCGGGCGGACAGCGCGCGCTCCAGGGCAGCACCCACGCGGTAGACCCGGTCGTCGGCCAACGGAGGGGCCATCACCTGGAACCCGACCGGCAGCCCGTCCTCGGGGGCCAGGCCGCACGGGAACGACCCGGACGCGTTGCCGGCCATGTTGGACGGGATCGTGCACAGGTCGGAGGCGTACATGGCCAGCGGGTCGGCGGTCCGCTCGCCGATGCGGAAGGCGGTGGTGGGCGTAGACGGGCTGACCAGGACGTCGACCCCGGCGAACGCCGCCTCGAAGTCGCGCGTGATCAGCGTGCGCACCTTCTGGGCCGACCCGTAGTAGGCGTCGTAGTAGCCCGAGCTCAGCGCGTACGTGCCGATGATGATCCGGCGCTTGGCCTCCTCGCCGAACCCCCGGCCGCGGGTCAGGTTCATGACCTCCTCGACCCCGCGCGTGCCGTCGTCGCCGACCCGCAGCCCGTAGCGCATGGCGTCGTAGCGGGCCAGGTTCGAGCTCACCTCGCTGGGCATGATCAGGTAGTACGCGCCGAGGGCGTACCGAAACGACGGGCACGACACGTCGACCAGCACGGCCCCGGCGTCGCGCAGCGCGTCCAGTGCCTCGGCGAACCGCTGCTCGACGCCCGGGGCGTACCCCTCGCCGCCGAGCTCGGTGACCACGCCGATGCGCAGGCCCCGGACGTCGCCGGAGCGGGCGGCGTCCACCACCGGCGGCACCGGCGCGTCGATGGAGGTGGAGTCGAACGGGTCGTGGCCGCCCATCACCTCGTGGAGCAGGGCGGCGTCCAGGACGGTGCGGGCGCAGGGGCCGGGCTGGTCCAGGCTGGACGCCATGGCGATCACCCCGTAGCGCGACGTGCCGCCGTAGGTGGGCTTGACCCCGACGGTGCCGGTGACGGACGCCGGCTGGCGGATGGACCCGCCCGTGTCGGTGCCCACCGACAGCGGCGACTCGAAGGCGGCCAGCGCGGCGGCCGAGCCCCCGCCCGACCCGCCGGGCACCCGGTCGAGCGCCCAGGGGTTGTGGGTGGTGAAGTATCCCGAGTTCTCGGTGGAGGAGCCCATCGCGAACTCATCGAGGTTGGTCTTGCCGAGCAGCACCAGCCCGGCGTCGGTCAGCCGCCGCACCACGGTCGCCGAGTAGGGCGGCACCCAGCCCTCCAGGATGCGCGACCCCGCCGTGGTCGGGACGCCGGCGGTGCAGAACAGGTCCTTGACCGCCACCGGGACGCCGGCCAGCGGGCCGAGCCGCTCCCCGGCCGCCAGCCGGGCGTCGACCGCCGCGGCGCGCTCAAGCGCACCCTCGGCGTCCACGTGCAGGAACGCGCGGACTTGGCCGTCCACCCGCTCGATCTGGGCCAGGTGGGCGCTCGTGACCTCGGTGGCGCTCAGCTCGCCCTGCGCGATGCGCTGGCCCAACTCGGACGCCGTGGCGCCCAGGATCGGGGCGCTCACGCCTCCTCCGCCAGGATGCGCGGGACGCGGAAGCGCCCGTCCTCGACGGCCGGGGCCGCGGCGAGGACGTCCTCGGGGGCCAGCGAGGGCCGCACCACGTCGTCGCGGAACACATTGGTGAGCGGCAGCGCGTGCGACATGGGCGGCACGTCGGCGCCGGCCACCTCGGACACCGACGCGACGGCGTGCAGGATGACGTCGAGCTGGGGCGCCAGGTGCTCCAACTCGGCGGGGGTCAGCTCGATGCGGGCCAGCTCGGCGAGCCGGGCGACGTCGGCGGTGCTCAGGGCCACGGGGCAACTCCAGTGCGGAAGGGGTCGGACCCGGTCATCCTAGGGTGCCCCGGGCGAGCGGCCGGACGCCGCCCGGCGTGCGTCGGGCGGCGTCCAGGGTGCCTCAGGCGGTGAAGGTGGCCTCGAGGGTCTTGTCCACCCCGGCCAGGGCCTTGCTCACCGGGCAGTTTTGCTTGGTGTCCTCGGCGAACCGCGTGAACTCGTCCTCGGTCAGCCCGGGCACGGAGCCTGCGACCTTGATCGTCGCGCCCGTGATGCCGGTGCCGGGGACGAAGTCGACGCCCACCTCGGTGTCGAGGCTGGCCGGCGGGGTTCCGTTGCCCGCCAGCGCGTGGCTCAGGGCCATCGAGTAGCACGTGGCCAACGCGGCGGCGAGCAGTTCCTCGGGGTTGGTGGTGCCCTGGCCCGCCTCGGCGCGCTTGGACCATGCCACGTCGAACGTGACGATGCCGGAGGTGATGAGCTCGGTCGTGCCCGCGCCTTCGGTCAGGGAGCCTTCCCAGTGCGTGCGGGCGATGCTCGTGGTGGCCATGACGTTCTCCCTTGCCTATTCGTGTGCCGGTGGTTCCGGCGACGTGATTGGTGCCCCACCTTAGCCGGGCCGGGCCGACCGGGTTCGAGGGGTGGCCCGGCGCACGGTGCGCACCGCCGGGGCGCGTTTCAATCACGCTACAGCCCGTGGATCGGCGGTGGACGCCCTGGGTCGCGCGCCTTCGATCGGGTAAGAAGGGGGCGTGTTCCTCCTGCGCGTGATCCTGCCCGACCGCCCCGGCTCGCTGGGCGCGGTCGCCACCGCGCTGGGCGATGCCCACGCGGACATCAACGCCGTGGAGATCGTCGAGAAGGCCAACGGCTACGCGATCGACGACTTCATGCTCACGCTGCCGCCGGACGCGCGTCCGGACGCGCTGGTCTCCGCGTGCGCCGGGCTGCCCGGGGTCGAGGTGATGTGGGTGTCGTTCTACCCCGAGGCGTGGGGCCTGACCGCCGACACCGACATCCTCGAGGAGATGACGGACGACCCCGAGCATGCCGAGAGCATCCTGCTGCGCGAGGCGCCGGCGGCGTTCCACGCCACCTGGGCGCTGGTGATCGACTGCGTCAGCGGCGACATCGCCGACCGCACGTCGTTGGCCCCCGCCGACCGCAGCCTGAACATCACTGCCCTGGGCGACCTGTCGGTGCCCCGGCTCGTCGGCCTGCCCGCGGGCTGGAGCAACGGTTGGGGCGAACACGCGGTGGCGTCGGCCCCGTTCCGCCACGGCCGCAGCGCGATCGTCGTCGGACGCCCGGGCCCCGACTTCCGCAACTCCGAGCTGGCCCGGCTGAAGCACCTCGCCCTGCTGGCCGACGCGCTGGACTAGTAGCCCCGCAGGACTGTCCAGGCGTAGTACCCGAACGCAACCACGGCGGCGAGCACGAGCACCGCGACCAGGATCGTCCACCAGCGCCGGCGCTTCTTCTGCCGCGTCGAGGGCACGTCGTCGGGGGCCCATTCGCCCACGCGCGGCAGGACCCGCGGCGACACGCGCCCGTTCAGGTTCAGCCAGCTGTTCAGACCCTCCACGCGCGCCAGCCTACCCGTCGAGCGCGGCGCGGCCGCGGGCGAGCAGGTCGTCGAACCGGTCGGCGTCCAGGATCGGGACGCCGAGCGCCTCGGCCTTCGCGTACTTCGAGCCGGACGTCTCGCCGGCCACCAGCACCGTCGTGTTGCGCGACACCGACCCGGCCGCCTTGCCGCCGCGGGCCAGGATCGCCTCCTGCGCCGTCTCGCGCGTGTAGCCCGGCACCGCGCCGGTGACGACCACGGTGAGGCCGGCCAGGGTCGGTTCGGCGTCCGGCTCGGACGCCGCGGCGTCCGCCATCACGCAACCCGCCGCCTGCCACTTGTCGACGATCGCGACGTGCCAATCCTCGGCGAACCACTCGCGGATGGACGCCGCCAGCGTGGGCCCGATGCCGGGCACGGCGGCCAGCTCGTCGGCGGTGGCCGCGCGCAGGGCGTCCACGCTGGGGAACGCCCGGGCGACGTCGGGGGCGACGCCCTTGCCGACGTGCCGGATGGACAAGGCGACCAGGAACTTGGCCCAGGGCCGCGTGCGGGCCGCCGCCAGGTTGTCGAGCAGTTTGGCGCCGTTGGCCTTCAATGCGCCGGCCTTGGTGCGGAAGAACTCCGACGTCAGCAGGTCGTCGGCGGTGAGCGAGAACAGGTCGCCCTCGTCGGTCAGCAGGCCGGCCGACAGGAGGGCGTCCGCGGCCTGCCAGCCGAGGGTCTCGATGTCGAGCGCCGCGCGCGAGGCCAGGTGGAACAGCCGCTCGCGCAGCTGGCTGGGGCAGGACCGGGTGTTGGGGCAGCGCAGGTCCTTGTCGCCCTCCCTCTCCTCGCGCAGCTCGGTGCCGCAGCTCGGGCAGTGCGTGGGCATCGTCCACTCGGGCAGGCCCTCGGGGCGCAGCGCCACGACCGGGCCGACGATCTCGGGGATGACGTCTCCGGCCTTGCGCAGCACGACCGTGTCGCCCGGACGCACGTCCTTGCGTTTCACCTCGTGCGCGTTGTGCAGCGTGGCCATCTCCACCGTCGAGCCGGCCACCACCACCGGCTCCATCACGCCGTACGGGGTGACCCGGCCCGTGCGGCCGGTGTTCACCTCGATGCGCAGCAGCGTGGTGTTGACCTCCTCGGGCGGGTACTTGAACGCGATGGCCCACCGCGGCGCCCGCGACGTAGCGCCCAGGGCCTGCTGGCGAGCCCGGTCGTCGACCTTGAGCACGACCCCGTCCATCTCGTGATCGAGGTCGTGGCGCCGGGCCTCGAACGCGGCGATGTAGGCCAGCGCCTCGTCCAGGCCGGGCACCAGCGCGTTGTGCGGGCTGACCGGCAGGCCATAGCCGCGCAGCAGCTCGTACGCCTCGGACAGCCGCGGCACCACCGGCCCCGACGTGGCGCCCAGCCCGTGGCTGAGGAACCGCAGCCCGCGCGAGGCCGTCACCTTGGCGTCCTTCTGCCGCAACGACCCCGCCGCCGAGTTGCGCGGGTTGGCGAACGGTGCGCGTCCGGCCTCCACGAGCGACGCGTTCAGGGCCGAAAACTCCTGCGGCGGCAGGTACACCTCGCCGCGCACCTCCACCAGGTCGGGCGCGTCGGCCGACAGGGTCAGCGGGACGCCGCCGATCGTGCGGACGTTGGCGGTCACGTCCTCGCCGAAGCGCCCGTCGCCGCGCGTGGCCGCGGTGGCCAGGCGGCGGTCGCGATAGACGAGGTCGACGGCCAGCCCGTCGATCTTGACCTCGCACAAGAGCTCGGCCGGGCCGCCGAGCCGGGCGTACCAGCGCTCCACCTCCGCGGTGGTGAACGCGTTGTCGAGGCTCATCATCGGCTGCAGGTGCTCGACGGGAGCGAACGTGGCGCCCAGCCCGCCGCCGACCTGCTGGCTGGGCGACTCAGGCGTGCGCAGCTCGGGCCGGCGCTCCTCCAGGGCCTCCAGCTCGCGCATGAGTTCGTCGAACGCGGCGTCCGACAGCGACGGCGCGTCGAGCACGTAGTACTGGAACCGGGCGTCGTTGACGCGCTGCGCCAGGTCGGCGTGCCTGGACCGGTCGGCTGCTTCGCTCACGACCGGCAACCTACCCGCTGCCGCTGACAATCTTGAAGGACCCCTCAGGCCGACAGTTCGTCGTCCAGGCGCGACGCCGTCGTGCGCAGGGCGCGCAGCAGCGCCGACACCTCCCCGGCCGGCCAGCCTGCCAGCCCGCAGGCGGGGGTCAGGGTGACCCGCTCGACGAGCGCCGGCCCGAGCTCGAGGGGCCGCAGCGCGGCCAGCACCCGCCGGGTCAGCGCGTCCGCGCTGGGCGCCGGACCCCCGGACGCCGTCGGCACGCAGCCCAGCCACAGCTCTGAGCCCGCCTCCATCGCCGGGCCCAGGACGTCCCAGTCGTGACGCGTCAGCAGCTCTTGATCGACCGAGACTGCGGCGAGGCCGGCACCGTGGCGTCGAAGCACGAGGTCCAGGTCGAGCCCGGGGGCGCAGCAGTGCAGGGCGTGTCCGCCCATCGCCCGCAGCACCTCGGCGGCTTCGGGCCGGTCGACGGACCGGTGCCGGTAGAAGCCGCCCTCGGTGGGCACCGCGCCGGCCATCACGGCCGGCAGGGACGGCTCGTCGAGCTGGACCACCACGTTCACGCCGGGCACTCGCCGCTCGACCTCGCCCACCAGCCCCCGCACCCCGGACGCCAGCGCCTGGGCCAGATCGCGGCGCGCCGCCCGGTCGCCCAGCACCCGCCCGCCGCGCGGCAGCAGCGTCGACGCGGCCAGCGTCCAGGGGCCGCACACGCTCACCTTGAGCGGCCCCGCCAACCCTTGCGCGTGCTCCTCCAGCACGTCGAGGTCGTCGCGCAACGCGGCGCGGGCGCGGCGCTGGTCCAGCCCTGGGACGGCCGCCAGGTGCCACTCGCCGGCCAGCGCCTCGGCGCCGAGGCCGTCCAGTGCGCCCAGGGCGCGGCCGACCATGCCCGCCCACGGACCGCGGTCCGGGAACTCCGGCAGCCACGGCAGGTCGACGGCCTCCAGGGCCAGCCGGACGCCGGCGCCCACGTCGGTGCCCGGCAGCGAGCCGAGCGCGGTCGTCCGCATCAGGCCGCCGTCGCGGCGATCGTGGACGCGCCGACCACCAGGTCGCCGTCGTAGGTGACCGCGGCCTGGCCGGGGGCGATGCCGAAGGCGGGGGCGTCCAGGACGAGCCGCACAGCGTCCGGCGAGGCCGTGACCGTCGCCGGCAGCGCCTCGCCGTGCGCCCGCACCTGGACCAGCCCGCGCCACCGTCCGAGCCGCGGGTCGCCGGCCCACGTCGGCCGGATGCCGTCGATGACCCGGACGGCCAGGTGCTCCCGCGCCCCGACCCGCACGGTGTTGGTGGTCGGCTCGATGCCGAGCACATAGCGGGGGCGGCCGTCTGCGGCCGGGACGCCGAGGTGCAGGCCGCGGCGCTGGCCGACAGTGAACCGGTGGTGGCCGCCGTGCGTGCCGACTTGGGCGCCCTCGGCGTCCACGACCACCCCGGGGCGCCCGCCGAGCGCGCGGTCGAGGAACCCGGCGGTGTCGCCGTCGGCGATGAAGCAGATGTCGTGGCTGTCAGGCTTGGCGGCGACCCGCAGTCCGAGAGCGGCGGCCTCCGCCCGGACGGCCGGCTTCTCCACCCCCGACAGCGGGAACAGCGACCGCGCCAGCTGCGCCGCGGTCAGGACGCCGAGCACGTAGCTCTGGTCCTTGGCGGCGTCCGCGGCCCGGTACAGCCGGGCCCGCTCCCCGTCGCGCTCCAGCCGCGCGTAGTGGCCGGTGGCGACGGCCTCGAAGCCCAGCGCCAGCCCGCGCTCGAGCACGGCGGCGAACTTGATCTTCTCGTTGCAGCGCAGGCACGGGTTAGGCGTGCGCCCGGCCGCGTACTCGGCGACGAAGTCCTCCACCACGTCGGCGTGGAACCGCTCGGAGAGGTCCCACACGTAGAACGGGATGCCCAGCAGGTCGGCCACGCGGCGGGCGTCGAGGCTGTCCTCCAGCGAGCAGCAGCCGCGCGCCCCGGACCGGTACGCCTGCGGGTTGCGGTTCAGGGCCAGGTGCACGCCGGTGACCTCGTGGCCGTCGGCGACCAGGCGCGCGGCGGCCACGGAGGAGTCCACTCCCCCCGACAGCGCAACGAGGACCTTCACGCCGCCCGAGTCTAGGCGGACGCCGCGCGCGCCCGCGCCACGGCGTCCGGGAGGGCGGCCAGGAGGGCCGCGACGGTGGCGTCCGTGGTGCCGGGGCCGAACGAGAACCGCAGCGACGAGGCGGCCTCGGCCGGGGTGCGGCCCATCGCCAGCAGCACCTCGCTGGGCTGGTGGACGCCGGCGGTGCAGGCCGAGCCCGTCGAGCAGTCGAAGCCCGCGGCGTCCAGCAGCAGCAACAGGTCGTCGGCGCGGCAGCCGTCGAACGTGACGTGGCAGATCGCCGGGCTGACCAGTGCCGGGCCGTTGACCCGGACGCCGGGCCACCCGCCCAGCCCGCCCACCAGTCGTGCCCGCAAGCCCCCGAGTCGGGCGGCTTCGCGGGGCAGGTGGGCGACCGCCTCGGACGCCGCGGCGGCGAACCCCGCGGCCAGCGCGACCGGCACCGTGCCCGAGCGCAGCCGCCGCTCCTGCCCGCCGCCGAACCCGGTCGCCACGATGGCCGCGTCCCGCCGGACGACCAGCGCCCCGATTCCCACGGGCCCGCCCACCTTGTGCGCCGACAGGCTGAGCGCGTCCAGCCCGGACGCCGCGAAGTCCACCGGCACGTGCCCGAGGGCCTGGACGCCGTCGCTGTGGGCCAGGGCGCCGGCGCGGCGCGCCGCCGTCACCACGGCGTCGATGGGCTGCACCGCCCCGGTCTCGGAGTTGACCCACTGCACCGACACGGCGGCCAGCGCGGCGGGTAAAGCCGCCAGGGCGTCGGCGGTGACCACGCCGTCGGCGTCCACGGCCAGCCAGTGGGCGCGCTCCCCCAGCGCGCGGACGGCCTCCAGCAGGGCCGGATGCTCGACGACGGACGCCGCCACTCGCGTCCGCCCCACGCCGGCCCCCGCGGCGGCCGCTCCCCCGATCGCGAGGTTGTCGGCCTCCGTCCCCCCCGACGTGAACACGACCTCGGCCGGGTCGGCGCCGACGGCGGCGCTGAGCTCCTCGCGGGCCGCCTCAAGGCGGGCGCGGGCGGCGCGCCCGGACGCGTGAAGCGAGCTCGGGTTGCCGAGCAGGACGAGTGCGTCCTCCATGGCCGCGAGCGCCACCGGACGCAGCGGCGCGCTCGCCGCGTGATCGAGGTAGTGCCGCGCCGACACGGGCCCGCGCCGGGCTAGAAGCCGACGGCGACGACGGGCGCCTCGGCGTCCGACGTGGTGCCGTCGCCGAGCTGTCCGGACGTGTTGGCGCCCCAGCAGCTGACCGACCCGGACGCCCACGAGCACGCGTGGAAGGCGCCGATCGCGACGGACTCGACCCCCTCCAGCCCGGCGACCGCGCGCGCCCCGGCCGTCTCCGCGGACGCCGCGTCGGTGGCGCCGCCCCAGCAGGTGACGCGGCCGGCGGCCACGGCGCAGGAGCGGTTGTAGCCCGCCGCCAGCGAGGTGATCCCGGCGGGCAAGCCGGGCACCACGACGGGGGTCAGGCTGCTGTCTGGCTGAGAGACCCCGAGCTGTGCGGCCCAGTTGGCCCCCCAACACGACACCGAGCCGTCCCGGGCCAGCGCGCAGGCGTGCGTGTCCCCGGCCGCCAGCACCGAGGATCGCGGCAGGGCGGTGATGGGCTCCCAGCGGGACCGGGCCTGCGTGTCGCCCAGGCCCAGCTGCCCGTCGCCGTTGTCGCCCCAACAGCGCACCGTGCGCCCGGTGAACACCACGCAGGTGAAGCCGTTACCCGCCGCGACGGCGGTCGACCGCGCGGGCAGGTCGACGACCATTGTCGGCGACTGTTGGGCATCGGTGCCGCCCGAGCCGAGCTGGCCGGTGCCGTTGTCGCCCCAGCACGACACGCCGCGCCCGCCCGTGAGGACGCACGTGTGGCTGGCCCCGGCGCTCACCTGCAGGACGCCCTCCAGCCCGGGCACGTCGAGCGGGACGGGGCTGTCGGCGGCCGAGCCGACGCCCAGCTGCCCGGACTCGTTGGCCCCCCAGCACTTGACGGCCCCCCGGTCGGTGAGGGCGCACGTGTGATTGCCCGAACCGGACACGGCCACGACGCCCGAGGCTAGCCCCTGAACGTCCACGGGGCTCGTGCTCGGGGTGAAGCCGCCGTTGCCCAGCTGGCCGAACGAGTTGTCGCCCCAGCACTTGACGCCCCCGGCGGCCGTGACCGCACAGGTGTGCGCGCCGCCCGCGGCGACACGGGCGCGGACCGGTGCCAGGTTGGCGTCCGCCCACCACGGCCACAGCACGACGGCGGCGACGGACACGCCCACAACCACGAGCGCCGCGGCGGCCACGAGGATCCAGCGGCGCGCCCCCGTGCCGACGGGGCCGATGGCGCGCCGGGCCCTGCCCCCGGCGACCGGGGGCGCCAGCCGTGGGCTTGGGTCGGGGGCCTCGTTCGGGGCGTGGGTCATGGCGTCCTTCGGTTGTCGTGGGGTGGCGGGTCGGTGGGGCTAGTCGCCCAGCTCCCCCTCCATCCACGCGATGCGCTGCTTGAGCCACGTGCGCAGCGACGACACCTCGGCCGACCACGAGCCTTTGATCACCTGGACATCCTCCAGGCGCTCGTTGACGTTCCACTTCGCGAAGTTGGCGTTGGCGGAGTTGGTGATGAGCGTGGACTGGTTGGCGATGAACGTGTCGCTGGCCACCATCTGTGTGTACTCCTCGTTCCAGCGCTTCTCGACGAGGGCCACGAACGCCGGGTCGTCGAACAGTCGGTTGAACCAGGTCTCGGTGGTCTGCTTGGCCTCGATGTTGTCGTTCTGATCGCGCAGGTACCAGCCAGTGGACACGCCCTGGTTGCCGGGGTACAGGGCATCGCCCATGGAGGTGTCGAAGTCCCACACCGGGCCGAAGTACAGCTTGCCCGGCACGGTCACGCCGTTCACGACCGTGTCGCGCTTCTTGTACATGTAGACGCTGGTGTACAGGTTGGCGTCCAGGTTCTTGGTCAGTTCCTGGACGATGTAGAAGTCGACGAGGGACTTCTCGTCGATGTACTTGCGCCAGCCCGAGGTGGTGCTGGTGAAGTTGCTCGAGAACAGGGCCACGTCGGCGTCGTTGACGAAGTCGCTGATGTAGTTGATCTGCGCCGACGTGATGCCGGTGCCGTCGTCCTCGTCCTCGGGCTCGTTGATGGCGACCCAGCCGCTGCCGCCCACCTGGAAGTTGTGGTCGCCGCTCTCGCGGAAGTCCCACTCCAGCAGGTAGCCGCCGGTCACGTTGATGCCGGTGTTGTTGGCGCCGGTGTTGTTGTCCTTGAGTTCGTCGATCTCGACCCGGTTGGTGCCGATGTTGACCCGCTCCATGAGCGTGTAAGCGCCCTGGTAGGCGCCGTTGAGGTACACGTCGACCGGGACGGAGTCGGGCGTGAACGCCAGGTTGTCGAAGCCCTGGGCGATCTCCATGGCGGTGGTGTTGCGCAGCAGCGAGCGGTCGTAGTGGTTCGCGACGAGCGCCCACTTCTTGGCCTCACCCATGCCGCACAGGTTCTTCTTCTTGTCCAGGTTGATCTTGTAGGGCTTCTTGTCGAGGGTCCACGTGTAGTTGCCGCGGCCGCTGATCTTCATGACCAGGTCGGTCTGCGCGGTGCACCCGGTGGTTGTCGTCCCGGCGGCCGGGCCGGCGGTCATGGTGAACCGGCCCTCCCAGTCGATGTCCTTGGAGTTGACCGCCTTGCCCTCGTTGGTGTCGATGTAGACGGTCGCCAGACCGGTGTTCTTGGTGGTGCGGGGCGCGGCGTAGCTGACCACGTTGGAGATGCCCGGCGTGGCCGCGGTCGGGTTGACCACGGCGCGGTAGAGGTGGGTCACCTCGAGCGGATCGGTCACCGTCACGGACGCGACGCCGGAGGAGCTGGTCGTCCCGCTGCCGATCGACACCCAGGACGCCGTCGTGATCTCGCTCGTCGTGGTCGTCACGATGGTCTGCTTCTGGATCTGCACGGGGCGGCTCGGGTAGGCGGTCCCGAACTCGGCCCGCCACACGGCGCTGGTGCCGCTGTTCGTCACGCTGAGCGTTCCGGCCGTGACGACCGTGATCGTCACGGTGTCGGTGGCGGTGGCCACCCCGTCGCTGACCGTGAGGGTGAACCCGTACGTGCCGCCCGCGGTCGCGGTGAACGTCGGGTTGGCGGTCTTGGGGTTGGTCAGCGTGACGCCGGTGCCGGTCGTCAGCGCCCACGCATAGGTCAGGGGGGTGCCGTCGGGATCGGACGACCCGGCCCCGTTGAGGGTGACCAACGCGCCGGGGGCCACCGACGCGTCCGGGCCCGCGTTCGCGATCGGCGCCTGGTTCGGCGCCAGGTCCACGTTCACGCTGACGGTGTCGGACGCCGTGGTGGCGCCGTCGCCGACCGTCAGCGAGAACGTGTACGTACCGGCCGCGGCCGGGACGAACGTCGGCTTGGCGGAGGAGGCTCCGGTCAGCGTGACGGCGGCCGGGGTGGCGCCCACCTGCGCCCACGCGTAGGTGAGCGGGGTGCCGTTCGGATCGGACGACGCGCTGCCGTCCAGGGTGATCGTCTTGCCGGTGAGCCCGGTGCCGTCGGCGCCGGCGTTGGCGACGGGGGGCGCGTTCACCCCGAGCGTCACCACGACCGAGTCGGTGGTCGTGAGCTTGCCGTCGGAGACGGTCAGGGCGAACTCGTAGACACCCGCGGTGGTGGCCGTGAACGACGGCTGGACGGTGGTGGCGCCGCTCAGCGCGACGGCCGGCGTGCCGACCTGCGCCCACGAGTAGGTGATGGCGTTGCCGTCGGGGTCGGACGAGCCGCCGCCGTTGAGGGTGACCTTCGCGCCGGTGAGGCCGGTGACGTCCGCGCCGGCGTCCGCGATGGGGGCGCGGTTGACGGCGTCGAAGCCCCACGCCTGCATCTCGGCGAGGCCGACGTTACGGGTCGCGCTGCTCACGGTCGTGATGTTGAGTTGCACGCTCGTGACGGTGCGCGCGGTGAACGTGATCGTGGTCGCGGTGCCGGCATTGACGAGCGAGCCGACCGCCACGGACGTGCCGTTGGAGAAGGCGAGGTTGCCGGCGGTGATGCGGTCGCTGGTGTTGGGCCGGTCGTACAGCACGACTCGGTCGATCGTCACGGGTGCCGCCCAGGTCAGCTTCAGCCAGCTTCCCGCGCGGCCGCCCACGGTGACCCACTCCTTGGTGGCATCAGTCGGGTAGCCGAGCGTGGAGCCGTCGATCGCCTTGGCCGCCGTCTGCCCGGACGCCGTGTTCTGCGACGAGGCGGTCGCGGTGGCCTTGAGCGCCAGGTTGGTGGCGGCCGCGGGGGCCTGGGTCACCACGACCCTGACCGTGTCGGCAGTCGAAGCGAGCTGGCCGTCGGAGACGGTGAGAGAGAACGTGTACGTTCCGGCCACCGTCGGGGTGAACGAGGGGCGAGCGGTGGTGGCGCCGGTGAGGGCGATGGCCGCGGGGGTCGAGCCCACCTGCGTCCAGGCGTAGGTGATCGCGGTGCCGTTCGGGTCGGAGGACGTGCTGCCGTTGAGGGTGACCGCCTGGCCGGTGGTCGCGCCGAGGTCGACGCCGGCGTTGGCGACGGGCGCCTGGTTGGGCGTCACGGTGACCAGGACGCGGTCGGTGGCGGCGAGCTTGCCGTCGGACACGCTGAGCTGGAACTCGTAGCTGCCGTCCGCCGAGGGGGTGAAGGACGGCTTCGAGGTCGTCGCGCCCGTGAGGGCGACGGCCGGACCGGAGACCTGCGTCCAGGAATAGGTGATGGTGTTGCCGTCCGGGTCGGAGGACGCCGAGCCGTCGAGCGCGACGGCCGTGCCGGCCACCCCGCCGCGGTCGGCGCCCGCGTTGGCCACCGGGGCGCGGTTGACGGCGGAGTCGCCCCACACCTGGATCTCGGCGAGCCCGACGTTGTGGGTGGTCGTGGCCACGGCGGTGATGTTGAGGCGCACGCTGGTGACGGTGCGCGCGGAGAAGGTGATCGTGGTGGCGGTGCCCGCGTTGACCAGCGACCCGGTCGACACCGACGTGCCGTCGGAGAACACCAGCGAGCCGCCGGTGATGCGGTCGTCGGTGTTGGGCCGGTCGTACAGCACGACCCGGTCGATCGTGATCGCGGACGCCCAGGTCAGCTGCAGCCAGCTGCCGGCCTTGCCGCCCACCGTCGCCCACTCCCTCGTGGCGTCGGCCGGGTACCCGAGCGTCGAGCCGTCGACGGCCTTCGCGGCGCCCTGGCCGCTGGCCGTGTTCTGCGAGGACGCCGTGACGGTGGCCGTCGCGGCCAGGTTGCTCGCGCCGAGGGCGTCCGGCGCCCCCAGCGGCAGCGCCGCCAGCGCGAGGACGAACCCCAGGAGCAGCGGCAAAGCTCGGCGCCGCTTGGACAACCCCGGTCGTGCGGTGGAATGGACGGTGTGCCGCATTGTTCGCCCCCTGGCTGAGTACCTCAAGACATGCGAGGGCGCCCCCCGCCGCAAGTATGGTAACCGCGCCCACCGACAGCTCCGAAATCGCTCTCATTCTGGGGTTGAGGGGCCCCACGGGGGCCGGCTCGGGCCGCTGAGTGGACCACACGGCACCGCCGGTACCACAATGGGACACCTCCCGCCCCGACCTCGCCCACGAAAGAGATGCATGACGCGGCCCACGCTGCCCTCTCCGATCGACTCCTCCGTCCTGGGAGCGCGGGTCTACGATCACGGCACCCACTTCGGCCTGTGGGCTCCACGCGCCACGCGCGTGGAGCTGGCCCTCGTCGACTCGGCACGCCGCCAGACCAACCACGACCTGGAGCACCACCCCGATGGCGTCTGGACGCTGTTCGTGCCCGGCGTGGGCGCCGGGCAGCGCTACGGCTATCGCGTGCACGGGCCGTGGAGCCCCGAGACGGGCCAGCGGTTCAACCCGGCCAAGCTGCTGGTCGACCCGTACGCGCGCGCCATCACCGGCGGCGTCGACTACGCCGGCCCGATCAGCGACCACACCGCCGAGTCCAACTTCCAGCGCGACCCCACCGACTCGTTCGCGGCGGTGCCGCTCAGCGTCGTGGTGGCCGAGGCGCCGCCGCCGCGTCCGCTGGCCGAGCCCGCGGCGCTCGACGAGTTGATCGTCTACGAGACCCACGTCAAGGGCTACACCCAGCTGCACCCGGCGGTGCCGGAGCACCTGCGCGGCACCTACGCCGGGCTGGGCTATCCGGCGGTCATCGACCACCTGCTCCGCCTGGGGGTCAACGCGGTCGAGCTGCTGCCCGTCCACCACTTCATCTCAGAGCCGTTCGCCATCGGCCGCGGCCTGGTCAACTACTGGGGCTACAACACGCTCGGCTTCTTCGCCCCGCACGCCGCCTACTCCAGCTCGGGCACCCTCGGCGAGCAGGTGCGTGAGTTCAAGGAGATGGTGTCCGCCCTCCACGACGCCGGCATCGCCGTCATCCTCGACGTGGTCTACAACCACACCGCCGAGGGCGGCCACGAGGGCCCGACGCTGAGCTACCGGGGCATCGATCACGCCGGCTACTACCGGCTCACCGACGACCTGCGCAACGACTACGACGTGACGGGCACCGGCAACGCCTTGGACACCTCGGTGGCCGGGGTCCGCGACCTCATCTCCGACTCGCTGCGCTATTGGGCCCGTGACATGGGGGTGGACGGGTTCCGCTTCGACCTGTGCACCACGTTGATCCGGGACGCCTACCATCACGTGCGCCAGGATCACGTGTTCAAGGCCGCCCTCGCGGCCGACCCGGTGCTCAAGGACACGATCATGATCACCGAGCCGTGGGACCTCGGCCCCTACGGCTACCAGGTCGGACGCTGGGGCCGCGGCTGGAGCGAGTGGAACGACCGGTTCCGCGGCTTCACCCGCGACTTTTGGCGCGGCGCCGTCGGCGGGGTGGAAGAGCTGGCCACCCGGCTGGCCGGCTCGGCCGACATCTTCGACCACGAGGGACGCCCGGCCACGAGCAGCATCAACTTCGTCACCGCGCACGACGGCTTCACCCTCCGCGACGTGGTCACGTACGACCTCAAGCACAACGAGGCCAACGGCGAGCGCAACCGCGACGGCGCCGACGACAACCGGTCCTGGAACCACGGGTACGAGGGCGAGACCGAGGACGAGGCGATCAACGCGGCCCGGCACCGCACCGTCCGCAACATGATGGCCACCACAATCCTGGCCACCGGCGTCCCCATGCTGCTGGCCGGCGACGAGCTGGGCAGGACGCAGCAGGGCAACAACAACGCTTACTGCCAGGACTCGCCGGTCTCGTGGGTCGATTGGCGCACCCGCGAGGATTGGTCCGACCAACTGACGCTCACCTCGACGCTGCTGCGCCTGCGGCGTCGGCATCCGCTCCTGCGGCCGGCCCGGTTCCGCTCCCGGGCCGAGGTCACGGACGCCCGCAACCAGGGCCTCGGTCGCACCGAGTCCGCCTGGTTCAACGAGCACGGCACCGAGATGACGATCGCGAACTGGCACGACGCCGGACGCCGCAGCCTCGGCATGTACGTCTCCGACCGGGACGAGGCCTTCTACGTCTTCTTTCAC
>WBZS01000700.1_pt1 | contig 35995 bp, 26 predicted proteins | sample 5204201 | NCBI WGS metagenome assembly WBZS01 (sample SAMN12344357, study PRJNA552823) | activated sludge metagenome | biome: Activated sludge suspended growth; feature: Nitrification reactor; material: Wastewater; isolation source: activated sludge from nitrification reactor of wastewater...
CGGTGGCCGAGGGCGGGGCCGGCGCTGCCTGGCACGCGGCTTTTGCCGCCGCCGACCCGGGCGCCACGCGCGGCACCGTCGGCGGGCTGCTGCTGCCGGGGGCCACCAGCAGCCTGACCTTGCGCGTCGACACCGCGATGAACCCCTTCTTCTCCTTCGCCGCGATGGTGGTTCCGAGCAACGATTTCTTTATCGGCAACGACAACCCGGCCGCGTACCGGCTGTTCGATGCCGGTGGCCATCTGGGCATGTCTGAAATCGGCGTCCAGGCAAAGCACATCTGGGACGCCGGCTCGGAGGTCTTTGACCCCGCCGCCGCAGCCTTCGTCGGCAACAACAGTCTGCGCCGCGACCAGAACTCGGTGGTGGCGCTCAACTTCGCCGAATTCGCGGGGTTCAACGGGCTGACCACCGCCGCCGGCTACACCTTCAACAGCGCCCTGGCGGCCGACAGCGATGTCTACCGCATCACGTTTGGCGTGTCGGCCGTGCCCGAGCCGGGCAGTTACGCGCTGCTGGCGGCGGGTCTGCTGACCATAGGCTTTGTCGCGCGGCGCCGCCGTGGTGACCAGCACGGCGGCGGCAGCGCCGCCGCGTGAAGCGCCGCGCCAGGCCCTCTGTTCCAATGACTGGACGGCGCCGCTGCCCGGGTGGCGCCGGCCGCCCATGCACGAGAACCTGTTGCTGGTTGAAGACGACGACGCGATCGCCGTGGCCCTGCGCCTTCATCTTGAGGACGCGGGCTACCGCCTGCACCGCGAGGCCAACGGCCGGCACGCCATGGCCGCCATCGACCGGCAGCGCTGGGACCTGGTGCTGCTCGACCTGATGCTGCCGGGCGCCGACGGCTGGGAAGTTTGCCGCCACCTGCGCGCGCGCCACGCCGACGTGCCGGTCATCATGCTCAGCGCGCGCTCGGCCGAGGCGCACCGCGTGCTGGGGCTGGAGCTGGGCGCCGACGACTACATGGCCAAGCCTTTTTCGATGCTGGAGCTGGTGGCCCGCATCCGCGCGCTGCTGCGCCGCATCGAGCAGATGCGGTCCACCGCCGCGCCAAAGCAGGAGTTCCGCTTCGGCCCGTTCCGGCTCGACACGGTGCGCCGCGAACTGCTGCGCGGCGACGTCACGCTGCCGCTGACGCTGCGCGAATTTGACCTGCTGCATTTCCTGCTGAAGCACCCGGGCCGCCCGTTCAGCCGCGGTGAGCTGCTGCAGCGCGTCTGGGGCGAGGGCTTCGACGGCTACGAGCACACCGTCAACTCGCACATCAACCGGCTGCGCAGCCGCATCGAAGACGATCCGCACAACCCCAGGCGCGTCGTCACGCTGTGGGGCGTGGGCTACCGCTTCGATCCCGACCCGGAATGCGCGCCGTGAGACCGGGCCGCTCGTTCACCACCGGCTTGTCGCTGGCGCTGGCGCTGCTGCTGCTGGCCTACGGCGCCTTCGTGGCGCTGCTCGGCCGGCACGTGGCGGCCGAGCAGGAACAGGAGTCGCTGCAACGCCTGTCGCACGGACTGGCCAGGCACATCGTCGCGCACTGGCCGGAAATCGCATCGCCCAACCGCGACGACGCCGAGCGCTCGGCGCGCGATGCCTTGTTGTCGATGTTGATGACGGTGAACCCGGGCGTGCAGGTGTACCTGCTGGATGCCGATGGCCGCGTCGAGCACTACATCGGCGATCCCGGCATGGTGCAGCAGCACCGGGTGGACCTGGCCGCGGTGCGCGCCTTTCTGGCCGGTGCCGCGCTGCCGCTGCGCGGCACCGACCCGATGGGCTCGCAAGTGCCGCGCATCTTCAGCGCGGCGATGTTTCCGGTACGCGCGGACGACGTGCGTCCACCGGGCTATCTGTACGTCGTCCTCGACAGCCGGGCGCGCGGCAGCGTGGCCGCGCAGGTGGGCACGGCCCGTCTCTGGCAAGGCGCGGCGCTGGCCGCGGCGGCCGGTCTGCTGGTGACGCTGGCGCTGGGGCTGTTCACGTTCCGGCGGCTGAGCTTGCCGCTGCGCCGCCTGGCCGCCAGCCTGCGCGGCTACCACCCGGGCGGCAGCGTGGTCGAGGCACCCACTTCAGGCGACGAGGTGCAGGCCCTGGCCGACGCCTTCGCCGACATGAAGCGGCGCATCGAGTCGCACGCCGAGCGCGAACAGCGCCAGGTGGCCGACCACCGCGAAATGATGGCCAGCGTGGCCCACGACCTGCGCACGCCGCTGACCGCGCTGCACGGCCATCTCGAAGCGCTGGCCGGCGACACGGTGCCCGATGCCACGCGCTGCGCGGCGGTGCTGCAGGCGGCGCTGGCGCAAAGCCGCAAGGTCAGCCGGCTGTCGCAGCAGTTGTTCGAGCTGGCCGCGCTGCAGTCCACCGAGCAGGTGCTGCACCGCGAGCGTTTCAGCCTGGACGAGGTGGTCTCAGACGCCGTGCAGAAGTTCGGACTCGGCGACGCGCCGCCCGCGGTCACGCTGCACGGCGTGCCCGGGCGCCTGGAGCTGGAGGGTGACCTGCAACTGATCGAGCGCGCCCTGACCAACCTGATAGACAACGCCGTACGCCACGCGCCGGGCCAGCAACCGGTGCGGGTCAGCCTGCGGCGCGAGGGCACGCAGGCCGAGATCGTGGTCGAGGACGGCGGGCCGGGCCTGCCGGGCGAACTGCTCCAGCGGCTGGACCAGGGCCTGTCGCTGCGCGACCCGCCCGTCAAGCGCAGCAGCGGCGGCATCGGCGGCCTGGGGCTGGCCATCGCCCAGCGCGTGGCGGTGCTGCACGGCGGCAGCCTGCGGCCCCTGCCCGCGCCATCGGGCGGCACGCGGCTGTGCCTGGCCTTGCCGCTGGCTTAGCGCGCCGCAGCGGATGAACGATGAGCGCCGTGCGCGCGCTGCGGATGAACGATGAACGCCGTGCGCTACGCGCCCGGCATGAACGATGAACAAGACACGGACTGCGCAGGGCTTGTCCTCATCGTTCATCTTTCATCGTTCATCAAAACTAAGGCTTCACCGCCACCTTCAGCACGCCATCGCGCTGGTTGGCGAACAAGTCGTAGGCGGCGACGATGTCGTCGAGCTTGTAGTGGTGGGTGACCATCACGCCCAGGTCGACACGGCCCGAGGCGACCACGCCCATCAGCCGGCGCATGCGTTCCTTGCCGCCGGGGCACAGCGCGGTGCGTATCGTGTGGTCGCCCAGGCCGGCGGCGAAGTGGGCCATCGGGATCTTCAGGTCTTCTGAATAAACGCCCAGGCTGGACAGCGTGCCGCCGGGCTTGAGCACCTTCAGCGACGCTTCAAAGGTGGCCTGCGTGCCCAGCGCCTCGATCGACGCGTCGGCGCCGCGGCCGCCGGTGAGCTTCATGACCTCGGCGGTGACGTCGCACTGCTTGAAGTTCAGCACCACGTCGGCGCCCATCTTCTTGCTGATCGCCAGCCGGTGGTCGTTGCCGTCGACGGTGATGATGGTCGTCGCGCCCAGCAGCCGCGCGCCGGCGGTGGCGCACAGGCCGATCGGGCCTTGCGCGAACACCACCACCGTGTCGCCGATCCTGATGTTGGCGTTTTCGGCGCCCTTGAAGCCGGTGGACATGATGTCCGGGCACATCAGCACCTGGTCGTCGGTCAGGCCGTCGGGAATGGGTGCCAGGTTGGCCTGCGCGTCGGGCACCAGAACGTATTCGGCCTGCGTGCCGTCGATCAGGTTGCCAAAGCGCCAGCCGGCGGTGGCCTTGTAGCCGTGGCAGCCGCACAGGCCTTGCGGGATCAGGTAACTGCCGTCCTGCGACGGAAAACCGTCCATCGCCGCATAGCTGTTGAAGTTGGGGCAGATGGCGCCGGCGATGACGCGCTGGCCCTCCTGGTAGCCGGTGACCGCTGCGCCGAGCTTTTCAATCACCCCGACCGGCTCGTGGCCGACCGTCAGGCCCTTGGCCACCGGGTACTCGCCCTTCAGGATGTGGACGTCGGTGCCGCAGATGGTGGTGGTGGTGATGCGCACCAGCGCGTCGTTCGGGCCAACGTCGGGGATCGGCTTGTCGGCCAGCTCGATGCGGCCTTTGTCGACGAAGACGGCGGCTTTCATCATCTTGCGCATGGACTGATCTCCTGCAATGGACGACACAGGCGCCAACAGTGCAGGGTGCGCGGCCACGAACACACCGAGCAGCACGGTCGGCGCGCGCGCGCCTCGAAACCACGGTGGCCGTTGCGCCGCAGCGTTGGGCGGCCGCGGCGCTGCCAAACATGCTACAGAGTTGGCGCTGGCAGCGGGCATGCGGCGCCGCCCTGCGGCCGGCGCAACCTTTGATGGATGACAATGCCTGGCAGCCAAACGTCCGCCTGACACGGCTTCATCGCGGCGCCCTACGCGTGCAGCCGGAAAGCAGCAGCCCGGGACGGCCGCCACCAGGGGCAGCCCCTGGCGGTCGGGCCAGCGCGCGGGTCAGCACTGGGTTTTCAGATGAGTCACCTTTTCCTGTGGGTCGGGCGTCATGCCGAAGCCCGTTGCGCCGCTGCGCAAGACCATTTTCTGCAATGGAAGGGCCGCTCCTGCGACGCGGTGCTCAGCACGGCGTCGGTCGGTCTGGTGGTGGCCGGGTCGCAGCAGCGGCCGGCCGGCATCGGCGCGCAGAACGACGCCGGCACGCTGTCGCTGGGTTGGTGCGGCCATCTGTGGCCCAGCAGCGGGCCTGACGCGGCGCATACGCGGCTGGCGGCGCCGCCGCCGGATCTGGCCGACGCGCTGATGGCGCTGCGCGAGCGCTTCGACGGCGTCTTCGCACTGGCGCTGGTCGACAGCGCGCGCGGCACGGCCGCCGTGGCCAGCGACTTGCTCGGCAGCTTTCACCTGTACTGGCGCCAGTTCGACGACGGTGTCGCGGTGTGCTCCAGCTCGCTGCTGCTGGCGCGCATGGCGCGCAGCGCCCTCGACCCGGTGGGGGTGCAGGAATACCTCAGCCTGGCGGTGGCGCTGGAAGAGCGTTGCCTGTGGCAAGGCATCGCCAAGCTGCGCGGCGGCACGGTGCTGCGCATCGCGGCCGACGGGCGCTGCGCGCTGCTGCCGCACCGGCCGCTGATCGGCCGCCTGGCGGCCACCGACGTGCCGCTGGACGCCGCCATTGACCACATGCATTCGGCCATCGGCCCGGTGCTCGGCCGATTGCTGGCCGACGGCACCGCGGTCGCCGACGTCACCGGCGGCAACGACTCGCGCGCGCTGGCCGCCGCGCTGGTCGCCCACGGCCACCGCTTTGTGTCGAGCGTGACCGGGCCCGCCGACTTGGACGACGTGGTGATCTCGGCCAGGCTGGCGGCCATCGGCGGCTGGCCGCACGACCCGCGCCTGCCGTCGCCGCCGCCCGATTGGCCGACGCTGCGCGCGGCGCTGCAACTGACCGACGGCGAGTTCGATGCCTTCGAGTTTTCCGGCATCGCCAACGTCCACCGCACGCACGTCGCGCGCGGCTGGCAGGTCAGCCTGAACGGCTCGTACGGCGAGACCGGGCGCGGCTACCCGTGGCGGCTGGGCCCGAAGGCCATCGTGCTGGGCAACCGGCTGGCGCGCGGCCTGCTGGCGCGCACCCCGGTCGACGCCGCGCTGCAAGGCGCGATGCGCTTCCGGCCGCCGGAAAACGGCCTGCTGCGCGCCGACCTGCGTCTGAACTGGGCCGCGCACGGCGCGGCGATGGTCGAACGCATGGCCACGCGCTACCCCGGGCTGCCGCAGTGCGCGCAGCTTGACCTGCTGCACATCGACTTGCGCATGGAACGCTGGCAAGGCCGCATCGCCAGCAGCACCAACCAAATCTGGCCGGCGGTGTCGCCCTGGGGCTTCCAGGAACCGCTGGCCGCGCTGCTGACCGCCGACCCGCGCGCGCGCCGCAACAGCCTGCTCACGCGCACCTACACCGCCCGCATGGCGCCCAAGCTGGCCGACGTGCTGCTGTTCACCGGCAACCCGGCGCGGCCGTTTCGCTGGCGCGACGCGGCGTCGTTCTTGCCGGCGGTGGGTTGGTACGGCAAGCGCGCGCGCGAAAAGCTGCAGGCCCGGCTGACGCCGCCGGTGGCCGAATTGCCGCCTATGGACCGGCGCCAGGCCGCGGCACTCGACAGCGGGCCGCTGCGCCAGTGGCTGGCGCAGCCGGCGCTGGCCGCCACCGGGCTGATGGACGAAGCCGCGCTGCTGGCCGCGCTGCGCACCGACGCGCCGCGCAACGCCGCCTCGGCCACGCTGTGGTGCCGGCTGGTGACGCTGGAGTCGGCATTGCGCGCCGTCGCCGGCGATGCAGCGTTTGCCGCCTGAGCCGCGGCGGCTTTCCTGCCAGACCGCTGGCAACCAGCCCGCCAGCCAGCCGCAGGCAGCGCCACGGCCAGCGTGCCGTGGTCGGCGAGCAGCTTGTCGCCGTGCAGCAGCGCCGGCCGTTGCGGGTCATGCTCGGAGGTGCGCGCGAGCAAATGCGCGAAGTTCAAGGACGAGGCGGCATGCGATCTACGGTGCGCGGCGCGCGATGAATGATGAACGATGAACAAGATTCGGACTGCGCGGGCCCCATCTTCATCATTCATCGTTCATTCCCCGGCCGCTTGCGACGAGGCGGTGCTCAGCCGGCGCGGGCGTTTCGCTCCCGGCCAGACGCGTTGTCGGCCATTGGCAAGCACAGCGCGATGCCAATCAGCCACAGCGCCATGGCAGCCAGCCGCGGGATGTCTAACAGGCTGTCAACCAGACCGACGGCGAGAAAGCCGAGCTGCGCACCGACCAGCGCGGGCGCCAGCGGGTGGTGGCGCGCCGCGCCGAGCGCGGTACGCCACAGCCCCCCGGCCGCCATCAACGCGAACAACAGCAGGCCGAGCAACCCTTGCTCAAACAGCAAGTGCAGCGCCAGGTTCTTGGCATGCCAGGGCTGGTGGTGGTGGTCGCTGGACGAAAACCAGCGCTCGGTGCCGCGCGCAAAACGCGGGTTGGCCAGCAGTTGCGCACCGGTGGAGTCCGTCAGCGACAGCTCACGCAGCGCGACGGGTTGCTCGGCGGACGTGGTGTAGACCGAAAACACCGTGTCGCGCCGCAGCGGCCACGCGTCTTGTTCACCGGCGGCCGCGACGCCCAGATCGATCTGCAGTGCCTGCCATTGGCCGGCCTTGTCTGCCAGATCAAATTCACGATCAATGCAATCCATGCGGTACAGCAGGTGGCGGTGACAGACTTCAACCCCAATGCGGGTCGGCTTGTGCAGTTGCAGCATCAGGCCCGCTTGGATGCGGCCTGTGGGCGGCGGCAGGACGCTTTGCGACAGCCGCAGCACCTCTCCCCAGCCCCGGTCGAAGTGGCCGGCCAGCATGCGCATTTCGGCGCCTTCGGCGGTCTGCACCACGCGCAAGTCGCCCGCGCGCTCGGCTTCGCTGGCATCAAGCGTGTGCCAGGCCAGGAAGCGGCCTGAACCGCGGCCCAGCCAAAGCGCACTGCCATCGTCGAGCCGCCGCAACGCCGAGCGCCAGTGCAGCGCACGGCCTTGCTCGTCGGGCCCGACCTGCGCCAGTCGACCGCCCAAATAGCTGCCGCCACCGAACACACTGATCAGCGCCGCAGCGCAAGACAGTCCGACGATGGCCCCCCCCTGCCGACGCAGGTCCGCCGGCCACAGCGGTCGCCGCGCCGCGAGGCAGGCCACCAGCACCAGCGCCAGCGCCAGCGCAAGAGCCAGCGCGCGGAACAACGCCACTTCACCGCCCCAATGACCCGCGACCCAGACCAGGCCGACCAGCGACACCAGCCAGGCGGCGGCGGCGGCCACCGTCCACCCCGGGCGGCGCCCCGTGGCGGCCAGCAGACCGGCGGTCGCCAGCAGCGCCAGCGCGTCGACGACATAGGCGGCTTTGGTGGTTGCCAAACTCGACACGGTCGCGGCTGCCGCCAACGCGGCCACCACCCCCGCGGCACCGCGCCAAGTCGACGGCGGCCGCGGCTTGCACCCCACCGGCACCAGCCGCGGGCCCAGCACCAGCAGCAGCGCTGCACTGCCAAACAGTGCCAGCATGCCGCGATAGCCCGCGGCGCCAAACAGCCACCCGCCGCCCAGCACGACCAGCACTACCAAGCCCCCCAGCGACGCCAGTCCCGGCGCACCAGGCGTCGATGCGGTTGGCGTCGGCCCGCGGTCGTCCGGCACGGCGTCGAACGCGCGGCCCAGCGACAGCGCGGCCACGGCGCCCAGCGGCACCGCCAGCAGCATGATGCGCGAGAAGGTCGTCAGCGCCGCGTAGCCGCCAATGACTACCGTCGCGGCGGCCAGCGCCCAGGTGGCCGGGCGGCGCGCGCGGCGCAGCTGCAACAGCGCGAAAGGCAAACTCAACGCCAGCCAGCCGTCGAGCGCAGCGCCACCGACATGCATTTCCCAGAAGCTGCCGGTGCTGCGGTAGTCGGTCGAAAAGTTCAGCAGCCCGACGTAGGTCGCGCGCTCCCAGACACAGGCCAGCGCGGCGCCTAGGTGGCCAAGCGTCATGCCCCACAACAACCGCTCGGCGGCGCGGGTGCCGGTTTGGGCATCGCCCGGCGCCTGGGAGCGCTGCCACAGGGGCAGCAGCAGCCACAGCGCGAGTGTCGGCTTCAGCAGGCGCAACGCGTTGGTCGGGTCAGCGTAGCCCTGCTGCAGGTCGAACGCCGTCGAGCCTGCGTCGCTCACGCCGCGCCACGCCGCCCAGGCGGCGGCCACTGTCCACGCCAGCAACAGCAGCCGCGCGGTCGTCGGCAACGCCGGCGGGGGTTGCGACACCCGCGGCGCGGCGCGCAGCGCCACCAGCGCCCAGCCGCCGCTGGCGACGGCCAACACGACAAGATCGAACTCATCGGCCATCAGCCAGCCAGTCCAAGGCGCCAGACCCGCCCAGGGCATCAGTGCCGGCAGCGCCACCAGCCACGCCAGCGGATCCACCGCCAGCATCAACGTGGTGAGCCCGAAGGCGGCCGTGGCGATCACCGGCGACAGCGGGTGCCGGGACGCCAGCCAAAAGCCGACCGCGGCACAGCCCAGCGCCACCGCCGCCGACAGGGCACGCCGCGCGATTGCTCTGGCGCTCATTGGATAGGCAGCACCAGCCGCGCCAGCCCGCGCAACGTGACCAAGTTGCCGGGATTGCCGGTTTCTTCCAACACGCCAGACATCCGGCGCAGGATGCGCGGGCTGCGGTTGGCGCGCCAGATCAGCAAATCGGCCAGCCAGGGGTGGTCGTTGACGCGGTTGGCACGCTCGTAGAGGTCAAAGCGCGGCTTCAGCGCCGCCAGCGCGGCTTCATAGCCAGCGCGCGCGGCGGCGTCGGCGCCCAGGTCGGCGGCCGCGGCGGCCAGCGCCGGTTGCAGCGCCTGCGCGGCCAGCAGCCCGGTTTCCATCGCCTTGCCTATGCCCTCGCCGGTAAAGGCGTAGGTGCTGCCGGCGGCCTCGCCGACCGCCAGCATGCCGGGGCGGCTCCAACGCCCGCCATTGAGCGAGCAACGCAGCGGCGCACCCTTCAGCGGCCCCAGCGACGTGCCTTCGGCGAGCAGCCGGCGGGCCGGCGCATAAATCTCGCCGAAGGTGGCGAACAGCGCGCGCAGGTTGACGTCGGCCATGGTCTGCCGGCCGTCGACACCCTGGCTGTGGCTGTGCGCCAACCCGACGCCGATGTTGAACACGCCGTCGCGGCACGGAAAGATCCAGCCATAGCCGCGCCGCAGCCGCTTGTGCCAGACCACTTCCAGAGCCGTCAGCCGGCCGGCCAGCGCGTCACACTGGACGTAGCCGCGCAGCGCCACGCCGCTGGGCGTGTGGCGCTCGCACAGCCCGGCGGCCTGCAGCGCCGCCGGCACCGCGCCGGTGGCCAGCACCACCCAGCGCGCGCGCACCTCGGCGTGTTGCTCGCCGGCGCGCAGCCGGGCGCCGACCACCCGCGGCAAGGCACCGGGCGGCACGGCTGCATCGTCCTCCAGCACTGCGACAAAGCGCCACGGGGCATGAAACCGCGCGCCGGCGCGCTCGGCGGCGCGCTTGAGGATGTCGTCAAGCCGGCGCCGCGGCAGCACCGCCACCTGGCCCGGCACGTCGACACGGCCGCCGCGCGGTCCGATGCAGGCCACATACGCCGCCGCCTGCGCCTGGGCCATCACCTCGTCATGCACGCCCAGGCGCTGCAAAGCGCGGTGGGCGTCGGGAATCAGCCCGTCACCGCACACCTTGTCGCGCGGAAAGGCGTGCTGGTCGACCAGCACCACCCGCACGCCGGCGCGCGCCAGCGCCTGCGCGCACGCGCTGCCGGCCGGCCCGGCGCCGACCACCAGCACGTCACACTCGGCGGGGGGCGAATCAGAAGACATCGGGCCAAACAAAAATGCTGAGGACACCCGGCGCGCTGGGCTGCGGTCGCGCCAACCCGGCCCAGGAGAGCCGAAACGCCGGAAACAAGGCGTGAGATTCTAGGCAGCGGACCGCGCCTTGATCGGGGTCAACACTTTGCGGGGTGTCGGGTGCCACTATGGGACAACTGGAGACTGATCATGAGTCGCCACATCAGCGTCGAGCAACGCGCCGCGCTGGTAGCCGCCTTGAACGCACAGCGGCAGGCCTTGGGTACACAGCATGCGGTGCATATGGCCGGCAAGAGCCGTGCCGAACATGCGCGCGAAGTGCTGCAGCAGGACGGCGACGACGCCACCCAACGCGACGCCGACCGCGAGGTGGATTTGGCACTGGCCGACCGCGATGTGGTCGCGATGGCCGCAATCGACAACGCACTGGAGCGCCTGGCCGCCGGCACTTTTGGCTGGTGCGCCGACTGCGACGAAGAAATACCGCTGGCGCGGCTGCGCCTGCAGCCGACCGCACGACGCTGTGTGGCCTGTCAAAGCCGACGCGAACGCGCCGCACCGCGCACCGCGTCGATGTAGGCTTTGGCCGCTCACCTCGTTGCTTATTCACCGGCTGTTCACGTTTTATTCACTGGTTTTTCATTCATTACCAAAGAGGAGTCAACCATGAGCCTGTTCCACGCCGTGGTCTGGGTCGACCACCACAACGCCCGTGTGCTGCAGTTCGACACGGAGCACGTTGAAACGCAAACCGTCAAGGCGCACAAACACCTGACGCGCCAGCACGGCAGCACGGTGCGCACCGAACACGAGTTCTTCGCCGAGGTCTGCGATGCGATGGAAGGCATACAGGAAATCCTGTTGACCGGCTCGCACATCGCCATGGCCGACTTGCTGCACTACGTCAACAAGCACCGTGCGCCGCTGGGCAAGCGCATCGTCGGCAACGAGAAGGTCGACAAGCCGAGCGACAAGCAACTGCTGGCGCTGGCGCGCGAGTACTTCCTGAAGTACGACCGCATGATCGGCACGCCAACACCGAGTTGACCCGCCCACACGCCCGCCCGCCCGCCGGGCGGGCGGCTTCGCCGCTGGCCCGGCGCGCGTGCAGCGGGTGGCACGGCCGGCCGCCAACCCTGTCAACCCCCGGCCGGTGGGTCGGCGTTGACGGTCGATGTCGATGACCGCACCCAGCAAAGCGTCTGCCGCCGCGCAGTGGATCCTCTCGCCCGGGCTGGCCGACGCGCCGGTGCTGGACCGGCTGTGCTCGCACTTCGTGCTGACGCTGACCGTGCGCCAGCCAACGCAGTTCAACGTCCGGCGCGACTGCACCAACTTGCTCAACCTGGTCGGCCGGCACCTGGTCTGGCCGCCGTCGGTATTGGCGCGGTTGCGCGCCTACCTGGTGCGGCGCTGCGAGGGCAACGCGCTGTGGCGCGGCCAGCAAGGCTTGAGCGACGCCGCGTTCGTGCAGCGCTTTGGCGCCTGGCGCGGGCCGTATGAGGAAGGCACGCTGTTTTTCTACCTCGACGAATACGTCAAGGACGCGCCCAAGGACCTGGCCACCGTGCTCAACGCCAGTTGCGACTGGCTGACGCGCGACCTGAAAAAGCAGCACACGCTGGTGCAGAAGAATATCGACGCGCTGGCCAACCTGCTGCAGTTGAACCCGGCCGAGCGCGCCTTGCTGCTGTACGGCACGCTGGCGCGCTACCAGCGCGAATTGCGCGGGTTGCTGGTCGAGTTCAAGGTCAGCAGCGCGCAGCAGGCCTATGCGGCGATCGCCCAGGTCGCCGGCGTTGACGCGCGCGAGGTCGGCGAGGCCTTGCGCGCCGGCAGCCGGCTTGAGCGCATCGGCATGGTCGAGAACCTGATCTCCGAACACAACATCACCGACCTGGCCGACCTGATGAAGGTCAGCGAGCAATTGCCGCCGGTGCTGATGCGCGAATACCGCGGCCCGGACGAGCTGATGGCGGTGTTCACCCGCCCGGCCACGCGCAGCGCGCTGACCGCGGCCGACTTTGCCTACGTCGCCGACGACGTGCGCGTGCTGACCCGGCTGCTGCGCAACGCCATCGACCGCGGCGCGGCCGGCGTCAACGTGCTGCTGTACGGGCCGCCCGGCACCGGCAAGACCGAGCTGGCCAAGGTCTGCGCGCAGGACGCCGGGCTGACGCTGTACGAGGTCGAGTACGCCGACCGCGACGGCAATGCGCTCAGCGGCCGCGACCGCTACCGCTCGCTGCAGATCAGCCAGGTGTTTCTGGCCGGCCAGGGCCGCACGGTCGACACCGTCCAGCCAAGCACGCCGGCGCTGTGCCCGCCCGCGCCAGGCGCGCCGGCCGCGCGCAAGCGCACGCGCAAGTCGGCCGCGGCGGCGCTGACCACGGCAACGCCCGCCACCGCCGGCGGCGCGGCCTCGGACGCCACCGCCAGCCCGCCGCCCGGCGTCGCGCTGCTGTTCGACGAGGTCGAGGACGTTTTTCCACCGATCTCGGCCGACGCGGCGCAGTTCATGGCGCGTGTCGACTCAGGCGCCGACGCGCCGCCGTCGGCCAGCGTCAGCGGCAAGGCCTGGGTCAACCAGATTCTGGAGACCAACCGCGTGCCGGTGGTCTGGATCACCAACCGCATCGAGCAAATCGACCCGGCGTTTCGGCGCCGCTTCCAGTACCACCTGGCGCTGCAGTCGCCGCCGCCCGGCGCGCGCGAGGCGCTGGTGCGCAAGGTGCTCGACGGCGAGCCGGTCAGCGAAGGCTTTGCCCAGCGCCTGGCCGAGCGCCGCGGCCTGACGCCGGCGCAGGTGCGCACGGCGGTGCGCTTTGCCAAGCTGGCCGGCGAGCCGGGCGAGACCGAGGCGCTGATCGAGCGCCAGCTCGGCCACGCCGACAAGGCGCTCGGCCGCGACGCCGGCCACGCCGCGCGCCGCGTGGTCACGCACTACGACTTGTCGCTGCTGCACATTGAGTGCCGGTACCCGGTCGAGCGCATCGTCGAATCGTTGCGCCGGCGCGGCCACGGCACGCTGTGCCTGCACGGCCTGCCCGGCAGCGGCAAGACCGCGCTGGCCGAGCACATCGCCAAGGAGCTGGGCAAGCCGCTGATGATCCGCCTGGCGTCGGACCTGGTCAGCAAATACGTCGGCGACACCGAACAGGCGATGGCCAAGATGTTTGCCGAGGCCGAAGCCGAGCAGGCGGTGCTGCTGCTCGACGAAGCCGACAGCTTTTTGCGCAGCCGCCAGCGCGCCGAGCGCAGCTACGAGGTGACCGAAGTCAACCAGATGCTGGCCGGCATGGAGCGCTACGCCGGCATCTTCATCTGCACCACCAATTTGTTTGACCAAATCGACGAGGCGGCGCTGCGCCGCTTCACCTTCAAGATCAAGTTCCTGCCGATGACCGTCGCGCAGCGCGAACGCATGTTCATCGCCGAAGCGCTGGCCGGCGACGCGCAGCAGCTCGACGACAGCCAGCGCATCCGGCTGGCCGCGCTCGACCAGTTGGCACCCGGCGACTTTGCCGCGGTGCGCCGGCAGGTCGACCTGCTGGGCAGCGAAATGCTGCCCGACGAGTTCCTGGCCCAGCTAGAAGGCGAACACCGCCAAAAGCCCGACGTGCGGCAGCGCCGCGGCATGGGGTTTGTGCATTGAGCCGCATTGCAGCGGTGCTATGCGGCTGGTTGAAAACGGGAAAGTGGGTAGACCAAGCGGGTTCGCAGCTCTTTCGAAAGATGCCTCGATCAAGACAAACAGAATAAAGGACAAGGGTTCGAAACGAAACTTGGATACCTGGTACATGCTTCACGTCTTTATCTGGTCGATTATCGTGTTCCAGGCCTTCTCCAGCATCGAACGCGGCTTATGTAATGGACGAGCTTGTTTCTGATGGCTCCGAAGACTTGAATGTTTTCCGCTTCGGCACTGAATGGAAACCCCTAAAATGTTTCATGTTTCGGTGTCGCTTAGCGTACCTTCTCTCGTGCGACTGGACGAGGTGATTCGTGGCGACATAGAGCATGAACAGTACGCGCACTTCTTGCCTACGCACGCGACGGAAGTTGAGGCCGAATGCAACTAGCATCATGGCGGACAGGAGGAAGATGGCGAGCGCAAGCGGGCTTGAGACAGTTTCGAGGCGAACTGCTGCTACGCCCGCGCAGAGCACGCCCACCGACGAGGCCCATGTGAGGCCCGCGAAGAGACGAACCCTTGTTTCGAAAGTTTGGTAATATTCGAATGCACCGGGTGAACTTACGCAAAGTACGTCTTTCCAGAAGTTGAAAACGTGCATTGGTAGCTGACCATTGATCGACGGGATGGAGGTAACGTCGTGTCCGGTCAGTGACTGGTTCTGTAAAAATGTCTTAAGCACGTCCTCAATAACTGTTGGGTAGGGAAACTGTACGCCGAACGGTGGAACGAGCCTCTCGACCCAGTTGACCGGCAAGGCACGCAATACGCTCCCGAGTAGATAGCTGCCAAGCAGAAGGAACAGAAGCAAAAGGGGTGCATTCTGAATTTGAACGGCGAAGTTTGATAGAAAGGCCCATAGTGTCTGCTGCGACGACTGCACATTTGCTGCAGCAAATGCGGCAGTGAGAACGAAGAGGCCCGGCGGCAGAACTGATAGAAACTCGCTCCTCGGAAACTGTGACACCATGTCCTTTGCTGGCACGTCGAGCACCTTATCGGTACGGGGCTTGAGGCACCTTGTAATGCGAAATGCGACGCTAAGCACGTCCCCGCGGGTGCGTGCGCCCCGAATCGGAATGCGCAGCAAGCCGCAAAGTACAGCCCATCACGGAACTACTCGAGAGTTAGAACCAAGCGCCTGCCTCAAGCTGCGGCGCGTCTGACTAGCCGCACACGAGTGCTGGCGTCTGGGATCACATAGACGGCGTCGTTGACCTGTTGAGAAGGCGCCGCGGAACCTCATTGGAGTTGTTCAGTCGTCAGGCAAGCATCGCCGACAAAGCCTCCGAAGCATTAATCAAGGCTTCATCCTTGTTTGCCCCTCAGTGAAGGTGTCTTCTAGATCTACGAAAGTTACAAGAAACGAACCGTCGGACTGCGGTTCAAGGCGAGCGGGATAACGGATATCCATGGTGTCCTTCACTTCCGCTTGAAGGGTGATAGATCAAGTGTGGTCGATCTGCGCAGACATTTCACCCGCTGTCAGTCAACCGTCTTGCGGTAACGCAGCAGTGCCAGCGTGCCGGCGGCCAGCAAGAACAGCGCCATCGGCCAGGCGTCGGGCCACACCTGCGGCAGGCCGTTGCCCTTGAGCATGATGCCGCGCACGATGCGCAGAAAGTGCGTCAGCGGCAGCACCTCGCCAATGGTTTGCGCCCAGCCCGGCATGCCGCGAAACGGGAACATGAAGCCCGACAGCAGCATTGACGGCAGGAAGAAGAAAAAAGTCATCTGCAGCGCCTGCAACTGGTTCTTGGCCAGCGTGCTGAAGGTGAAGCCAACGCCCAGGTTGGCGAGCATGAACAGCCCGATCATGGCCAGCAGCAGCAGCGGGTTGCCGACCATCGGCACCTCGAACAGCAGCCGCGCGGCGACCATCACCACGCCCAGCTGGATGTAGCCGACCAGCACATAGGGCAGGATCTTGCCGAGCATCACCTCGACCGGCCGCACTGGCGTGGCGAGCAGGTTTTCCATCGTGCCGCGCTCGCGCTCGCGGGTCATTGCCAGGCCGGTCAGCATGACCATGGTCATGGTCAAAATGGTGCCGATCAGCCCGGGCACGATGTTCAGCCGCGACAGCCCTTCGGGGTTGAAGCGGCGGTGGATGCGCAATTCGAACGGCGCCGCGCCCGGCTGGCGCTGCGCCAGCGGGCCGACCAGATCGGCCGCCAAGGCCTGCGTCGCTACCCCGGACAACGCCGCCAGCGCGGTGCCCGAGGCCGACGGGTCGGTGGCGTCAACCGCCACCAGCACCGCCGGGCGCTCGCCGCGCACCAGCGCGCGGTCAAAGCCCGGCGCGATGACCACCGCAAACTGCACCTCGCCGCGTTCGATCAGCGCGTCGGCCTCGGCCTCGCTGGCCGGCCGGTGCGTGATGCGGAAGTAGCCGCTGGTCTGCAGCGCGGCGCTCAAGCTGCGCGCCAGCGGCCCGGCCTCGGCGGCCACCAGCGCGGTCGGCAAGCCCTTGGGGTCGGTGTTGATGGCGTAGCCGAACAGCACCAGTTGCAGCACCGGCACGCCGACCGCCATCGCAAACGTCAGCCGGTCGCGCAGCATTTGCTGCAGCTCCTTGATGAACACCGCCAGCGTGCGGCGCCAGGACAGGGTGGGCGGCGCAAACATCGCCGGGCGCTGCATCAGGGATGCGTCACCATCCAGTCAGTGACCAGACGGACCCAATCGTTGATGAAGTCCAGCGATTGAACTTCCCGAAGGGTGATGCCTTTGGAGTGCAGTTTGAGCGCCGCCGGCAAGAAGACAGTTTGAAAGCGCTGGTAGCGTCCGGCGATCATCTTGGCGCCACGCACCGGATGCGCCGACTTGGCAGCCAGGAACCGGCGCACGGCAGCGATCAGCAGCGCCGGATCGTTGCGGTGGTAGCTGGGGTCTATGCCTGCCAGATCACTGATTGACGCTTTGTCCTGAAACGGCATGGCAGACATCACCAGCATGTCGCGCTGGTTGGCTGACCCAAAGCGCATCGCGCCATAGGCCAGACCGCACTCAAAGGGCATGTTGAAGCGCGGCAGGCGACTGGCACGCGCCAGTTCGACCCGGCTCAAGTCATGGATCGACCAGCGTGATTGCTCGATCAGCCGGCAAATCTTGGCCAGGCGCGATTCCTTGCCGCCGACATCCTCCAGCGCGTGGCGTGCTTCGAACCCGCAGTCGTAGATGGCGAATAGCGCCGCGTGTAACAGTGGCTTGTACTTGTCATCAAACGGGCAATTCAGGAACACCGACGACGCGAAATCGGCGCTTCTTGCTGCGCTCACAGCTTGGCAAGGATTTGCGATATCTCGGCGATGGTTGCCGCCGACAGCCGCGTCTTGGCCAGCGGCGGCTTGCCAACTCGGTAGCGGGTCGGCGTCGCGGGCCGCGCCAGCGGCTTGCCCGGTGTCGGCCGCAGGCTCGTCAATAGCGCCTGCGCCAACGCCGGACGCTCGCTGCCTGGCGCGGCCGCCAAGCTGTCGTAGGCGCGGCCAAAGGACCGTATAGGCAGCAACAATGCCAGTTTTTCGGCCTGGGCGTCGCGCAAACCGAGCGCCGCCAACTTGCGCCGCCGATCCGACCGGTGCTTGGCGCGCAGCCTGTCGCGCGCGCGATCGACTTCAAATTGCGTTGCCACCGACATTGCTCCCGAATTTGACCGCGATCATGCGATTGGCCGGCGCCCTGCGCATCGTGTATTTCGCATACGTGCGAAAGATACTGCAACACCGCGGCGCGGCCGATCCGATGGCGCCAAACAGGGCATCACACGGCAAAGTTATCCGCCGCCCGCCCCACCAGCCGCACAAAGGCGTCTTCCAGGTCGCTGGCGCCGGCGGCGGCGACGATTTGCGCCGCGCTGCCGTAGGCCAGCACCTTGCCGTAGGCGATGTAGCACAGCGCGTGGCAGCGCTCGGCCTCGTCCATGTAGTGCGTCGATACCAGCACGGTGATGCCTTGCGCGGCCAGCGCGTGCAGTTCGGCCCAGAACTCGCGCCGCGCCTTGGGATCGACGCCGGCGGTCGGCTCGTCAAGCAGCAGCAGGCGCGGCGCGTGGATCAGGCACGCGGCCAGCGCCAGGCGCTGCTTCCAGCCGCCGGACAAGGCGCCGGCCAACTGGCGCTGGCGCTCGACCAGGCCCAGCCGCTGCAGCGCGCCATCGACCGCCGCGCGGCGCTGGGGCAGCTCAAACAGGCGGGCGATGAAGTCCAGGTTCTCGCGGATGCTCAGGTCTTCATACAGGCCAAAGCGCTGCGTCATGTAGCCGACCTGGCGCTTGATGGCCGCCGATTGGCGCACGATGTCCAGCCCCAGGCAGGTGCCCGATCCGGCGTCGGCCTGCAGCAGCCCGCACAGCATGCGGATGGTGGTGGTCTTGCCGCTGCCGTTGGGGCCGAGAAAGCCGCAGATGGTGCCGGTGGGCACCTGCAGGTCGACCGCGTCGACCACCGTGCGCGCGCCGTAGCGCTTGGTCAGCCCGCGCGCGTCGATGGCCAGCGCCGCGCCGTCGGCCGGACCTGCGCCGGACGATGCGCCGGCAGACGCGCCGACGGCGGTCGACAACGGCGCCGCGTTCACGGCGCGCGCCGCACATCCAGCGGCTGGCCGGGTTTGAGCCGCGCCGCGGCGGCAGCGAGGTTTGCCGCGTCGGGCCGCGCTTCGACCAGGAACACCAGCCGCGCACGTTGGGCGTTGGAGTAGATCACCGGCGGGGTGTACTCGGGCTGGCTGGCGACGCGGCTGACGCGCAAGGTCAGCGGCGCGCCGCAGCCGTCGCAACTGACCTGCACCGCGTCACCGGGCTGGACGCGGCCGACTTCCGTCTCGCCGACGTAAAAGCGCGCCTTGACCGCGCCGGGCGGCAGCAGCGCGACCACCGGCGCGCCGGCCGGCACCCATTCGCCGACGCGAAAGTAGGTGTCAGCGACCAGCGCGGCGGTCGGCGCGCGCTGCTGCTTCTGGTCCAGCCGCCACTGCTGCTGCCTGAGCGCCTGTTCGGCCGCGCCGGCGTTGTCGCGCGCGGCGCGGCGTTCCTCGGCGCGCGCCGGCAGGCGCGCCACGCGCAGCGCGGCCTCCAGCTCGGCCACCCGCGCCGCGCTCTGCGCCACCTGGGCGTGCAGGCCGTCGAGCACCGCCTTCGAGACAAAGCCGCGCTCGACCAGCCCACGCTGGCGCGCCAGCTCGCTGCGCGCCAGCGCCGCCTGGGCGCGCGCCTGCGCGAGCTGGGCCTCGACCATGGCCAGCTCGTCGGCACGGCGGCCGCTGTCGGTGTTGCGCGCCTGCGCCTGCGCCGCGGCGGCGCGCGACCCGGCCTCGGCCTGCGCGGCGGCTTCGGCCGCGGCGTCGAGCGCAAACAACGGCGCGCCGACGGCGACCTGCTGCCCGGGCTGCACCGGCAGCGCGGTCAGCGTGCCGGCCAGCGGCGCGGCAACGCGCACGTAGTCGCCCTCGACATAGCCCGACCAGCCCGCCGGTGGCGCCGGCGTGCAGGCGGCCAACGCCACGGCGCAGCCCAGCGCGCTGTCCAGGCCTCGGTGGCCCGGCAGGGCCGCGGCGGGCGGGCAATCGGTGCGGCGTGTCATGGCATTCGCGTTCCGCGCAGCGGCAGGGCGCCGGCATTGTCGCCGCCGCCGGCTGCGCGACGCGCGCCGCGGCGTGTTACATCAACCCAGGTTAGTACGCTTGATTCGGACGTTGCGCGGGCGGTCCACGGTTCAACATCGCGGACCGGCCAAGTCCCGCCCCTGCAATTTGTGGAACCAACCCATGCCCGCTTCGCGTGCCCCGTCCGCCCAGTCTGCCAACGCGTCGACGCAGCCAGCCTTCGAAGTGCCGCGGTGCGCGCCAGACGACGCGTCGGCGCCGTCCGCGTCCGCCGCGGGCGCAGCAAGGACACGGCAATGGCGGCTGTGGGTGCAGTTGCTGCTGACGGTCGGCCTGGCCTTGGCGCTGGTCTGGGCGGCGGTGATTGGCTGGCAGTCGCACGTCAACCGCAACAACGCCATCGCCCAGGCGCGCGACTTCTCGCTGAGCATGCACGAGGCGACGATGGCCGGGCTGACCGGGATGATGGTCACCGGCACGATCGCCCAGCGCGCGGTGTTTCTTGACCAGATCAAGCAGCTCAACGCGATACGCGAGGTGCAGGTGGTGCGTGGTGACGCGGTGGCCAAGGTCTTTGGCCCGGGTGAGGCCAGCGCGCCGCGCCCCGACGCGGTCGAGCAACAGGTGCTGGCCAGCGGCAAGGCGTACATCGCCGTCGAACACGACGCCCAGGGCGAGTACCTGCGCGCGGTGCGGCCGACGGTGGCGCTGAAAAACTACCTCGGCAAGGACTGCACCACCTGCCACCAGGTGGCCGAGCACACCGTGCTGGGCGTGGTCAGCATGAAGATGTCGCTGGACCAGGTCAATGCCGCGCTGGCCGAACAGTTGGCGACGTCGATTCTTGCCGCGCTGATCACCTGCATTCCGGTGCTGCTGGTGATTTACCCCTTCATACGCAAGGTGGTGACACGGCCGCTGGAGCAAGGCATTGCGGTCGCGCGCCACATTGCCACCGGTGACTTGACGCGCAGCGTCGACGCGCGTTCGAGCAACGAGATCGGCAGCCTGCTGCAGTCGCTGCAGCACATGGGCGGCAACCTGTCGCAACTGCTGGCCCAGGTACGCGGCGGCACGCGAACCATCACCGGCGCCGCGCGCCAGTTGGCCGACGGCAACCGCGACCTGTCGGCGCGCACCGACGCGCAGGCGCAGTCGCTGCAGGCCGCCACCGCGTCGATGGCCACGCTGACCGACGCGGTGCGGCGCAACGCCGAGCGCGCGGCGCAGGCCGACCAGCAGGCCAGCGTGGCCAGCAACGTGGCCGAGCGTGGCGGCCAGATGGTGGCCCAGGTGGTCGAGCGCATGGACGCCATCCAGACCTCGTCGGCGCGGATTGCCGACATCACTTCGGTGATCGACTCGATCGCCTTCCAGACCAACATCCTGGCGCTGAACGCCGCGGTGGAAGCCGCGCGCGCCGGCGAGCAGGGGCGCGGCTTTGCGGTGGTGGCCTCGGAGGTGCGCATGCTGGCCAAGCGCTCGGCCGACGCGGCGGGCGAAATCAAGCGCCTGATCGACACCTCGGTCAGCGAGGTCGACTCGGGCACCCGGCTGGTGCGCGAGACCGGCACCACGATGGCCGAGGTGGTGCACAACGTGCGCCAGGTCAACGCCATCATCGGCGGCATCAGCAGCGCCAGCAGCGAGCAGATCGGCGACATCGAGCGCGTCGGCCACGAGATCACCCAGCTTGACGACGTGACACGGCGCAACGCCGCGCTGGTCGACGAGGCCACCCGTTCCACCACCGCGCTGCACGAGCAGGCGCAAACGCTGCAGCGGCTGGTGTCGACCTTCCGGCTGAAGGACGATAGCGACCACCCGGCGTGCGCCGAGGCGGCCGCGCCGGGCGACGCCGCGCCTTGACCTAAACACCGCGCCGACAAGGTCGGCGTGCGGGCTTGGCCCGCGGCGCGTCACGGCTGCGTAATATCGGCGCCTCATTCAGCTTTTTGACGCGCGTGGCCCGCGCGTACCGCCGTGTCAGCACCTCTTGCGCCTGTGGTCATCGTTGGCGCCGGCCTGGCCGGCCTGGGCACCGCCTTGCATCTGGCCGACCAGCGCCAGGTCACCGTGCTGGCCAAGCGCACGCTGCAGGAAGGCGCCACCGAGTGGGCGCAGGGCGGCATCGTCGGCGTGCTCGGCGCCGACGACAGCATCGAGGCCCATGTCCACGACACCATGGTCGCCGGCGCCGGGCTGGTCGACGAGCACGCGGCGCGCTTTGTCTCCGAGCGCAGCGCCGAGGCGGTGGCCTGGCTGGTGCGCCAGGGCGTGGCCTTCACCGGCGACAGCAACGGCCCGCTCGGCCTGCACCTGACGCGCGAGGGCGGCCACGGCGTGCGCCGCATCGCGCACGCCGCTGACGCCACCGGCAAGGCGATCCACGAAACGCTGCTGGCGCGCGCCGCGGCGCACCCCAACATCACGCTGCGCCAGCGCGCGATGGCGGTCGACCTGATCACCTCGCGCCACCTCGGCCAGCGCGACGTGGCGCAGCAGCGCTGCCACGGCGTGTATGCGCTGGACATCGACAGCGGCCAGGTCCACGCGCTGCCGGCCGCCGCGGTGGTGCTGGCCACCGGCGGCGTGGGCAAGGTCTACCGCTACACCACCAACCCCGAAACCGCCACCGGCGACGGCATCGCGATGGCCTGGCGCGCCGGCTGCCGGGTGGCCAACATGGAGTTCATCCAGTTCCACCCAAGCTGCCTGTACCACCCGCTGGAGCGCAGCTTTCTGATCACCGAGGCGATGCGCGGCGAAGGCGCGGTGCTGCGCCTGCCCGACGGCCCGCCGGGCAACCCCAGCGCCGGCACCCGCTTCATGCCGGCGCACGACCCGCGCGCCGAGCTGGCGCCGCGCGACATCGTCGCCCGGGCGATCGACTTCGAGATGAAAAAGCACGGCCTGGACAACGTGCTGCTCGACGCCACGCACCTGGGCGAGGCATTCCTGCGCAGCCATTTCCCGAACATCTACGCGCGCTGCATGGAGCTGGGCATAGACATCGCCAAACAGCCGATTCCGGTGGTGCCGGCGGCACATTTCACCTGCGGCGGCGTGGTCACCGACCTGCACGGCCGCTGCGACCTGCCGGGGCTGTACGCGGTTGGCGAGGTCGGCTACACCGGGCTGCACGGCGCCAACCGGCTGGCCAGCAACTCGTTGCTCGAATGCCTGGTGCTGGGCCAGTCGTGCGCGGTGCACATCCTGGGCAACGACGCGCCTGCGGTGCCGCAACTGCCGGCCTGGGACGACAGCTTGGTCGGCGACGCCGACGAGCAGGTGGTGATCTCGCACAACTGGGACGAGCTGCGCCTGCTGATGTGGAACTACGTCGGCATCGTGCGCACCACACGCCGGCTGGAGCGCGCGCTGCACCGCATCCAGCTGCTCAAGGGCGAGATCGAGGACTACTACGCCAACGTACGCGTCAACCGCGACCTGCTGGAGCTGCGCAACCTGGTCGACTGCGCCGAGCTGGTGGTGCGCTCGGCGCTGGTGCGGCACGAAAGCCGCGGCCTGCACTACAGCCGCGACTTTCCGAACACGCTGCCGATCAGCTTCCCGACCGTGTTGACGCGCAAGGCGCGCAGCCGCGGCAAGAAGGGTGTCACGTTGGGCGGCAAGCCGCAGTAGGCGCCGGGGCGTTATTCGCCGGCGCTCAGCGGCAACAGCAGGCCGGTGTTGGCCAGCGGGCCCAGCCCCGGCAGCAGGCCGACAAAGGTGCCAACCACGCAGCCGATGGCGCCATAGCCTGGCCGTGCGCGCCGGCCAGGCGCGACAGCGTCAGCGGCCCGCGCCGACGCTGGACTGCCAGGCCAGGCCGACCAGGCGGCTGTGCGCCTGACCGCCGAGCGTGTCGGTGCCGAGCTGGAGCTGCCAGCCGCGCCAGGCGGCATGCGCGACCAGCCGGCGTTCGTGGAGCTGCCACTCGCCACCGACCGACCAGCGACCCGCGGCGCCGGCAAGGTCGGTGTCCAGCCGCAAGGCCGGCAGCGGGCCCGAGCCCGCCCAGCCGCGCACCGTGGCGCCCAGGCGCCAGCGCGGCTGCCACTGCCACCATACCGACAGGCTGCCCTGCAGCGGCGCAAACTGGCGGCTGCTGGCCGGGGTGTAGCGGCCCTGCGCCAGCGGCAGCAGCACGGTGTAGCCCAGCGCGTCGACCGCCGCGGTGTCGGACGACAGCGTGGCCTGCTGGCGCGGCAGGCCCGACCAGAACAGCCAGCCCAGGTCGTCCAGCGCCAGTTTGACGCCGCCGTCCGCCCAGCGGCCCTGCAGCGCGACTGACCCCAGCCAGGCCTGGCCGTGGTTGGCGGGTGGGGCGAAAAATGGCGGGCGCATTCGGCTGTCCAGCCGGTCAAGCTGCAAGTCCAGGGTTTGCAGGGCATTGGCCGGGCTGAGCTGGACATCGCCGGCCAAGCGGCTGTCGCGCGCGCGGCCCAGCACCAGCGCCTGCAGACCAAGCTGCAGTTGCCAGGTGCTCGACAGCGGCCAGCGGTGCTGCACCGCCAGGCCGGCGCCGGCAAAGTCGCGGTAGCGCAGCGCCACGGACTGCTGCGCCGGCGGTAATGGGCTGCCGCCGTCCAGCGCGCGGGCCACCGCCAGGCTGGCCGCGTCGGTGGCCACGCTGCTGCGCTCGCGCGCCAGCAGTGACCAGGTCCAGGCGCCAAGCTGGCGGTCGACACGGGCCTGGTCGTCCACATACGCCAGGTTGCGGCCACCGCGCGGCGCCAGTTGCCGCGGCGCGATGTTGCCCAGCGACGCCAACGGCAGCGCGTCGGCGTGGCGGTCGCTGCGCACGCGGTAGGCCCACCCCTGCGCGTCGACATCGTCGCCGACCGCCGCGGATTGGGCGTGGGCGCCAAGCGCCAGGCCCAGCAGCGTCGCCACGACGCCGCCTGAGCGGACGCCCGCCGGCCAGGCCGGCGCGGCCGGCAGGCGTGTCATTCGGGTCTAGAGGCCGAGGTCCAGCGACATGAAGCTGCCGTCGGTGAAGGTCAGCAGGTTCGATCCGGTGTCCAGGCTGCCGATGCGGGTGCTGCCTTGGGACAGGTTGGCGGTCGCCGCGCGGTCGGCCCAGACCAGCGACAGCCCCGACACCGCCTCGCTGAAGCTGCGGTTCCAGCCGCCGGTGCTGGCGTTGCGGGTGGTGGTCATGGTCACCACGTTGCGCGGCGTGCCGCCGACCAGGCTGCGCAACTGGCCGCTGAGCGAGGTGAAGTCGCCACTGTTGCTGGGCTTGCTGCCACTGAGCGTGATTTCCAGCGCCGGCCGGCCGGGCGCGGTCAGCGTGCCGACGAAGCTGCCATTGAGGGTGTAGGCGTTGCCGGCAGACGAACCTTGCGACGCGTTGAATGCCGCGTAGCCGGCCAGGTCCAGCGTCAGCTTGCCGTTGAGAAACTCGGTCGTGGTGCCCGCCGTCGTGGTACGCAGCGCGCCGGTCAGCGTGCCATGGGTCGGCTCCAGCCAGCTATGCGAGCTGTCCCACACCGGGGTGTCGGCAACCAGCGTGCCTTCGAACTCGGCGCCTTGCGCCGAAGTGAAGGCCACGTCCAGATCGACATTGCTGAGCCCGGCGCCGGACACGCCGCTGGCCGTGCCGCGCTTGACGGCGATGGTGGCCGACGGCGTGGTGGCATCGGCATAGGCCACGATGCGGCCGCTGCTGATCGTCAACGTGCGGCTGCCATCGGCCGCCGCCACCGGCGCGCTGGCAACGATGTTCACGTCATGGTGGTCGTTTTGCACCGTATTGCCGGTGGCCCGCACATTGGCACCGACATACGCGCCCGGCAATTGGCCGACCAAGCTCAGAGCCGTGGTGCCCAGCGCCGCGCTGGCACTGCGGCTGGCGGTCCCGGTGAAGGTGCGCGCGCTGCCGTCGGCGGCAAACTGCAACGGGTCGTTGGACACGAGGGTGCACGAACCGCTGACGCATCGGCTGACGCGGTGGCGGGCCTGCACTGACCAGGTCCAGCTGCCGTCGGCCTGCGGCGTCAACAGGAAGCGATGGCGCCAAAGGTCGATGGTGGTGGTGCTGCCGGTGGTGCTCTGGGTGGCGTAGTAATTGGCCGCGCAGGCCAGGAAGTTGGCGTTGCTCTTGGCGGTTGCGGTGACCGTGTAGGCGCTGTCCTGGTAATAGGTGCAGCCCCATTCACTGGCTGATGACGACGGTGCGACGCTGTTGCCGCCGCTGTTCACGTAGGGCGTCGAGGTCAACCCAGAGAAGTAGTCGTCGTGCAGTTGAATGCCGCCGTTGATGGCGTCCAGATCGCGCACCAGCACATCGACCGGCCAACGCGTGCCCTCGAACACCTGCTGGAACTTCCAGCCCTGCTGGTTCAGCGCGCCGCTGGCCGCGGCGCTGACGCCGCCTGGGGACACCAGGCTGGCGATGTCGGCCTTGACCGAGCTGAACAACAGCTTGGCGTTGGCGATCGTCAGCGCCACCGCGTCGGCGCCTGCCGAGTTGCTGCCGACCGCCGCCGCGGCGCATGCCGCGTCGCTGCTGCAGCCCAGGTTGGCGACCACCGCGGTCAGCAGCGAGCGGTCGACCACGCCGGCCAGCGCCGGTGCGGCGGCCACCGCGCTGACCGCCGAGGCCAGCACCGCCGACACGTTGGTGCTGCCGCTTTGCAGCTTCAACGTGCTGCTGCTGGCCGACGCGGCCAGCGTGTTGACAACGCATTCGGTGCGCGTGCCGGCATCGCCACTGGTGCAGCCCAGCGCCTGGTCTGCCGCCAGTTGGGAGACGGCGGTCAATAGCGTGGCCAGCTTTTTCTCGTCGGCGTTGGCGCTGGTGTCGGTGGTGGCCTTGATGCCTTGCTTGGTTGGATCAAACCCCAGCAACTGCTGCACGGTGGAGTTTGCCTGCGCGACATTGCCGCTGGTCAGGCCGCCGCTGGCCTTGCCGGCGGCGGCAACGGCCATTTCGCTGAACGGCGTCAAGGTCAGCGACACGTTCTGGGTTGCGGCGGCGGTGGCGACGAAGGCCGCCCGCATGCTGAAGCTCGACGGCACCGCTTGCCAGGCGCCGCTGACTTCGTCCAGGTGCTCGGTGCCGGACTGCGCCGTCATCTTGACGATGTAGGCAGTGCCAGCGGCGGCGTCGAACGCCGGCAGGCTGTAGCGGCCCTCGCCATCGGTGGTGGTGGTGGCCAGCGCAGTGGTGTCGAGGCTGCCGTCGGCCTTGACCGCGTAGGCCTTGACCAATGCGTTGCGCACCTTGCCCTTGGCCACCACGCCGGCTGCGCTGACCTGCGGCGCAGTCGCGGTGGGGGTCGCTGAATCCGACCCACCGCCACCCCCGCAGGCAGCCAGCAGGCAAGCGGCGAATACCGCGCTCAGCGCCGGCAGCGGATGGGCAGGGTGACGGTGGGGTGTGGGTGCACGGTGCATGGTTCGCCTCCTCGAATTTGCAATTGGCAACAAAAGCAATATTTAGTCTAACCGCCACACACACTGCGCAATCCCCCATTCGGCGGTACGACTGTGCGCGTGCAAACCGTCAACCCGTTCGACAAGGAAAAACCCGAGCGCGGCGCGACGCCGCCCCTAGCCGCGGCGCAGCCGCCACAACGACGCCAGCGCCACCGCCAACAGCACCAGCGGCAGCAGCGCGCCGAGGTTCATCGCGTTCCAGCCGCCGGTGGTGACCAGGGCGCCCGAGCTCAGCGAGGTCAGCGTCATCGTGGCGTACACGCAGAAGTCCAGCGCCGCCTGGGCACGGGTTTTTTCTTCTGGCCGCCAGGCCTCGGTGGCCAGCGTGGTGCCGCCGATGTAGAGGAAGTTCCAGCCCACGCCAAGCGCCAGCAGCGCGCCGAGAAAGTGCATCACATCGTTGCCCGACAGCGCAAAGGCGACGCAGCCGATGTTCAGCAGCAGACCGGTACTCATCACCGGCAGCACGCCGACGCGCTTGATCAGCCGGCCGGTGAAAAAGCTCGGCACGAACATGCCCAGCACATGCCACTCCAGCACCAGCGCGGCGGCCGAGAACGGGTGGTTGCACTGCTGCATGGCGATTGGCGTGGCCGCCATCAGCAGGTTCATCACCCCGTAGCCGATGGCGCACGCCGCGGCGGCGATGATGAACAGCGGCTGGCGCACGATCTCGCGCAGTGGCCGGCCGGCCACCGTGTTGCTGCCCTGGCCCGGCAGCGGCGGAAAGCGCAGCCGCGACATGACCAGCAGCCCGAGCGCGGCCACCGCCATCAACGCCACATAGGCGCCGGTGTACGGCGTGGCCAGCGCGTTGCGGCTGGCGTTGGCCAGGTTGGGCCCGGCAATCGCCCCCAGCACGCCACCGGCCAGGGCCCATGAAATCGCCTTTTCCTTGTACGACGGGTCGACCAGTTCGGTGGCCGCAAAGCGGTACAGCGCGCCGTTGGCGTTGTAGTAGCCGGCCACCAGCGTGGCCGCCGACAGCAGCCAGAAGTTGCGCGTCGCCGCCGCCACCGCACAGGCACCGGCGCTGGCGATGGCCACCAGCAGCCCGATCTGAAAGGTGCGCTGGCGACCAAAGCGGCGCTGGTGGCGCGCCACCAGCCCGGTGGCCAGCGCGCCGCCAAACACATAACCGGTGACCGGCAGCGTGGCCAGCAGCGGTGTGGGTGCAAGCGCCAAGCCGACCAGGCCATTGATGGCGATGAAGACCACGTTGTTGGTCATCAACAGGCCGGAGCACAGCGTCAGCAGCGCCAGGGAAGGGTTCATGCCGGTGTCCGGTGGGTGGTGTTGATTGACGGCCACGGCCGCGGGTGGCGGCTATCCGCCCCAGGCGGCAAGCAGCGCCAGCGCGGCCAGCGGTGCGGTGTCGGCGCGCAGCACGCGCGGGCCCAGCCCGATGGCCTGAAAACCGGCGGCCACGGCCAACGCCTGCTCGGCCTCGGTCAAACCGCCTTCGGGGCCGCTGAGCACCGCCCAGCCGCCCTCGTTGCCGGCGCTGTCGTCACCGCCGCGTTGGCCACCGGCGCAGCTGCGGCCATCGGCTGCACGGCGGCCGGCAACGGCGGCCGTGCGCAGCCAATCGCCCAGCAGCGGCGCCGCCGGTGACAGGCTGAGCAACAGGCCACGCCGGCCCGCGTCGGGCGCGGTCGCCAGCCAGCCCGGCAGCGGCTGCGCGGCGGCAATGCGCGGCAGGCGGTTGCGGCCGCACTGTTCACAAGCCGCGGCGGCCACCGCCTGCCAGTGTGCCGCCTTGCGCGCGGCGCGCTCGCCATCCACGCGCAGCACCGAGCGCTCGCACACCAGCGGCACGATTGCCGCGGCGCCCAGCTCGGTGGCCTTTTCAACCAGCCAGTCCATGCGGTCGTTGGCCGGCATGCCCAGCGCCAGGGTCACCGGTCGCGCCAACTCGCGCTCGTGCGCGGCATGCGCCAGCACGCGGGCATGGACGTCGCGGCGGCCTATCGACAGCAGCTCGGCGACCCATTCGCCGCCTTGGCCGTCAAACAGTGTCAGCGTGGCGCCGGGCTGCAGCCGCAACACCTGAACATGGCGGGCAGCGTTGGGCGGCAACGCCGGCTGCGCGCCGGCATGCAAGGGCTGGTCGATATAAAAGCGCGGCACGGCCGGCAGTGTGCCCGAGCCGCATGCGCGCGGTCGCGGCTTGGCCGCCGCCGGCAAATGGCCAGTCGCGTGCGCGTTTCAGCGCCCGCTGACCAGCCGCTGCGCGACCTCGAGCGAGGCTTGCTCGCCGTTTGACTCGCGCACCTGCGCGATGAACTGCAGTGCGACGTCGCGCAGCGCCGCGACATCGGTCGCCCGCTCGACCGCCAGGATTGCGCGGTAGCCGGCGATCAGCCCCAGCCGCGGACGTGCCTCGGCGGTCAGGCGGTCATACAGCTCACGAAACGAGGTGCGCTGCAGCGCGTCAACCAAGGCCGCGCCGCTGAGCGTGCCGGCGTCGGGCGGCGCCGACGGTGGCCCGTCGCTGGCGCCGTGCTCAACGGACGCCGGCAAGCGCATCGCGGCGGCTGGCGCAACCGCTGTGCGCGCGGACGCCGACGCCAATCCAGCCGGCCGCGTGTCGGCGGCGGCCATCGGCGCGACGGTTTGCCGGGGTCGCCCCCCCTCCACCGCACTGACCAGCCCCGACGCCAGCAGTGCCTGCAAATCGGCTTCGGCGCTGCCTTTGACCAGGCGCAGCCAATGCGCACTGTCGTGCGCGCCGTCAATGATGAGCAGAAGGTTGCGCGCCGCCCGCGACAGCGGCAGCGCGCGGGCACGGATCTCGGCGCGCCCAGCATCGGTTTTGGTCAGCGTCAAGTGGTACACGACATGTGGGTACTGCGCTTCGGGTTGGGTTCCGGTTGGGGCAACGCGCGCAAGTCGCCGTCAACGCGGGCTGTCGCGCAGCTCTCGGCGAAGAATCTTGCCGACGGTTGACTTCGGCAACTCTTCACGAAACTCGACATAACGTGGCCGCTTATAGCCGGTCAATTGCGATTCCGCAAATGCGCGCACCTGGGCCTCGGTAAGTGCGGGGTCTTTCTTGACAATCACCACCTTGACCAGTTCGCCGGCTTTCTCGTCCGGTACGCCAACCGCCGCGCACTCCAGCACGCCGGGCATGTGGCTGAACACGTCTTCGATCTCGTTCGGGTAGACATTGAAGCCCGAGACCAGAATCATGTCCTTCTTGCGGTCGACGATGCGCACAAAACCGCGCTCGTCCATGATGCCGATGTCGCCGGTACGGAAGTAGCCGTCGGCGTTGATCGCACGGGCGGTTTCGTCGGGCCGCTGCCAGTAGCCGGCCATCACCTGCGGGCCGCGGATGGAGATTTCGCCGGGCTGGCCGGGCGCCACTTCGTTGCCGTCGTCGTCGAGCATGGCCACATCGGTCGACGACACCGGCAGCCCGATGGTGCCGGTATAGGCAATGCTGTCGAGCGGGTTGCAGGTTGCCAGCGGGCTGGTTTCGGACAAGCCGTAGCCCTCGGCCAGCGCGCAGCCGGTCAGCTTCAACCACTGCGCGGCGGTGCCCTTGGTCACCGCCATGCCGCCGCCGAAGGAAATCTTCAGGCTGCTCCAGTCGACCTTGGCCGCGTCGGGGTGGTTGGCGATCGCGTTGAACAGCGTGTTGACCGCCGGAAAGCTGTGGAAGCGGTGCGCCGCCAGCTCTTTCAGCAGCGCCGGCAGGTCGCGCGGATTGGGGATCAGCACGTCGCAGCCGCCCATGCGCAGGCTCAGCAGCAGCGTCGCGGTGAAGCCGAAGATGTGGTACAGCGGCAGCGCGCAAACGGTGACGATGGGCTCGCCGGGCGGTATCAGCTTCAATGCCGGCTGGTACCAGGCCTCGGCCTGCGTCACATTGGCCACCAGGTTGCGGTGCAGCAGCACCGCACCTTTGCTGACCCCGGTGGTGCCGCCGGTGTATTGCAGCAGCGCGATGTCTTCCAGGCCGACCGTGGGCGCGGTGAACGGCATGCCGCGGCCGCGCGAGACCGCATCATTGAAGCGGACGACCTTGGCGCTGGGCGGCATCTGGAACGCCGGCACCAGCTTCTTCACGCGCCGCAGCACATGGTTGACCAGCGCGCCCTTGAACAGCCCCAGCATGTCGCCGAGCGCGGCAATGACCACCGTCTTGGTCGGCACCGCGTCAATCACCTGCTGCAGCACCGAGGCAAAGTTCTCCAGCACGAAGATGGCCTTGGCGCCGGAGTCCTTGAGCTGGTGCTCCAGCTCGCGCGGCGTGTACAGCGGGTTGACGTTGACCAGCACCAGCCCGGCGCGCAGGATGGCCAGCGCCGCCACCGCGTACTGCGGTGTGTTCAGCAGCATCACCGCCACGCGGTCGCCACGCACCAGGCCCTGGCCCTGCAGCCAGGCGGCCAGCGCACGCGAGGCGTCGTCCACCGCGCCGTAGCTGTACGTGGCGCCCATGAAGCGGTAGCCGACGCGGTCCTTGTAACGCAGCAGGCTGTCGTCGATCAGCGCCGCCAACGAAGAAAATTGAAGGGGACCGATGTCCGCCGGAACGCCTTCGGGGTAGTGTTTGAGCCAGATTTTTTCCATGCCCCATTCTTGCTTAAAGCTGACAGGCAAAACCTCAGGAAATTCGATAGCCCACCTCGGCTACGGGATCACCTGCGCACTGGCTGCGCCAGACCCAGGCAGGCCGCGGCCAGGGCTTCGGCGACCTCGATGCCGTCGACCGCCGCCGACATGATTCCGCCGGCGTAGCCCGCGCCCTCGCCGGCCGGGTACAGCCCGGCGGTGTTGACGCTTTGCAGGTCACGCCCGCGCGGCAGGCGCAACGGCGACGAGGTGCGTGTCTCAACCCCGGTGAGCACCGCATCGGCCAGCGCAAAGTGCTTGATCTGGCGCTCGAACGCCGGCAAGGCCAGGCGCAGCGCATCGAGCACGAAGCCGGGCAGCGCTTCCTCGCCGCGCTGTGCCAGGTCGGTTGGCGTCACGCCCGGCGCGTACGATGGCAGCACCGCACCCAGCGCCGACGAGCGCTGGCGGCGCACAAAGTCGCCGACCAATTGCGCCGGGGCGCGGTAGTTGCCGCCGCCGAGTGCGAACGCACGCGACTCCCAGTGGCGCTGAAAGGCAATGCCGTCCAGCGGGTGCACCGTGGCGGCTTCGTCGGCCATGGTGATCGGTTCGCCGCCCGGCCGGCGGCGGCGGTAGTCTGCCGGCGACAAACCGACCACCAGCGCGGCGTTGGCGTTGCGTTCGGCGCGCGAATACTGGCTCATGCCATTGGTCACCACCCGACCCGGTTCGGAGGTGGCGGCGACCACCGTGCCGCCCGGGCACATGCAAAAGCTGTACACCGAGCGGCCGTTGGCGGCGTGGTGCACCAGCTTGTAGTCGGCCGCGCCGAGCAGCGGGTGACCGGCGGCGGCGCCAAAACGCGCGCGGTCAATCAGGCTTTGCGGGTGCTCGACGCGCACACCGACCGCAAACGGCTTGGCCAGCATCGCCACGCCGCGCGCGTGCAGCATCTCGAAGGTGTCGCGCGCGCTGTGACCCAGCGCCAGCACCACCTGCTCGGCGGCGATTTGTTCGCCCGAGGCCAGCGCCACGCCGGCCACCCGGCGCTGACCAGCGCGTTCATCGAGCAGCAGGTCGACCACCCGCTGGCCGAAGCGCACCTCGCCGCCCAGCGCGACGATCTCGGCGCGCATCTTCTCGACCATGCCAACCAGCCGGAAGGTGCCGATATGCGGCTTGCTCAGCCAGAGGATTTCTTCCGGCGCGCCGGCCTTGACGAATTCAACCAGCACCTTGCGCGTCAGGTGGCGCGGGTCGCTGATCTGGCTGTAGAGCTTGCCGTCCGAGAAGGTGCCGGCGCCGCCCTCGCCGAACTGCACGTTCGACTCCGGGTCGAGCACACCCTGCCGCCACAACCCCCAGGTGTCGCGGGTGCGCTCGCGCACCGCGCGGCCGCGTTCGAGCACCAGCGGGCACAACCCCATCTGCGCCAGCAGCAGCGCGGCAAACAGCCCGCACGGCCCGAAGCCGATGACCACCGGCCGCGGCCTGCCGGACGCGCGAAAGTCGGCCGGCGCGTGGCCGACGAAGCGGTAACGGGTGTCCGGCGTCACGCGGATTTGTGGGTCGGCGGCGTGCCGCGCCAGCAGCGCGGCCTCGTCGTCGACCACGCAGTCCAGCGTGTAGACCAGTTGGATCGCCGACTTCTTGCGCGCGTCGTGGCCGCGGCGAAATACCTGCACCCCGTGCAGCGCCGCATCGGCCAGCCCCAGGCGCGCCAGCACCGCGGCGCGCAGCGCCTCGGGCGGGTGGTCCAACGGCAGGCGAAGTTCGGTGATGCGCAGCATCGGCAGCTAACCTCTGGCCTTAGGCCGACGCGACGCGACATCGCGCGCGCTTGCGGGCGACGGCGGCTCGACGCCCGGCTCGGCCAACTTGGCAAGGCGCAGCGCGGCGAATTCGCGGCAGGCGAATTCGAAGGCCGGCAATGCCGGCCCCTGGATGTTGCTTCGCGGCGCCGGGCCGCTTGCCCGACCCCGCTACTCCACCGCCTTGACCATGTCCTCGACCACCTTCTTGGCGTCGCCGAAGACCATCATGGTCTTGTCCATGTAGAACAACTCGTTGTCCAGCCCGGCGTAGCCGGCGGCCATCGAGCGCTTGTTGACGATCACCGTCTTGGCCTTGTAGGCCTCAAGAATCGGCATGCCGTAGATCGGGCTGCCCTTGGTGTGCGCGGCCGGGTTCACGACGTCGTTGGCGCCCAGGATGATGGCCACGTCGGCCTGGCCGAATTCGCCGTTGATGTCTTCCATCTCGAACACCTGGTCGTAGGGCACCTCGGCCTCGGCCAGCAGCACGTTCATGTGGCCCGGCATGCGGCCGGCCACCGGGTGGATGGCGTACTTCACGGTCACGCCCTTGGCGGTCAGCTTGGCGGCCAGCTCCTTCACCGCGTGCTGGGCGCGCGCCACCGCCAGGCCGTAGCCGGGCACGATGACCACGGTTTCGGCGTTGCCGAGCACAAAGGCGGCGTCGTCGGCCGAGCCGCTCTTGACCGGGCGCTGCTGCTGCGCACCGGCCGCGGCCTGGCCGGATTCACCGCCAAAGCCGCCCAGGATGACGTTGAAGAAGGCCCGGTTCATGGCCTTGCACATGATGTAGCTGAGGATGGCGCCCGAGCTGCCGACCAGCGAGCCGGCGATGATCAGCATGCTGTTGTTCAGGCTGAAGCCGATGCCCGCCGCCGCCCAGCCCGAGTAGCTGTTGAGCATCGACACCACCACCGGCATGTCGGCGCCGCCGATCGGGATGATCAGCGTCACGCCGATGACAAAGCCGAGCAGGCAGACCATGCCGAAGTCAAAGCCGCTTTCGCTGTGCCAGAAGCCGAACATGAAGAACAGCGCCGCCAGGCCCAGCGCCAGGTTCAGCCAGTGCTGACCCGGAAAGGTCACCGGCGCGCCCTGGAACAGCCGGAACTTGGACTTGCCCGACAGCTTGCCCCAGGCGATGACCGAGCCGCTGAAGGTGACCGCGCCGATGAATGCGCCCAGCGCCAGCTCGATGCGGTTGCCGCCGGGGATGGTCGCGCCCTTTTGCGTGATCTGGAAGGCCCACGGCTCGGCCACCGCCGAGACCGCAATGGCCACCGCGGCCAGGCCGATCATGCTGTGGAAGAAGGCCACCAGCTCGGGCATCTTGGTCATCTCGACCGTCTTGGCGCGCCAGGCGCCATAGCCGCCGCCGACCACCAGCCCCAGCAGCACCCAGACCAGCCCGGCGCCGCTGCCGGCCAGCTTGATGATCAGCGCCGCGGTGGTGACGATGGCGATGGTCATGCCGACCATGCCGAACAGGTTGCCGCGAATCGAGGTGGTCGGGTGCGACAGGCCTTTCAGGGCCTGGATGAAGCAGACGCTGGCCACCAGGTACAGCAGCGCGACGAGGTTCATGCTCATGGGTTGTCTCCCGCGATGAAGGGGTTGTGCGTCACGCCTTCACCTCCGTTTTCTTGTCCTTTTTCTTGAACATCTCCAGCATCCGCCGGGTGACCAGAAAGCCGCCAAAGATGTTGACCGCGGCCAGCGCCACCGCCGCCACGCCCATGAACTTGGCGAAGCTGCCTTCGGTCAGCGCGGCGGCCAGCATGGCGCCGACGATGACGATCGCCGAAATGGCGTTGGTCACCGCCATCAGCGGCGTGTGCAGCGCGGGGGTTACTGTCCACACCACGTGGTAGCCGACGTAAATCGCCAGCACGAAGATGATCAGGTTGGTGACGGTGTGGCTGATGATGTCCATCGCTCGCTCCTTGTTTTGTCGGTGGTCACTTACTTGCGCTTGACTTCGCCGCCCTGGGTCATCAGGCAGGCGGCGACGATGTCGTCGTCCATCGGCACGTTGAACGCACCTTCCTTGGTGATGACCAGCTTCAAGAAGTCGATCACGTTGCGCGCGTACAGCGCGCTGGCGTCGGCCGCCACCAGCGCGGCCAGGTTGGTTTCGCCGACCAGCGTCACGCCGTGCTTGACCACCGTCTTGCCGGCCTCGGTCAGCGGGCAGTTGCCGCCTTGCGGCGCGGCCATGTCGACCACCACCGAACCCGGCTTCATCGCCTTGACCATTTCCTCGGTGACCAGCACCGGCGCCGCGCGGCCGGGAATCAACGCGGTGGTGATGACGATGTCGGCCGCCGCGACGCGCTTGGCGACCTCGACCTTTTGCCGCTCCAGCCAGCTTGGCGGCATCGGCTTGGCGTAGCCGCCAACGCCTTCGGCGGCTTCTTTCTCCTCGGCGGTTTCATACGGCACGTCGATGAACTTGCCGCCCAGCGACTCGACCTGCTCCTTTACCGACGGCCGCACGTCCGAGGCCTCGATCACCGCGCCCAGCCGCTTGGCGGTGGCAATC